>Ga0209080_1000165_pt1 | contig 50785 bp, 56 predicted proteins | sample JNZ110809AmetaG_FD_184123 | JGI IMG/M metagenome (GOLD analysis project Ga0209080, IMG submission 184123) | Hot spring microbial communities from Jinze hot spring, China to study Microbial Dark Matter (Phase II) - JNZ 110809A (SPAdes) (version 3) ...
GGACAAAGAATATTAAGGAGGCGAAGAGAATCCTTGAAGAATCCTTTTTCATAGTTTGGCTCGACAATGAGATTCTGGAGAAGGCTTCAGAAATATGGAGGGCTTTAAAAGCTTCAGGCAGGCTTGTTGAAGACCGGGATCTGATAATAGGGGCTACGGCGATGGTGAAAAGACTTAAGCTGCTAACAAGGAACACTAAGCATTACGATGTGTTGAAAGCATACGGATTAGCGTTTTACCGCTAACCTCGTTCTCTTGTCGCTGAGAAGCCCTTAATGTTCATCAAGAAACGAGAGCTTAGCTCGAGGGAAAACGCTTTCTTAACGCTTGCTTCCTCTCAGCATTTTTCAGCTAAGGTTGAATCGGGAAATCAAATGCTGTTTTAAATTAAACGGGGAATATTGCGTATTTAAGCAGTATTGTTTCGAAGGTGAGTGCAGTCATTATGATGCTTTTCATCAGGATCGTTAGTGAGGGGCCTACTACGTCTTTAAGCGGGTCTCCGAAAGTATCGCCGGTGACGACTGCGGACTGTAGGAACTCGTCGCCATTATTATTGGATAGTTCGAAGCGTTTCTTAGTATTGTCGAATGCACCGCCCATTAGTATGCATTTTATGCCTAGGATAGCGCTTGAACCAAGTAGTCCTATGAGCATTCCGGCTAGAGCGTTTACTCCAAAGAGGATGCCGAAGCCTATGAACGCTGCTTCGGCGATTAAAACTGGAATTGCCATTTGTTTTAAAGCCTTAAGCGTTGCTATTCTTACACACTTATCGTATGCTGGAGGATCATGCCCCGAGAGTATTTTAGGATTTTCCCTGAATTGTCTTCTGACTTCATCAACCATTACCATTGTTGTAGAGTTGACTGCGCTCATTATGTATGATGAGAATAAGAAGGGTATTGCTATGCCTATTAGTAGGCCTGCTGTGTGAAACGGGTTCGTTAAGTCAACCGGCCTCTTACCTACGACGTGGTAATAGGTCATTAGGGCTATGAAAGCTGTGAAGGTGCCACTTGCAAGGGCAAATGCCTTAGTATATGCCTTAGTAGTGTTTCCAATGGCATCCAACGCATCGAAAGCCTCGTTGTGGCTGCTTGCTCCAGACATCTCGTTTATCCCACCAGCGTTATCAACTATCGGTCCAAAAGCATCCCAGGCCATTACAGTCCCTATGAGTATGTCTGTACCTATGTTCGCAGCTACGAGACCATAAATGCTTCCAGTGACAAGATAGGAGAATATCGCTGATACTGAGACTAAGAAGACAGGTATCACTGCACCTCTTAAACCGTAGGCGAATCCGCTTATCATGTTTATTGCCGCACCCCTCTTAGCTGATTCGAACATGTTCTTGACTGGAGAGGAATTAACCCCAGTGTAGTGATTTGAAACGAGTGCCATGAGTAAAGTAACCAATAACCCGCTAAATCCCGCGTAAAACAATGTTATATCTTTCATGAACACTGTGGAAACGAAGTATAAGCCTATTGATGATGAGACCGTGGAAACAAAGAGGCTTATTAGGAAACTTTTCGTTGGATCGCTTATCCGCATAGCGGTGAAAATGCTTATCAGCGTTGACAATATTCCTATTGAGAGGAAAAGCGGGGAAAAGAGTAGGACAATATAGCCGTATTTATCTATGAACCCCAGTCCTATTATTATGCTGGTGACAAGGTCTCCACTAAGGGTTTCAAAGAGGTCAGCACCTCTTCCTGCACAGTCACCCACGTTATCGCCAACAAGGTCAGCTATTACTGCCGGATTCCTAGGGTCGTCCTCGGGAAGCCTATACTCTATCTTACCCACTATGTCGGCTCCGATATCAGCACTCTTAGTAAAAATTCCCCCGCCTATTTGTATGAATACTGCTGTCAAGCTCGCACCCATAGCGTATCCTGTTAAAAACCCTATTTCCAGCGTCGAAGAGCTTCCCACTAAGGAGACGAGAACCAGTATTCCAAGCAGGCTTAGGCTTGTGACTGAGAGCCCTATTACCGAGCCGCCGCTTAAAGCCATTTTTAGACCCTTTGAAACACTGCCATTAACAGATTCTGTAGTCCTTGAATTGGCTTTTACAGCTATTTTCATACCCAGGAATCCAGAGGCGAGTGATAGAGCTGCGCCGAGGATGAATGCAACGGCTGTTTTAAACCCTAGGAAAATGAATAGTATTAAGGCTAGTAGAGCGTCGAACACCATTATGACCGAGTACTCGGTTCGTAGGAATGCTGAAGCGCCCGATTCTATATAGCCGGCTATTCTAGAAACCCTAGGGTCTCTAACCTTTTGACGGATTACCCTGAGCGTTAGAAACGTTATTGTTAGGATGCTAGCTAGAACCGATGCCGAAACTATCAGCTCCGGCGACACCGGATACTCTGTTGTATTCAAACCAGGTCACTTTTCCAACTACCTTAATGAGCCGTTTTTAGAACTCTTTTTAAACATTGTGATTTATAAGGAAAATTTCTCAGCTTTTGCAATGCTTTTTCACGCTTTAGGGCAATTTTTAATTACAAGCGTAGCATTGGGATACTGATGAGGAAAATCCTACTGGTTTCCCACTGCATAATCAACCCCCACAGTAAAGCAAGGGGGTTGGCTAGAAGGGAGAAGATAGAGGCTTCGAGGATGTTTTTAGAAGAGCTCCTTAAGGATCCTGACCTCGGGATAGTTCAGCTTCAATGCCCAGAAATGCTCTACGCAGGTTTAGGTAGAAGACCTGCTTCAAGAAGCCTATACGACAACCCGGATTTTAAAAAGGTCTGTAGAGAAATAGCAGAGCAGGTTGTAAAACTCGTTAAAGAATACGAGAAGGAAGGTGTTAAGACGATTGCTTACATAGGTGTTGAGGGAAGCCCCTCGTGCGGCGTACAATGGACGCATTTCAAAGATGATAAGGCTGAGAAGGGGACGGGGGTTTTCACCGAGGTCTTGTCAGAAGTAATGAGCAATTCCGGTATTCAAATAGCATTCCTAGGGTTGCCGGAAAGCGCGAAATATGGAAGCATCGAGGAATTGATGGGGAAACTTAAGTCTTTAAATGTTGAAGTTTAGAGTTTAGGCTCTTCGACCTTTGAACTCTTATTATAGTCCTTACAAGTAATTCCATAGCTAGTACCAAAGTAAAGGAAAATACGAATCCTCCTGCTCCTATTTGCGAATAACAGCTATAACCATTTGTTTTTTCCTCGATAAATTCTACGATGGGTATTCCTCCTAGATACAGTGAGCTGCGAGTTACAAAGCTCATCATGAGGATTATCGCCACTATTGGTAGTATTGCTATTAAGGGCCAGGCAATCAAATCCATAACAGTTAGTATACGGTATACTGTCTTTTTACGCATAGGATTTTCCTCACCTTCCACTATACCGTATTCTCCCATATCTATGAATAGAGCGTTTTTAGAGAAACACGTTGAGAACAATATTAGAATCATATCGCCCGAAGCTCCTGAAGTGTTGAAAATACTCACCCAAGCCAACGTAGATTTCAAAGAGGCGTCTGGAAGCAACAGGGCTATCACTACGAGGATCGGTGAAAGAATCAGAGGGGCTAAAGCGACTATAATCCACCTATTCCTAGGTATTTGTGCATTAGACTTGACGTAAAATATGGGTAAACCGTACTTAAGCACTTTAAAGCCTATTCCTATGCTTTTGGCTCCAAACATCTTTAAAACAATAGCATGCACGCCTTCATGAAGGATAACCGTTAGAATTATTCCGATTATTAATTCTGATGAACCTAAGGAAATGGGGACACCTAATAAGTAGGATACTATGCCTGATTGAGCTATGAGGAGAAGGATCCCTAGGGAAATAGCCTGTTTAACATATGGTTTTATGTCTATATTCTGTTGCATACAACTTTATATGATTAGAGTTGAATATAAGTTTTTCGAAACAATCTTACAGAAAAATACAACATATTACATTTTTCCTCAGAGAACTATTTTTAACTCTGTGTTATGAGCTATTTGCTTTAAATTTCTGGACCGATAATTTTTCTAAGAAAGTTTTTCGTAAAGTTTTTTAATGCTTTAAAAAAAGCTTACGCATGGATTACGGATTCGACAGCTGGATATACTCCATACTCGACTTGGAGAAAGCCTTAGAAAGGTTCAGTGCTAACGGTGTTAGGTTTATCGAAATATCTTTTGAACACCTTTCCAAAATCTCTAGAAACAATGAAGTCGATTCAAATGCTTTAAAGAGGATTAGGGAGCTTGAGGAAAGCCTAGGTTTTAAGATAATCCAGGTACACGGCCCCCTTGGAAACATAGAATTCGACTTTGCTTCGGAAGATGATAACCGTAGAAATAAGGCATTGAGGAAATTATGCAATTGGATAAAGTACATCAGTGAGTTCGAATTGGGAGTCTTCATACTCCACACTGCGAGAATAGATCCCTCGCATGAATATAATTCTTTGAGTCTTTTGGAGAAGAGCAGATCGGCAAACATTAGGTTCTTTAGAGAAGTCTCCAAATACGCTTCAGATTACGGTGTTAAAGTTGCTGTTGAGAACAGGCTTGAAAACGGTTATGGCGCTCTACCCAAGGATCTCATAGAACTAGTTAACAACGTCGGCAGTGATTATTTAGGGATATGCTTCGATACTGGACATGCTCACGTTAATAAGCTGAATTTAGAATCAACCCTAGAAAGTATAAGGGAATTCCTGATAGCAACACATATCCATGATAACAATGGTTTTGAAGATCAGCATTTACCCCCGATGATGGGCTCTATGCAATGGAATGTTTTAATGAAAACGCTCCGTAAAATCGACTATCGTAATCCATTAATCCTTGAAATCCATGAATACGGCAAATTGGAATTAGACGATAATGTTCTAAAGGCTTCAATAATTTTGATGAATGAGTTGATTAAAGAAAGTTTTTAACTTTCTTACGCAAACTTTTCGTAGCATTGACCAAGATGCTCGGTAAGGTTCCCCCCAGAATATTGAGGCAGATTGTTTTTAGGAACCTGGGTGCTCCGAGTAACAGGGTCATCGTTGGCCCAGGGATAGGCATAGACAATACGGTGATATCCTTGGATGGTTTTAAGATAATTGTTTCAATGGATCCAGTAACTGGCGCTAAGGAGAACCTCGGTAAAATAGGTGTCGACGTGTCAACCAATGACGTTGCCCTCAGCGGAGCGAAGCCGGAATTCCTATTAGTCTCTCTCATACTCCCCCCTGGCACTGGGGAGGAGAGTATTAGATATATAATGAGGCAGGCCAGTTCGGAGGCTAGGAGGCTTGGAGTAAGCATAATTGGAGGACACACAGAGTATTCTGATATAGTTGAAAATCCTGTTTTCGTAGGAACAGCAATAGGCTGGACTAGGCGTAGGAGAATAATAACGTCAGGAGGAGCCAAGCCAGGTGAAAACATAGTTATCGTAGGTTATGCTGGTGTTGAAGGCACTTCAATACTTGCCTCAGACTTGGAAAAGAAGCTTAAGAACATGGGGATTCCCCGAGTCATTATAAAAAGGGCCAGTAGGCTTGTTAAGAGTATAAGCGTCGTCAAGCAGGCGCTTATTGCTGCAGACTATGTTTCAGCAATGCATGACCCTACTGAAGGAGGAGTATTAGGAGGAATATACGAGATGTGTGAAGCATCCAACACTGGCTGCCTAGTAGATCTCTCATCAATACCGGTGAGGAGTGAGACTAAGATAATATGTGAGAAGCTGGGTTTAGACCCTCTTAAGCTGATCAGCTCCGGAACCCTTCTGGCAACTGTGGGTAGAGATAAAACCGTTAAACTAGTCGAAAAGCTGAGAGCCAAGGGTTTCAAAGCAACGGTAATAGGAAGGGTGACTAAGGGAGTCAAGAAGATATGTCTTTTTGAAGGTAGGGAAATGGAAATAGAGGAGCCTCCTCAAGACGAGCTTTGGAGGGCATTGTCTAAGTGGGCTTGACTATCCTTCTCTCTATAGCTATGTATATGGTGCTCGCTATCATTGCCCCCAGGAAAGTCTGCGCAAAGTTAGCGGGCACTTCAAATATTGCTCCAAGACCTACTAGGAATAGCTCATATATGAAGTATCCTAAGACCATCTCGAAACCACCTATGAAGCAGGGGATAACAGTTGACAGGTTTCTCTTATGAAACTTCAATCCAAACATTACGAGAATAGCCAGTAATACGAGTATTGTGAAAAACAATGGTTGAGACGGCATAGTCATCGAGCCCGTTGCAAACAGGGATACTTCAGCCTCCTCTCCCATAAACATCAAGGCAGCCACGATCATCCCTAATGCTACAACTGGCGTGAAGAAAAGCACCATGGCCAACCAGGCTCTTCCGGTTTTCTCCCTGTTAATAATAGCATTGTAGAGCATTCCTGTTATGAAGCCTTCAATACCCTTTACCACGAGGGTTGCGGGAGCATAAATAGTGTAACCGAGGAAAACATCACTAAGCATTGAACCGATTCCTCCAGCCACTCCCCCTACAATGGGGCCGAACAATATCGCCGTCAGAAATATCATAGAATCTCCAAGGTTGAAATATCCCCTGGTGGCGGGTATGTATATGGATATTGACGAAGTCGCTATGAAAACAAGTGCTATTGATAGTGCTGAAGAAGCTACGAGCCTAGTTTTAGATTTTTCAATAGGATGCATGCACTCTCAAATTCTCCAGAGAATAAATCGCTTGCCTTATATGAAGGCAAATATTAAGGTATTATTCAACGACCTTAACATCCTCTATACTGGATAGGCCAAGTTTTCTAGTTGTTTCAACTATTTTGAAGCTTATGTTGACCGCGCTCTTTATTACAAGAACCTCTACTAAATATTCTCTCTTGAGGGCCCTCGCGAAAGCCCTCGTATGGCCATCGAGAATATAGAGTTTATCGAGATATTCGAGACATGTTATTGGAGAATACTTGTCACGCCAGTATTCTAACCCCTCTGCGCTTATCAAGGGCTGCGTTGGAACAAGGCTTAGAACATCGACATTCCTATGCTCTAAGTGGAAAATGTCACCGTAGATCCTCCTATAGTATAGGATTATTTTAACAGTATTGAGAAAGGGAAGGTTCTCTCTTGACACCGGCATTTTAATTATGCTAAGGTCCATTATGCTTTTCAAAGGCTTGTAGTATTCGATCTCACCCGCAGGCAGTAATACATAGGAGCTCATAGTGCTTTCTTTAAAGAGCTTGTGGACTAGAAGCCTGTGATGCCCATCGATCACGTATATTCTCTTATTAGGTAATTCTAGGCATATTGCTGGAACCCTATAATTCTCGTAGAGGAAAGCTTTGAAAGTTGCTACAAGCTTATCTGCTTCAAGAAAGTCTTCCGTGGGAATAGCCATTTCAACCGGGATCTTGTCTAGAACCTTCTTGAAATCAGTCTCATACAGGATGCTGAAAGTCTTCCTCAGTGCCTCAGCCCTTTCAACAGCCTCTTCCTCGCTTATCAGCTTAGGTAAGGATTCAGACAAGCCTATTCTTAATGAACCTAGCTAGATATGCTAGTGAAAAAATTATTATCGATACGAGCGCTATTGAACCGCCCGTGGGAATGTTAAAGTGTAACGATAAGGCTAATCCGCAGAGTCCTGAGAAGATGGTAGTTGCAAAAGAGGTTATCAGCATCCCGCTTACTCGACGTGTCGTTAACCTTGAAACCGCTGCAGGTATGACTAGTAGGGTGACAGATAGGAGTACTCCCATGGTCCTCGCTATTACTGCAGCAGCTATGGCGGATGTTGCGAAGAGTAGGGAATCGTACAATCCTACTTTAAGCCCGAGTGATTCTGCAGTCTCCATATCGAAGCAAATGTAGAGGAACTCCCTATAGAATACGATAGTCATTAAAATGGAGATTGTGGAAGCAATCGCTAGGTTTAAAACCTCGGTTTCCGAAATCAAGAGTAAGTCGCTAACAAGATAACTATCAACCATGATTTTCTTTTCAATTGGAAGGTAGCTTCTTATTATCGCATAGAGCATGACGCTTAATGCGAGGGAGACACTCAGCATCATGCTCAAGGCCTGTTGACTACTCCTTCCGACTCGCGAGATCCATATGGAAGTCGCTATGCAGAAGATTATTGCGAAGAGGAACGGGTCTGCTAATCCCGGGATGAATACTTGTAAGAGGACTCCTAACGCTGCACCCCCCAGAGCAGCATGAGAAACCTCTGGAGACATGTATAGAGCACCTCTAAGAAGCATTATTGTTGAAACAGGCGCTGAGAAAGATGCAAATATAATTCCCAGTAATGCCCTTAGGACAAACGGGTCAAGCATGCTTATCACCTAGAATGAATATCCGCCTGCCCTCTTTCTCAATCATTTTCAAGCAGGGGTATATTGGTTTCAATTTATCCTCGCTCAATACTTCATTGGGATTTCCGTAGGCACATACAGTCTTGTTTAAAACAAGTATTTTCTCAGTAAGCTCCATTATTGGATCTACTTCATGCTCTACTATGAGTATCGTCCTATTCCTATCTCTCAACATTCTGAATACGTTAAGCAGGTATTGCTGGCTTTCAGAATCGAGCCCGGAGAACACTTCATCTAGCAGTAGGAGAACAGGGTCTGACGCCAATGCTCTCGCTATTAGAACCCTCCGTTGCTGCCCGCCGCTGAGCTCGTTGAAGAAGTATTCCCAATACTCGCTCATCCCAAGGTATTCTAGGGCTATTCTCGCAGATTTCAGGTCGCTTGAGGAAATAGTCCTCGGAAACCTTTTCTTCAGAAAAACCCCCATTAGCACAACCTCCCATACTCTTAAAGGCGTCTCATAGGAAACCCTATCCCTCTGAGGAACGTAGCCAACTAGGCTTCTCAACCTCTCGCTTTCCTTAAATGGATCCATACCGAGGACTTTAACACTGCCCTTCACCGGCTTGATCATCCCTAGGAGCAGTTTTATCAGGGTTGTTTTCCCAGCCCCGTTTGGGCCAACTATCGTTATGAAAGAAGGCGATTCCACGTCAAAGCTAACATCCTCTAAAACCGTATGATTATTCAGTCTTACCGAAACATCCCTGAGGGATATTACCGGTTGGCTCATTTCCTCATCCCCCTGACTATTATTATAGTTTCGATTAAGATTATGAACAGAGCTATGAATGCTGTTAAACGGTATATGTCAAATCCCGTTGATAGTGGTTTACGGCTTGAAAGAATAGCACTGTAGACTTGTCCAGCGTTATAGTACATCATCGAATCGTAATTCTCCAAACCGTTTGAAGAGACAACAGACACGTATGCTACTTGACACCCGGTATCTGCAGAGACCTGTTGAATAGCATTCTTAACATTGCCCATTAAAAGAGCAGTATCTGAGACGACTATGCAAGAGTATTCTCCAGACCTTAATCCCTCGTAAATCCTGCTTAACGAATCCGGTTTAACAACCTCTTCTTCACCAATCAAAACTGCACCTACCCTTAAGCCTAATGCTTCAACAATATACTGTTCAGCATAAAACCCTATAACCACTTTACTATTTCCTGAAACGTATTTCTCGGAAAGCCCTTTTAAAAAGCCCTTAAGGCTGGAAACCCTGGATTTGAAGGAAACATAGTTTGAAGAAAATTCTCCGGAATAATCTGGTTTTATTTTCGAAAGCATGTTTTTCAAAGATTCAGCTATTAGAACAGCATTATCTGGCAATAGCCAGAAGCCATGAATATTCTCTTCCCCGTTGATCTTAAGAATAGTACCGCTACTCTTCACCAATTCAAGCAGGTTGATCGACATAGAATCCGGAGAAACTCCTTTTTCCCTAGCTACTCTTTCAACAAGATCCATCTCCCACTCCATATGGCCAGTTATTACTATCAGGTCTGAGTTTAAAGCGACTCGGATAACCCCGGGGGTTAGGGTGAAACCATGAGGCTCAACGCCTTCTGGAACTATGGACACCACTTCACCCCTGCCTCCGACTATCGGGGAGACGAGGAGTTTAAGCATATCCATCGTAACCAATATTCTTATTACATCAGTCTGTTGATTAAAAACCGGGCTTTCAAATAAGCTAGTGATTATGATGGAAACAGCCATGATGATATTGAGTTTCAGGTTCTGCAACACAGTTTACCCCCTGGGATACTATTGTTATGGGGACAGGTTTTAGGATGCCCTAGGAGACTGCACATCGAGTCCACAACCTTTTCTGAGAGATATAGTTCAACTCTGCTTGCACATTCGCAAGCATCCTTGAGGCTGACTGAGAGAAACCTGTAAGCGTAGGTTTCAAAAACCCTATGGTTTCTAATCACCCTGTTGACTTCTTCAAAACCCTTTTCTGAAAGACATACTCCTTTCCAACGATATCTTTTAAGCATACCTTTTCTTCTAAGCCTCTCGAGATACTCGCTTGCAGTCGCACAGGAAACTCCCATGGCATCCGCTACTTCAAGGCTGCCAACGACATCTCTCCCAGAAACAAGCCTGTAAACCGTCTTAAGGTACTCTATCTCCTTTCCCGTTAGGCTTTTCGAAGACGTTTCTGATTTAGGCACGCCCTAAATTTAGGATGCTCCTAAATTTAAGCTTTAAACATTCTCAGCTATTCTCAGAGTTCAGACGAGAAAAAAATCCTCCTTCTCGCCAAACTTCTTGTATTTCGCTAGAATCTCCTCTCTCAGGCTCGGCTTCACTGTTTGAAGAGCCTTTTCAAAGTCTTCCTTCGTCACCTTGTCAGCATCCCTTCTCAATGCGTTTAAGCCTGCTTCTCTGCAAACAGCTTCAAGGTCTGCCCCAGAATACCCTTCTGTCCTCTTGGCTATTTCCTGAAGGTCAACACCTTCTAACGGCATTTTTCTAGTGTGGATCTTAAGTATTTGAAGCCTCGAAGCCTCGTCTGGCGGCGGGACGTAGAGAGCCACTTCAAACCTCCCAGGCCTCATTATTGCAGGGTCTAAGAGCTCAGGCCTATTGGTGGCACCTATTACAACTATTTTCTCTATTGGGGTTAAGCCATCCATTTCAGTTAGCAATTGGCTTACAACCCTTTCAGTAACCCCACTGTCGGCAATATTCATACCCCTCCGAGGCGCTATAGCGTCAACCTCGTCAAGGAAGATTATCGAAGGAGCTGCGAGACGAGCCTTCCTAAAAACTTCTCTAATAGCCCTCTCAGATTCGCCGACCCATTTTGAGAAGACCTCCGGACCCTTAATGCTTATGAAATTGGCCTCGCTCTCTGTTGCTACAGCCCTGGCAAGGAGGGTTTTACCACAACCCGGTGGCCCATAGAGCAGTACTCCTCTCGGAGGGGTTATTCCAAGCTTCTCGAATTTTTCAGGATTCTTTATTGGAAGCTCAACCATTTCTCTAAGCCTCATTTTTATTTCTTCAAGGCCTCCGATATCGCTCCATCTCACAGTAGGAACCTCAACGTAGACCTCTCTCATAGCGGTTGGAGTTATCTCCTTGAAAGCATTTAGGAAATCCTCCCATTTGACAACCATTTTCTCGAGAACTGACGGCGGGATTTTTTCATCAAGCTTTATCTCAGGAAGGTATCTCCTCAGAGCTTTCATCGCGGCTTCTCTACATAACGCAGCCAAGTCGGCGCCGGTGTAACCATGAGTCATTTCCGCAAGCTTCTTTAAGTCTACATCGCTGTCTAATGGCATAGACCTAGTGTGTATTTGAAGGATCTCAAGCCTACCCTGCTTATCTGGAACGCCTATTTCAATCTCCCTGTCAAACCTTCCTGGCCTACGGAGAGCAGGATCCAGCATATTGGGTACGTTGGTAGCACCTATGACTATAACGTCTCCCCTGGACTTTAAACCGTCCATTAATGCTAGGAGTTGCGCTACTACTCTCCTCTCAACCTCGCCACCTACCTCCTCCCTCTTTGGAGCAATCGCGTCTATCTCGTCTATGAAAATGATGCTGGGAGCTTTTTCTTGAGCCTCTTGGAATACTCTCCTAAGCCGCTCTTCAGACTCGCCGTAGAACTTGCTCATTATCTCAGGGCCGTTTATCGAGAGGAAAGTCGCATCAGACTCGTTTGCAACAGCCTTGGCTAGAAGTGTCTTACCCGTCCCAGGCGGGCCGTGTAATAAAACTCCCTTAGGAGGCTCTATGCCGAGCCTCTGGAATAATTCTGGATGCCTAAGGGGCAATTCAACCATCTCCCTTATCCGCTGAATCTCCTCGTGTAGCCCGCCTATGTCCTCGTAAGTGACCCTGGGTATGGTAAGCTTCTCAGCAACCTCCTCGCTTACAAGCTGCAACCTGGTATCGGGCGAGACCTTTACTACGCCTCTTGGCCTAACTCTTACAACGGTTAAGTTTAAGGCCTGTCCTCCGAAAACGGGTATTGCAACAATATCGCCTTCAGTCAAAGGCGTATCGATAAGCTTATCCTTAACATAACTCAGAAACTCCTCGTCAACATGAGATACCCTGACACCCATGGGTGCGAAAACAACTTCGTTAGCGTTCTCAACCTTCTCAACCTTCCTAACCTTAACGTAGTCGCCTATTGCAACTCCAGCACTCCTCCTTATCAACCCATCCATCCTTATTATCTTCTGACCCTCATCCTCGGCGTAACCCGGCCAAACTACAGCGGAAGCAGTCCTCCTACCTATTATCTCAACAACATCTCCCGTATCAGCCTTTATCTGAGCCATCTCCTTCCTACCTATTCTAACAATCCTCCTCCCAGCGTCTCTAGGCTTTGCTTCAGCAACTAAAAGCTGTATTTCACTCATTTTCAAAAGCCCTTCTAAATGCCTAAATTTAAGCTTTTTACTAAAGAATAGTGGGTTTTACGTGGATTCCTGAGGCTGCTCCTCCACTTTCTTTAACTGATTCCTATACATTTCGACGATCTCCTTTACTGTAGTAGCCTGCTCCGGAGCCTTATCGTCCCTAAGCCTACCGGTATACTTTGGGAAACGCCCAGCCAACCCGGAACCCCTCCTTATTACGTCAAGCCCGCAGGTGTGGACGGGGCTTAGAGTTATCTCTGAGGCTATTATCTCAACCACTATTCTGGGTTCAAACCAGACATCCGCCTCTATTTTTGAATCGACCCTAGGATGTTTATGACCGATTTTGTATTTGTTCATCATTTCGGTGAAGACTGTTAAATCCTCGTCTGTGAAACCCGTGCCGCATTTAGCGAATGTTCTAAAAACGTCTTCATCAGGGTCGTATGCAGCCAAAAGGTATGCGCCGTATTTCCCTGCTCTCTTACCCCTGCCGTGGAAGCCTCCTACTATGACGAGGTCGAAAGTATCAGCTACTTCAGCCTTATATTCTCTCTTCAGTTTTATCCAGCTCCATTCTCTAGCCCCAGCTCTGTAAGATGCTTTAAGGTCCTTTACCACGAGGCCTTCACAACCCTCGGAAATCGCTTCTTCCATGAATGCTTCTATCTGCTCAGGGTCGCGTGATATTATCTGCTTGACTATTTTAACCCTCTCGTCTTCGATAATGATATTCTTCAAAGCTTCCCTCCTCTCCAAATATGTTTTCTCAGTATAGTCGACACCATCCGCATATAATAAGTCGAAGAAGAATAGGGCAATCGGGTATTCCTTCATAGCCTCCTCTATACCGTATTTCCTCCTCCTATGCATAAGCTCCTGGAATGGGAGGAGTTCACCAGTATCAGGGTTTATTGCTACGCATTCAGCCTCTAAAACAGCTTCCCTGGCATTAACGTTCTTCCTCACTATCTCTATTGCATCGGGATAGTGGCTTGTAATATTCTCCAGCCTTCTAGAGAAGAGTAGGACATTACCATTATTCTTATGTATTTGAACACGCTCGCCGTCAAGCTTGTATTCTGCAGCGACTTCGCCACCTATCTTATCTAAGACTTCTTGTACAGTGGTAAGTCGTTCTGCCAGCATTGGCCTAATAGGCTTGCCTACGGTTATTTTGAAATCGTAAACTCCGTTAAGCCCTTTTTCTGCAACGGCCCTCGCAACCGCCCCTAGGTCGCTGGAGATATTGTAAGCACGCTCTATTACCGGTCTATTGGATTTGTCTCCAGTAAACGCTTGGGCGATTGCGTCGAGAATAGTGTAGTCAGCGATTCCAAGCCTGAGCCTCCCGGTGACGATTCTAACAGCATACTTCGCCTCCTTAGGAGACATGTCTATGAGTAGGGAGGAAAGCAGGCTCGTCTTCTGAGTAACCGAGCCCTTCCCACCCAGCTTTGCAAGCTTGTAGAGCTTCTCATAGACATCTGTTAGGGTAGGTTCCCTACTCAAAAGCTTCTTCTGAATCTTCCTCTGCGCAAGCATTTCAGCGACGCTGCCCAGGTCGCCAGTCTCCTTGTACAATTTCTCCACAGTCTCATCGTCTACACCGGAGAATTCTGAAAGTGATCTCAAAACAAGCTTCTCTGCAACGCCGAATTCTAAACCCTCGTAATCTGGCCTAACCTTACCCTGGAGGAGGTATACAAGCTTCTCAAGCTCGGCGGGGCTGGCTTTCTTGAAAAGCTCCACTAACAGGCTTGTCATTTCCAGCCTTTTCGTAGTAGACTCTACCTGCTCCATGATCTCCGCGACTTCTTTAAAAAGCATCACCATGGAATACCCATTTCACGGGAAGGTAAAAACGTTTCTGGAGAACCCGCCTTCTGAAAGAGTAAAACCTACGGTAAACATCTTATAAGGGGTTTTTCAAAAAGCGCTTCGCCCTTAGAAATTTCTCGAGAAGCTCCACTAAGTTAATTGGCTCCCCCTCTCCAACCCCGGGACATTCCTCGTCGAAGAGGAAGACGTATTCTTCTGATCCGTATCTAACTATTTCAACGTCCCTGGGTAATTCCAATATATCGTCTAGAATCCTTTTTTCAACGGGATAGAAAGGGTAGAGTTGACATGCAATAGGCTTATACTCGTGTATTGCACATAAACCATTTTTTAAGAATGGGCAATACCCTTTTTCACCCAATAGGAGCATCCTCCCTTCAGGTGAGACGTATGGCTTAAAAGAAGGATAGATTCTCCTAATTTTCTCCAATTCATCCTCGTTTATTTCAGGATTTAGGCAACAGCATTTCTGTCCGCAAAGCCTACATTTAAACAACATCCCCCTTTTTACTACCGGCAATTCTTTAATAAACATCTTGTTAAACAAGAATTCAGCATCTTATGAACCTTTTAAAAACATCCTCTCCTCCCGAAAACCTATGCGACAGAGGATTGCTGAAATCGTCTCCTACGTATTGTCAAACCCAGTCACAGGAGGATTTGGCGGATTGGCAATATTATACAAGGAAGCGGTGCTTAACAATCTCGCCTTATACATCGTCATGATCATCTTCTTTTACAGCATACTGCCATTTTCAAGCGTGTACTACCTTAGGTTAAAGGGTAAGACCGACATATTTATGAGTGAGAGATCAAGAAGACCCAGGCACTTCATTCCTGGACTATTAGGATATACTTTATCAGCATTCTTCTTCAAATCGAGGGGGATGAGCCTGTTGGCGGTTACGTCAGTAGCTTACTTTTCAACATCCCTCGTCCTCCTCTTCTTCACCCTAAAGACGAAGATTAGCATCCACGTATCCGGATTAGCAACAGTGGGTATGCTCATCTACTACTTCTACGGGCTCCCGGGGCTGATAGTCTTGATGCTTCTACCACTGTTAGCATGGGCGCGTGTAAACACGGGTGAACATACTTATCTACAAACAGTTTTAGGAGCCCTTGTAGGGCTTATAGTAACTGCTTTAACACTGATGATGCTTAATCCTTAAAATCAATAAGCAATCAGATTACTTATTTTCGGAAATCTTTTCAACACTTCCCCCTGAACTAGAAGTATTGGTGTAAAAGAAGTTATGTCCACCTTCCTTAGGATGGGGGATAGCAATTCGCCTACTTCAACCTCGTTTACAGCAGTCCCCATCGTAAGAGGGTTCATGGATGGTAGTACGATTATCCTGGTGTCGTAATGCTCACCGTATAAAAAGCTCTTAAACCTGTGTTTAACGCCTATCGAGTCTCTTATGGATATTACTGGATGCTCATGCCCCATTAGAACAATATCATCCCCACCAAGCTCATGGTCCTTATCACCATGTATGAGAAGGTATTTCCCCATCCTAACGGGAGGGTCTTTAAATTCAACGTTCAATCTCCTAAGCACGATCCTAACGAAATTATCATGGTTGCCTCTTATTAGAATTGGTTCTGCACCTAGGCTACGCACATCGTTTACGAAGTCCTGGACCTGAGTCCACTCTTCAGGGTTTATGTCTCCGAACTCGTTCTTTATATCCCCTAAGATTATCAGTCTTCTCGCAGACTTGTAATTGAACATGTTCCTTAGGGATTTCACTATTGGTTCATACGTTGGAAAGGGTATGTGAACCCCCTTCTCCTCCAGCTCCCATTCTAAACCGAGATGTATATCTGCTACAACTATAGCGTCTAGGCTTTTAACATATAAAGCTGGTTCAAACTCGACTATTTCAATATCCTCAGTTAGTTGCATGAATAGCTGCTAAAACCTCCTTGTAGAGCCTCTCTAACAATGCTCTCTTATCCTCCATGAGAACCACGTCCGTAAAGCTTGATAACAATAGGGAGTGGGCAATCGGCGAAGCAACCCTACTGGGCTTACAGATGATTGGAATCCTGAAGCCATTTTCCAATTCCGATATGAATCTTAAAGCATTATTAATATCCATAACGTCTTCAAGTATTTCCCTGTAAGTCTCCTTCATGACGGGGAAGTCCTTCAAATCTCTTATTGCCTTCAGAATATGCTCAGAGTTGAGCTGTAATTTTGAAACCATTACTTCATGGCCCTTATAGTTTCTGAGTATCATGAAGCTCCTTACAGCGACGTGCCTAAACCTATGCTTCAACATCTCAGTCTTCTCTATTGAAGATACTGCTAAACTGTAAAGGTTTGAGGAATTGACGGACTTGATTATCCTATCCGGGTCAATCCTGTATTTGGGTGGGAGTATTAAGAGGAAACCGTTGTCTCCAACAGAGATTTGCACCGAGATGGATCCTAAGAGGTTTGAGGCTGAAACTGCAAAGGCTCTGGAGAGGACATCGTTAACCCTTCTACCCACGAGGCTATGGAAGACGATTATCTGCCTATTGGATTCATCGATGTAATTCTCTACTATCAGCGAGCCCTTTCTCAAATAGGGGAGTATACCCATATTATTGAAGTATTCAGCCGTTACCCTAAGGTACTCGTAGAGGGCTTTCGCCGTCTTCTTATCTATCTTAAAGTATTCCATATAATGTCTAATCCTATCCTCTTTCTTATCGAAGAGTATTGTTTGAAGCTCCCTTATTCTGAATTCGTCTATCATATTGGCCAAATCGTAGGAAAGCGGGAGCATTTCCGAAAACCACTGAGGCACCGTGGGTTTTTCTCCTTCAACAGGCTCTACGATAAGCTTCATCAACTTGCTTTTAATACACTTGTAGGGCCTACCGCCGAGGAGGAAAATGTCTCCCGGCGAGAGCCTTTCGAAAAACTCTTCTTCAATATTGCCGACGGGCTTATTGTCTTTAGTGAAGACTTTAACCATGGCCATGTCAGGTATTGTCCCAGTGTTAGTCATGTATATGACTCTAACAAGATTGCCTCTCCTACCGAAAACACCATCTTCCTCGTCGAGCCATATCTTCCCGTAGACCTTATAGCCTTCTAACTGTCTATAGTATCCGCTCAAATACCTTAGGACGCTCATGAAGTCTTCCAGGCTCAGATTCCGGAAATTGTAAGACCTTTTGACGAGACTGTAGGCCTCTTGAATACTCCATTTCCTTTCAATGGACATTCCAACTATGTGTTGAGCAAGTACGTCGAGGGGATTCTCCGGAATATAGACCTCGTCGAGCTTCCCGGCTTCGGCAGCCTTGGACATTACCAGTACTTCAACAAGGTCATCCCTCTCCATGGGTATGAAGACTCCCTTTGACACTGCTTCCAGCGAATGGCCTGAACGGCCGACTCTCTGGATAGCTCTCGTAACTGATTTAGGAGAACCTATTTGAACAACGCAATCTATGTAGCCAATGTCGATACCGAGCTCTAGGGAAGTACTGGTTACTACAGCCTTAAGCTTACCTTTTTTCAACTTGTCTTCTACGTCGAGCCTGACTTCACGAGAAAGGGATGAATGGTGGGCGGCATATTCATCCTCGTTTAAAACGCTCTTCGGCCTTAGCTTCTTTAAATGGTATACGACTCTCTCAGTGCTACTACGCGTATTCGTGAATATTAGCGTAGTCCTATTCCGCCTTATTATGTCGTTAATCAGCTTGTACATCCTTCTACTGAGTTCTTCAGCAGGAGTGTGGACAAGGTCATGATGAGGCGATACAACTTTAAGCTCAAACTTCTTAGAAGCATGCACATCTACTATTGTGCATTTCCTTGGAGAACCATCTTCATACCCGACTAGGTAAGCAGCCACTTTCTCTAAAGGATGGATTGTTGCAGACAGGCCTATTCTCTGAAAATCCCTGCCTACAAAGTTTCTCAACCTTTCAAGGCTTAAAGAGAGATGTGCACCCCTCTTCGAACTACAAAGCTCGTGGATCTCATCGACTACAACCCATTGAACTTCTTTCAAGAAGGATCTAAACTTGGGCGCGACGAGTATTATCGAGAGGCTTTCAGGAGTTGTTATCAATATGTGAGGAGGTTTCTTCAACATCCTACTTCTCTCAGACGTTTTAGTATCCCCAGTCCTAACGTGAATCCTTATATCTGGAAAACCGTAGCCCCTATTCTCTGCGATCTTTCTAATCTCCTCTAAGGGTTGCGAGAGATTTTTCCTAATGTCATTGTTCAAAGACCTTAAGGGCGAGACGTAGACGCAGTAAACCTTGTCTTCAAGCCTGCCTTCGAAACCGCTTTTTATCAAGTCGTTGAGTATTGTGAGGAAGCATGCAAGCGTCTTCCCGCTTCCAGTGGGTGCAGATATTAGAGTATTCTCGCCTTTTACAATTGGAATTATCCCGTATGCCTGGGGCGGAGTCAAATCCTTAAACCTCTTCCTAAACCATTCTGCCACAATAGGGTGGAGTAGCCCAACGATTTCTTCGAACCTACTCTTGACAGAGTAGAACTTATACGGGCTCGTTGACATGAGATCCTACTCTTTTAAGCCCCTATTAGAATAAGCATTGATAAACCTTCTCCTAATCTATTTCCTTTTAACTGGCATTATTATCTGGCCCTCTTCAGGGTCGCCATAGGCTTCGTAATTTCCTTCGTAGAACATTTTTGCTACCAGGGCTGCGGTAACAGCATCGAGTTCATGGTGGGACCTTAAACCCCTTAGCCCCCTTATCTTAAGGTGGATAAGGCCTTTACGGAGTCCTTCTAAGCTTACCGTTTTCCGGGGTATTCCCAATACGTCCTGAGCGCCTCCGGGATAGACCTCTATAACACTGTAACCAAGAGACTCTAGCATGTTCTTCAGCTTAATGCCTCTTTTCGTTAAAGCCCTCATTGGACCAAGCGTTATAGGGAAAAACCTTATACCCCTTCTAAGCAATTCCCTATCGCATTCCCTCAAGTGAATATTGCTTCTCGTATCCAGGCTAGCCCTTCCTTTTGGCAGTGAGAGGGGAGCATCTATGGCTACAACAACCGGTTTAAAACGGTTAACCTCATTCAGAATCTCGTTGTCACCGTAAAGAGTGGTTGCCACTACTTTCATGTGTTCATCTAAAGCTGCGAATCCACTCGGCCTAGTCTCAACACCAGCAAGGTCTATGCCTACGAAGAACATTTCATATTCTCAACCCGAAGAGCCTACGTGCATTCTTAGTGGTCTCCTCTGCAACAAGCTCTAAGTCAAGATTCTTTATCCTGGCTATTTCCCTCAGGCTGAAAACTATGTTTGCAGGCTCATTTCTCTCAAGAGGGTTTACGCCCAGCACTGGCGAGTCCGACTCTAGGAGGATGTTTTCAATAGGTAGCCTATTGACCAGTTTCTGTTTCTGCGGCGACCTTACTACGGAAGGGGGTATGCTGAAGAAAAACCCTGATTCAACACCCTTCATAGCGTGCGAAGCCTTTCCGTCGAAAGCATGCATAAGGACTCTTCTAGCACCGCTTTCAAGGAGTATCTCTATAGCTTCTCGACCGGCGCTTCTAGAATGCACTATTAGTGGAAGATCTAGTTTTTTCGAAAGGTCTATGAATTCCCTAAAATAATCTACGAGCTTAGCTCTCTCATCCCGTTTCTTAACTGTGTAGTAATCCAAGCCTACTTCACCTATTCCTATTATTCTATACCTATTATCCAAGATCAAACGTTTTAATTCCTCTACGTCAACCAAGAAGGGTGCGCCGTAATCTATACCTATAGTCGAATAAACATAGCCTTCGAATCTTCTTGAAATGCTTAAAGACCTTAATGCACCATCTTTACCAAGCCCGGAATCAATAATCGCCACTAGGCCATTTTCCCTAGCTTTGAGAATGACCTGCTCTAAATCCGTTTCAAACGCGCTGTCGCTCAAGTGAGCATGAGAATCCACTAGTTTCAATTCCATTGAAGGAAAGTTTTCAAATGCTTAGATAAACATTTAATACACACCCCCTAATCCTCACGATAGGATGGTCAAAGAAGCTACGACTAGAATATACACTCTTAGAAAGAAGCTCGGTGGTAAAATTTATTCTGCAACAATACTTTACCTGCCAAGCAAGATAGTAAACGATTCAGCATTTCCATTAAAGAAGAAGGGGAGGCTTGTTGTGAGGATAGTATCAGACAAGCTAATAGTGGAGAATGAGAAGAAAAGAAGGAAGCATTAACTCAGCCTATGCTTAAAGTTTGTTAGAGAAGTATATATTATTATAAACTGTTCGAGTTCTCTTAGAAACCCGCTGCTTATATGCCAGCAGCCTTCTCTTTTCTCAACTATCCCCGCCCCAATGAGACCTCTAATCATATTGTAGAACTGACCTACTGTAATCCTCCTTTTTCTAATCCAAATCTTCCATTCCTTAGTGCTGATACCGGAAGGTTCTCTTGAAACCAGCTCCTCGCAGAATACTTTCGCTTCTGAAGCTAGCAATGGGCTTCTCCAGAAAATCCTTGAAAACATCTCGTCAACAGTAGCCGGTACCCTTCCCGCTTTAAAGAGAATCGTTGTACCCCTACGTTCCTCTCTTACTCTTCCCCTACGCGGCATGGTAGTGTTCTTACTTAAGCTACAGAAGAATATTAAGCCTTACCGCATCAACCGTATATCTCATAATCTTCCGCTATGGGGATTGGAGACTCTCTAGACCTACGCCTCCTTATAACCAATATAGAAACTGAAACGCCCAGTGCCACTGCAATACTAATTACTATTAGAACAATGTAGAGGTTACTGACTCGGAAATTATCTTCGTATACCCCAGTGTTTCCGTAAGGGTCCTCGACGTTTATTCTCACCGTATAGTCTCCAGTCGGAGCAGTTAATGGTAGACCATATTCTCCGATCCACTCCCCGTTACTGTATTTTAGAATTATGCCGGAAGACATTGTACTCGAGGAGATGGTAGCAGTGACATTTCCAGTATCCATGATCGACCCGTCCAAGTACTTTATTGTGCATTTTAATTGGACAGTATCAAAACCAATTTGATAGACATTCTTTAAATCCTCTATTTTCACGTTAAGAATAGCTTTAGACACCCGTATAGCATGGTCGAAAAAACCATGGTTTCCATAGGGGTCTTTTGCTGAAACCCTTAAAACGTATTCTCCGAGGGGAGCGTCCTTCGGAATAGTAATATTACCACGCCAATTTCCTGCTGAAAACCTGAGGAACCTACTAGATATTATTCCCTTCTCGGAATGTATTAATGAGGCATTTACCATTCCGGTTTCCTCTCGGAGAGGCTCGTATGACGGGTATTTTACCGTTATGCTGAGGGGTATGCTCTGCGTCCTGGAGAATTCTTGACCAATCGATTCCGTTGTTCCAACGATTAATTCAGCTGGGACGATGAGTATGCTTAGAGAAAGTTCTCCATTATTATCAGAATTATCCACAGCATTTATTTTCAAATCCCACTTGCCCGTTTGCTCAGCTATCGGAATCTTATATGAAATCTCCCATTTACCCAAGCCGGTTTTAATGAAATTGAGCGGGCCGATCCTCTTGCTTCCCATAGTCATTTCCAGAGTTACCATACCATGTTCTACCGGGTTTTCATCCCTATACTTTACATTCACCGAGATGTTTAGCTTAGTAGACCTCTGATAACTCTCTTCAAGTTGATTCATAAGGGCAATAATCAGTTTAGCGGCGGTGACGAGTATTGTTTTGTTCCCAGTTCCGAAATTGCCATAGGGGTCTGAGGCCTCAACCTTAATCAAGTAGTTTCCACGTTCGTCAAATGGTCCAAGCTTAACAGTTTTAGACCAGTAACTATCGTGAGTATAATCCATATACATCGTTTGCTTAACAGCATCATTATAGATTAAGCTGAGCTTGACGGCACTATTCCATGGAATGATTGACCCATCTTTATACTTGGTATATGCCTTTATGGTTATCGGGCTGACCCTCTCATACATATCGGCGTCAGTAGATACTGTAACATTTATAACGGCTTTTGTTACAGTTATTTCAATAAAATCAGTAGTTCCACTCATTTTCAAAAAGTCATAAGCACCATCGTATATCAAGAGGGTTCTTAAAACACCGATTTGGAGGTCTACTGGAATGGTAATATTCTGATTAACTCTCCCATGCTGATCGACATTTAATTTACGATTCATAACTTCATGGGTAGAGTTTCTAACTGAAAGTGTTACGAATGAGTTGGGTGCAAAACCTCCAGCCCTTATGTTGACAATGGATTTACGTTCCCAAACTCTAGGTATATTCCAGATGCCGAAATGGTATTCTACTCTGAAACCAGTGCCATTTACACGTACTGTGTAAGTTCCGGGGACAGGATTGCTTAAACTAGTTGAATAAGAGAACCCATAAAACCCCGGTACATAACTGTTATTAACATTTAGTATAGTGCGTTTTTCAATTGTTGAACCATCTGGCCTAATTATGCTAATCTCCATGTTTGATGATGGAAACTGGTCTCCAGAGATCCTTACTATAACGTTGCCAGAAGAAGCATATACCGGTCTGTCAGTGAAAACTATTGGAGAAACAAGCATTGAAAATTCATCAAAATATGCTTTAAAAGTGCTATTCGGATTTATAACTCCCAGTTGGAGAACGATTGCCTTAAGGTTTTGTATATTGGTTCCAGTTGAAATGGAAACAGGCATGCTGCCGTTGCCAGAAATGCTGAGGAAGTCGTTTGAAACATCAAGACTCACGGTAATGTTATACCATTTCTCAGGGTCAAGTTTGACACTTTCTCTCACGCTTTTATCTTTGAAAATAGCGATTTTCCCATTGATGTTCCTACCCAAAACCACTTCAACATAATTTGTTGACTCGTCTAAACTTAAACGAAGCCTTGTGAAGTTGAAAACCACGTTAGCATCTATCTTCATCATAAAGCTCATTTTAAAAGAGCCCTTAACATTCAAGTTTGCAGTTAGAGTTACGGGGCTAGATAGGTTAACACACGAGTTTTTAAAACCGTTTGGGGTAAACCCAAAAGCACCCGAGGGAGAGAAAAAACCCAGATTGTTTTCAAACGAAACATTGTAAGCACGTAGGAAGCATATGGTAGGTGTAGCTTCAACCCTTGAAACATCCATCAGGACTATTGCCAGTAAGAATGGGAAGAGGATTACTAGTGTCTCTTCATGACTATGCAAGATGCATTTTAAACCAGTTAAGTTTTTTAAAAGGTTTTTGTAGGAAGGGTTGTCAAAAAAGCTTTATTAAAATAGTCTAAAGTAGAAATCACCTTCTAAGATTAACGATTTTCTTAATTTTTGAAAGCATTTTCCCTAACCTCTTTTTCTTAACTTTCAGTTCCCCCTTTAAAATCATGTCGATAGCTTTCCTATACGCTTCTGGGTCTTTGTAAGAGAGCAGTAATAGGGATTCTTCATCAATTGTAGATCCATGGGAATGAGATTTACTTTCCTCGATTGCTCTAGAACTATTCTTTCTTATTTTCGAAGAGAATACTTCTAAAATGAGAATGATTAGACCAATTGTGAAGACTGTTAACATTTGAATGCATTTCAACAATTCTTCGTTAGATGTCACCGTATTCTCTTTAAAATCGACTGAATTTACGAGAGCATCTCCAGAAACTCTTGCATCGTATGAGATTAGTAACGTCGAATCCTGCGCGTTGAAATTTAAACATTCAGGATTAAAAACTATTGAAACGTTTTCAGGTATTACATTATCCATTCTTGCCTCCACCAATAATCCATTGGATAATAATCCAGCAATTCTTATAGAGATAAGTGTAGAGTTTACGGATACATGGAAATCCGCTCCTGCCCTCATAACCGGTTTTTGAATAAGTAACGCAAGCAATGTTAAGAGCATCATTAGACGGATGCACACGTGTTTATTCAACTTCATGGAATAATCGTATCAAGATTCTAATAAGCACCAATATCCTTAAGATACGGCATCAATCCGCCCATCTTATCCTCATCCATATTCAGATTTTTGAGGCGGTTTTCATCTGCCGTTAGAATAAATCTAAAATAGAATATTTAAGCGTTAAGCATCATTGCAAGTTGATTCGGTATTAAATAGCCTAGAAATCTGCCGGGATATGTTTTTCCAATGAGAACCTTTCCAGTATACTTTGCCACAAGACTTGCATTTCCAGAATTTTTCCACACCCTTGGGGGTGAAACCGAGCGTGTTAAAAGCCTCGTCTAAGCCTATGGCTTTAAGTTCGCCGTTGCAAACCGTGCATCTTAAAAAATCTTCCTTAAAAGTAAGGTTAAAACGCTCTACAATCGTTCTGAGAACCTCTTGTTCACTTAACCCCTTTACCATAATTACCGTTATCCCCCTAGATTCAGCATACTTGGCTAGTTCGCTGTCAGAGGTAACAAGTATACGTCCCTCGGAAGCTATTTTTATTGCTTCATCGTCTTCTATGTTGTTTAGGTAAATAGTGTCATAGCCCATTATCCTAAGCCACCTGGCGACGTACCCATGCATGCTGTCTACTAGAAACCTGAGGCTCAAACTTCAACAGCCTTCAAGAAATCCATTTCAGTTATAAAACCCTCTAAGGAGTACGACTTGACAACAAGCGCGGAGCCGTAACTGCTCCTTTTAACCGTCTCCCAGGCTTCTGAAATGCTAGTGTCAGGATCTAGCATGGGTATGTCCCTGACTGTAAAATCCAAAACATTCATAGACATCAATTCGCCGAGTGTTCTATCTGCTTTCCTAATTAATTCTCTCCCTCCCAAGAAACCGACTACAGACCGTGATGAAAAAAGCCCTATTGGATGAGAACCTTCTAGGCAGGGGAGCCTCCTGTATCCAGATTTAACCATTACCTCTATGCCTTCTCCTAGAGTCCTGTCAGCAGATATGCATATTGGAGATTTAGACATGAAGTCTTTTAAGACGCCTCCACTTAGAGAATAGTTAAACTTTTCAAGAACATCCCTTACTGTTAAAACAGCTCTAAGCACGCCATCGTTGTCGATAACTGCTAATCCGTTAATACCCTTCTGTTTCATTAACCTTATTGACTCAATCATACTCGTAGACTCCCCTATGCTAACAATATCCTTACGCATAACTCTAGAAACATTAGTGGAAAGAATGCTTAAAACTGGAGTTTCAAGATCCTCCCTCGACTTCCATAATAAGTATTGAACGACCTCCATAGGAGTTACTACTCCTTGGAGAATACCATTTGGAGCAGTTACAAATATTCTTCTAAAGCCTCTTGCAACCATTGTTTCAAGAAGTCTAAGCAATGGCGTTGTTTTAGTAACCTGTAATGGGGGAGAGGATGCGTAATTCAAAACAGAATTCTTAGAAACGCGTGAAGGAGGCCTCTCCCATTGACGCCCCCGGATATACCTTATTCCCCTATCCTTCTCCAAGACTAATCTTCCGAAGCAAGCCTAATGTCTTCACTGCAATCTTCGCAGAGAAGCCTCCCCTCTACAACATTAAGCGAGTCGGACCAAATTCCGCATTCTTCACAGAACCCTTCGTAAACCTCTTTCTTTACGATTCCTCGTGAACGCTCTATGGAAGTAGCTTCAATTAACTCATACATCGCTGGTATTGCATATACAAGGTCTCTCTCAGAAACTATCCCGACGAGTTTACCCTCCCTCTCCACACCCAGCTTCTTAATCCTACTCTTCCGCATTTTCTCTAAGGCATCTATTATACTACTACTGCTACTGATCTTCTTTAATGGGTTCGACATTACCTCTTTAACTTTGACTGAATTGGGATCCCTGCTCTTTGCAACCACTTTTTCTATAACATCCCTTTCAGTTATTATGCCAATATCCTTCCCCTCTTCATCCACTACTATAAGGGAGCTTATGTCATTATCAACCATTTTTACGACTGCTTCATAAACGCTATCATCTGGATCGATTGTTAAGACTGGGAAGCTCATTACCTCTTCAACTGTCAACGCCCTTTTACTCGATTTCAATCCTCTCCCCTTTCGACTTAAGAATATGATGGCAAGGTATTTAAGCATAATAGGGTTAGACTTATCTATAGGTATTTGGAATAATTTCCTAGAGAATGGGTGGGACAAAGAAGCTTCGTTTAAGCCAGCTAGAAAAGAGGCAGGAGAGGGAGAAAGCCAAGAAGGAAAAGGGAAGCGAGAAGGTGAAAATAGAGAAAAGGGTTGGAGAAGTTTTGAGCGATGCTGACGAGAAAATTTTAGAGAAGCTTAAGGGATTTAAAGTCATAACACCGTACGTTGTTTTCACCCAGACCGGATTAAGGCTAGGAGAAGCTAAGAGGCTTCTTAAACGCTTAGAGGAAAAAGGCCTGTTGAAACGTGTCAATGAGGAAAACAGACTGCCGCTCTATACTCAAGCAGCTTAACACCGTAGGACAGAAACGACAGCCCCATCTTTTAGAGATTTAAGCCTCTCCACGGGAGTTAGCATCCTACCGATTAGGGCTGTTCTAATAAGGCGACATTCCTCGGAAGAAGCTGAAGTGAAGAAAACCAGTCCCTGGAAATAAGGAGAGTAGCCAACATCCCCCATAGAGGCATCTGTAGCAAACTTTTCAACTCCCATTTTCAATCCAATGTTAAGACACACGTATGTATTGCCTATGCTTACCACACCAACTTTTGGCAACAGGTTGCTTAAAGCATGGAAGACCCTCGGCGAAAAACCTCTTTTCACAATAAACCTCCCCAGCTCCTCTCCTTCTGAAACTATTTTAATCTCAAACTCATCCATTGACATAAAAGTTTAACAATATGTAAAACGGGAGAGATTAATAAGGCTTGGGTGGTGGAGAATGGTCCTTTTAATAGGGCCGCCTGATGCTAAAGATCGTTTAAAAAGCCTCGAGAAAGAAAAGGAGAGGCTTGAAAAGGAATATGAAGAATTGCAGAAAAAGTATGAAAGGGGCGAAATAAGTAAGGAAGAATATGAGAGGAGGAAGCATGATATAGAAAGGGAGTTTGTAGAAGTTATGGACAGAATAACCCAATATAAAGCGTTTACAAGCGGTTTTTAAAGCTTAGAAGGACGGGCTCATGGATTTTGAACAGCTTAATCGAAGAAAAAGCCCTAAAAGGCTTATTTCAGGGAGTTTAAACGTAGAAACGCTTAAAAACAGGTTTCCTCCGGGTAGGAGACGATGAGTGTAAGAGGCTCTTCATCACCCAGGGTTATACCCTCCATAATCCTTAAGGAAGGAAGTAGGAGGAGTTGTGAGAAGGAGGCTCAACTCTACAACCTATTGGCCTCAGAGGTTATTTTTGAAACCGTGAGGACTGCACTCGGCCCGCTTAGTTATAGTAAGATAATCGTAGATACCTTCGGCGACACGACTATAACCGGCGACGGTGCAACTATACTTAGCGAGCTTGAAGTAGAGCACCCAGCTGCCAAACTTATAGTTGATGCTGCTAAATCACAGAATAAAGAGGTTGGGGACGGAGTAACAACCCTAGTTGTCTTAACCCACCTCTTGTTTAAAGAAGCGGATCTACTCATGAAGCAGGGTATACATCCCTCCATAATTCTTGAAAACTATAAGGCGGGGATGGTAAGGGTTTTAGAGGCTTTAAGAAATGAGCTTGCCACTAGGGTTGATTTAAAGAATGTTGATCTGCTTAGGAGGATTGCCCTTTCTGCAATACCTTTATCATTGAGTAATGAGACACGTGAGAAACTTGCAGACATTTCAGTGAAGGCAGTAGTTAAGCTACTAGAGAAGGGAGTGGAGAATACAAGGGTTTTCGATGAGTACTTAAAGACTGAGAAAAAGAGCGGTGGCACTGTCTTAGATATTCAGCTGATAGAAGGTGTTGCTCTCGATAAAGAGATCGTACACCCTGCAATGCCTAAGAGAATAGAGAATGCTAAAATAGCACTACTAGACCTGCCGATTGAAGTTAAGAAGACTGAAATAGACGAGAGATTGAAGTTTAGCGATGCTAGAATGATAAGGGAGTTTCTAAAGATGGAACAGAAAATGATGAGCGATATCGTTGACAAGATAGCTGGATTAGGAGTGAATGTTGTTTTCGTCCAAAAAGGCATAGACGACTTTGCACAGTACATATTAGCTAAGAAGGGGATAATGGCTTTGAGAAGAGTCAAGAAATCCGATATGGAGAAGCTTGCTCTCGCAACTGGTGCTAAAATAGTTAGCGTAATAGATGATTTAAGCGAAGACAAGCTTGGTTTCGCAGGCTTAGTTGAAGAGAGAAAAATAGGAGGGGAAAAATGGACGTTCGTCGAAAAGACCCCGAATAATGCCGTTCAAACAATACTAGTTAGGGGTGAGAACGATAAGATTACTGATGAAATGGAGCGGATCGTTAAGAATTGTATCTCCGTGCTTAGGTCACTTGTTGAAGAGCCTTACGTAGTTCCCGGTGGAGGGGCTGCGGAAGTATTCGCTACGCGTAAGCTTATTGAAGCAGGTATGGGTGGAAAAGAAGGATTAGTCATGGAGGCTCTCAGCAGAGCTTTTGAAGCATACGTCAAGCAGATAATAGCCAATGCTGGCCATGATCCTGATGAAATATTTACAATGCTCAGGGCTGCACATGCAGAAGGTAGGAAGACAGCTTGCTTCGATGCTTCAGAAGGGAAGATTTCAGATGCGATTGAGAAAAACATCCTAGACCCGTTAAGAGTGAAGAAGACAGCATACCTTTCAGCACTTGAAACGGCAGCAATGCTAGTAAGGATTGACGACATAATAATGGCAGCTAGGATGAAGCCTCCTAAGGGTAAGGAAGGCGAGGAAGAGTAATAACAAAGTGGTGGATGAGAAGGAGTTAGAATTGGTAGCTTTAAGAAACAGTATTGAGGAAAGAGTGGAGCTTTTAAAAAAGAAGTTGACTAAATTTGAAAAGGCAAGGATAATAGGTCTAAGAGCGCTAGAACTTTCTCTAGGAGCACCCCCGTTAATACCGATTGATCAAGAAGGGGGTAGGATGAGCACTATTGAAATAGCTAAACGTGAAGTGGAGATGAAAGTATTACCGTTAATAATCGGTAGGAGGATGCCTGATAATACATATGCTTACGTGCCCCTGAGTGAGCTTGAGATTGAAGATTAAACTGCCCTGGACAAGGGGAAATATCGCATTTAACTGAAGATAGGCATCATTACCATAAGAGGAAAGATTTTTATTTAGGTTAAATGAGCTAACTCCTGCTAAAAAGGAGGTGTAAGAGAAAACCATGTGCGCCCAAACTGGATCCATGCCTAACGTTGTACTAGTCGGCAAGAAGCCTGCATTGGTCTACGCAGTCGCAGCACTAATGCAATTGACATCAGAACACAACGAAGTAGTCTTGAAGGCAAGGGGAAGAGCAATATCTAAGGCTGTTGACGTTGTTGAAATATTGAAGAGGAGATTCTTAGGAAACCAGATGACTCTAAAGAACATTCAAATAGGAACCGAAACATTCCAGACACCGGACAATAGGCAAAGGTTCATTTCAACAATAGAAATCACCATCTCAAAAACATCTTAGAAACAGTCTACAAGCAGAATATCAGTATTGTTTTTTACGTCAATCTTTTTAACGAAGCTTCTTAACCATCAATAACCCCGTTGTCCCGTCGAGATAATAGTGCGGGAGCTCCCTAACCACCTTATACCCAAGTTTCTTATATAGTCTAATTGCCTTCTCATTGTTAATCCTAACTTCAAGATAACTTTCATCAATAGAGTTGCGAACCATCTCTTCCAGAACAGTTTTCATTAACATAGTGCCTATACCCCTATTGTGGAAGGGTTTTCTTACTGCAAGGCTTACGACATGACCCTTCTTTACTATGGAGAAGCCTCCCTCAGAAGGGAAGCCCATTTCTATTCTACATACTACGTAGCCAACAACTTCGTTAGACTTTGCAAGGACTGCAACGAGAAAATAGTTTGGAAACCTTTCGAGCAGATCCATGAAAAAGGAAGGAGGATAATTCTCAGGCAACTCTGATCTATTTATTTCAATTACGCTTGGAAGATTATCCGGCTCCGCATGTTTAATAATTACTTCATCTGTCAGGGCTGTGACCATACGATTCATGAAATGTTAAGCCCATTTAAAACCGTTACGCTCCCCCACCTGTATTAGGCTCTTTTACCGGCTCCAAGATGGTAAGGGAAGCATTCGTTACTATACCTGTTTTCGAACCTTTTGGGAGGAATAGTCTTGAAGCCTTGTAGGCGTCGAATAGAGTATCATATGCTTTAGAGTCCAGTATCATCTTTAAGAGGGGGTCAGGTATTGCTGAAACAGTATGCACAAGCTTTTCTCTTAAAAGACCTCTGCATAAGTCGATGTATCTTAGGATTAAGGGTGTTTCCAGTTCAATTTTGCGATTATAACTTAAAACTAATTCTGGATCGAGTCCTAGACCCATCGAACCTTCTGCAATCAAAACGATTCTATCACAATCACATCCCTGGAGGCAGTTTGGAAATACGCAAAGTGCTCTACTTAAAGACTCGTCGAAGGGATCTCCACCGGCCGATATCATTAACAGCTCGGCTTTTGAATTTGGAATCTTAGACAACAACCCCTTTTTAAATAGCTTCATTGCTTCATAGGCTTCAACCGGGTTATCTACTATGAGAACATGTGAATTCTCAGACCAGGGGGCAAACATGATAAGCTTAATATCAATAAGACTATTGATGTCTTCTAAATAGTCTCTAATGTTAACGATATCCCCAGATTTGGAGGCTTCGACTACGTCTGTCTTAAAATCTCTCCAAAGCTTGGAGTTGAAAGGTATTAGGTTTTCGCCTAGCCCCCTGAATTCTATCAAGGGATCAAGATGTGGGTAGCTTAGTAAAAGTGCTGATTCAACAGACGAAACATCGACGGGGTTGCTGTTTAACATATCGAAGCAAGAAAGCTCTTTTAAGTTTTCGGAAAGGTTTTTTCTGAAAAAACCCTTTACATTATTGGGTAGAGTAGGATCCATTAACAATAGCCTTTTCTCTCTCAATATGCTTTTCAAAATGCTGTTTAACATTTGAAGATTAAACAGGTTATTGTTAAGCACGTTAGGGAAGACCCATGCTAAGTCCTCGTGGTCGATCTTAATACTTATACTCGTCGAACCGTAGGGCAGCCATACTGCTGGCACTAGGACACACTCCTGAATCTAGTAGTAACTGTAAATTGTGCTTAAGATATTAATAATCATTGCGTATTATTCTAGGCAGAATAAGAGATAGGTTTTTAAGGTTTCTTATCCATCATTTTTGACTCCGGATGAAAAGGTTAAATAGTATTAACTATGTGATTAAGAATGTATGTTTAGTTGGGAGTCGGATTTCGAAGAGGCCGTTAAGACAATAAATATTTATAGTAAAAAAATTCAAACGTTAAAGACCCTTAGAGAAAGCGGGAAAATATCTGAAAAAACAGCCGAGTTCCTCCAGAAGGAGTTTGACAATTATGTTAAGACGATCGAGGCGAGAAAGCAGACGGTTTTGGAAAAGCTTGAGACTAGGCTTAAGGAAGTCCAGCAGCAGATGGATGTTATTGAGAAACTGATTGCAAATAATGAGATCAGGTTTTCGGCTCAAGAGATTTCAGAAGACAGGTATACAAAGATAGCTACAGCCTTAAACTATGCTCTGGAAGAAACCAGGAACGAATATGAGAGTCTTAGGGAAGCCATATCTATACTCACCAGGCTTCCTGAGCTTATAAGTCGGAGTGAGAATACTGAGAGTTAATAGAGTCCGTCTCCATAGTCACTTTCTCAAGCCTTATACCCTTATCGAAAATGAGCTCGTATATCTGGTTTATTTGAGGGCTTCCCAAAGCCTTATACTCCCTCTCAGTAAGGTATACTATTAATCTTGGTGTGCCATATTTCGGCACAAGCCCTGCCTGTTGGAGGCCACTTAACAGGCCACGGATCATCTGTTGAGCATAAAGTACGTCCTCGGAAGATTTATCGATAATACCGGATGGTGTGATTGAAGTGAAATCAACCCTCACACCCGGCTCACCCTCTACATCAACGCTCCCTATGAAGGTTACTTTAACCCTTACCATCTGTTCTATTAACCATTGACCGACTAATAAAGCTATTCACAGTTATTTGGCAATTTCTGGCTTTTACTCGGGAAAGATTTTTAAGCGAAACGAATTGATTGAGAGCAAAAATGCTTGAGAAAGAGTTTTTTGAAAAGAATGAGGAGAGGAGAAGAAGAGTTGTTAAAGAGCTTGTCAGCCTTAGCAAGCAGAAATACGATCCAGAATCTTGGAATAAGCTTAGGATGATGCTCTACCCTCCTAGAAAACTGGATGTTAACGTTATCATAGACGATTCCACTCTCAGAGAGGGGCTTCAAATGGCTGGTTTAACAACACCCAATGCTGAAGACATGGCTGAGATAGGCAGGCTCCTCTATGAGATCGGTGTTGAGAGAATAGAGGTAATGACCTACACTGATACTGACAAGGAAGCCATACGGATGATGGTAGATAACGGTTTAGGAGATATCCTAGCTGGATGGAGTAGGGCCGACACGAGGGATATAGATGCTGTTATTGAATTGGGATTAAAGCAAATTGGGATAAGTCATCCAGTATCCTACTATCACTTTGCCAAATGGCCTGAAGAACACGTTCAGGATCTTACAATGAGGGTTGTTGAAGCAGTTCAATATGCTGTTGACCATGGGCTGAGGGTATTCGTCCACGGAGAGGATAGTACGAGGGCAGATTGGGATTTTGAGAAAAAGTTTGTAAACGCTGTTGCAGAAGCGGGTGCAGAAGTCTATAGGATATGCGATACCGTCGGCGTAGGATGCTCTCTTCCAGACCATCCTCTTCCAAACGGGATACCGGCTAAGATCAGGGCTCTGAAAAACGAGACGAAGATAAAGAGTGTGGAAATACACGCGCACGATGATCTTGGTAACGCCGTTGAGAATACTATGGCTGCAATAAGAGCGGCGTCAGGGCTTTACGAGAATTTTTACGTCAGCACGACTTTCCTAGGCATAGGTGAGAGAGCAGGCAATGCAGAAACCGAGAAGATAATTTTAAACCTCTATATTCACCACGGTATTGAAAAATGGAACCTATCCCTATTGAGAGAGACCGCTAATTTCATATCCACAGCTTTAAACTACCATCTTCCAACGAATAAGGCGATAGTTGGAGATTCCGCTTTTGCACATGAGTCAGGCATTCATCTGCACGGGATAAAAATAGCCCCCGCCATTTACGAGCTTTTCCCGCCGGAGCTTGTTGGACAAACTAGGAAGATCATAATAGGCAGGAGGACTGGAAAGCATGGTATAATGATGAAACTCAGAGAATTAGTCAACCATGAAGTAGGAGAAGACGACCCTAGGTTGAAGACACTCGTAGAGCTTGTGAGAAATACTCTGCTTCGAGTAGATAGAAAGTATTATTTGACTGAAGAAGAGTTTAAGAAGCTGGCTGCTGAAGCAGGTTTCAAAGTTTAGAGCACTTGTTTATGAACGAGTCCAATTCTATTTCAAATCCAATAGCAGGGTTTTCTAATCCGTTCAGTTCGAGGACTTCAGGATGGATTTCGCCGAATACTCCTAGCAACTTGCCTTCATAGAAGACGTTTGCAGCCCTACCTGGCGTGAACAACGGATCATCGCTTTTTTCAAAACACGGTTTTTCAACTCCAAGACTATTCAATAGGCTGAGAACAACGGCCTTAGCCTCAGAAAATGAAGCTGAGGAATGCGTAGAAACGCCTGCGATAGAGAGTTTTATGGAGAATCCCTTATCACCCTCTGCTTTCACAATGGGCCCTGTCTCGAAAATCCTTTGAGGATATTTCTCATGCCTGCTTAAAGACAGATTCCATATTAAGCATGGTAGTAGAGAATCCCTTAGCATTGTAAGCTCCGTGCTTGAGGAATTCGCTAGCCTAACCCTCTCTGTAACTGGCCTCCTAACCCTATGATAATTCTTCTCCTCGCTCGTTATTATGAAGTTGAAAACCTCCGTGTATCCTAGGCCGACCATAACCATCCTAACCCTATCCTGTAAAACAGTTTCGGGATGTTTAGAACCTATAGTGACTGACCTGGGGTAAGTAGGAGTGAGCCTCCATAATCCGTGTCCTATTGCAACTTCTTCAACAAGGTCGACTTTATGCATTACATCAACCCTATAGGGAGGGATACGTACGTAGAATGTTTCTCCATCATTCTTAACGGAGAACCTGCACTTCAAAAGGCTTCTATATATTTCCGTATTGTCTAGATCCTCTCCTAATAGAGATTTTATGTAACCTGCTTCTACACTTATTTCACGTGGTTTGAAATCAGGATATGTTTTCACGGAACCGTCTTGATAGATTATTCTAACGGCCTCTATGCTACCGCCCATATCGCTTAAAGCGTAAAGAAGTATATTGAGAGCCCTCGACGCATAATACTCGTCTAAGGCAGTAACGTCTATGAAGAGATTCCTAGTCTCAGGAGTTAACCTAGTAAGCTCCGAGTTTATTATAGGTGGGAACGATAAAACCTCTCCTGCCGAATCGATTATCAGAGGATATTTTTCAAAGCTCTTGATTATATGACCGTATTCCACACCTTTATCAACCTCGCTGAGAATCTGATTCAGCGTCATACTCCTATCCATCCCAAGGGGCTTGAAGGAAGTCTTCTCAGGATCTGCAGCAATATAGTACACTGGCGGCTTAATCTTATCTAAGTCGTGAATACCGATTGAAACTTTCCTACGATTCCTCCCAATCCCCTGGTGGAGAACTTCTTGGATATTGATTATCTCCTTCAAATCCTCCTCGGACAATTGAATATTTCTGACAACGGCAGAGCATAAGACACCCCTTATAGATTTCAATTCCTCGTTGAAGTAGAAGTCTATTTTCGGTTCTGCAACGTCAACCTCAGGATATCCTAGTTTAATTTCTAAGAAGCCTGCGTATGCTCTTGCTATTCCAGGGTGACTGGAAAAGTCTGGGCGATTTGGATTATACTCTATTTTAACGAAATTCTCTCCAACGTCTTCTATGTCTGTAGCCAGCCAGGGGAGATCGTTAACGAGCTGTTTTAAGTCAACATCTATCCCTAGGAATCTACTAAGCCTCTCCGGGTAAACCTCTATTACAGGCATGTTTTAACCCTCCTAAGCCAGCCTAAATCGTTCTGATACAGGATACGGATATCAGTAATGCCGAGCCTCAGCATTAAGAGACGTTCCAGCCCTCCTCCCCAAGCTAGAACAGGATGCTCTATTCCCAGGGGCTTAGTGACCTCGGGCCTGAAAATACCCATGCCGCAGAGTTCAAGCCATCTTCCCGCTTGGGGAACGTAAACCACGGAATTCATGCTCGGCTCTGTATAGGGGAAGTAGGAGGGCCAGAATTGAACCTTCTCCAACCCTAGTTTCTTATAGAATTGCGTGAGAACACCTTTCAAGTCTCTTAAAGTAACTCCCTCATCCATGATTATGCCCTCTATTTGGTGGAATTCGGCAAGGCTCTTGAAAGAAATCCTCTCGTTTCTAAAAACCCTGTCGACGCTGAAGACCTTTACGGGAGGATCCTTGTGTTCAGCCAAGTACCTCACTGAAACACATGTCGTATGTGTTCTTAACACAAGCTTCTTAGCAGCATCTTCAGACCATTTTCCACCCCAGCCAGTTGAGCCGGTTTCCCAACCGTCCTCATGAGTCTTCTTCACTCTTTCTACGAGCTCTCTGTCGTTAAGCTCAATGGATGAAAGGTTTGAAAGGTAGAAAGTGTCTTGCATTTCTCTAGCAGGATGGTCTTGGGGAGTAAAGAGCGCATCAAAATTCCAGAAGCACGATTCAATTATCGGACCCTTAATTTCTGTAAACCCCATTTCCGTAAATATCTCCCTAACCTCTTTAATGAACTCCGTTAAGGGGTGTAGTCTACCAGGGTATAATGGCTCAACATCGGCTTTAACATCATAAGGCTTGAGCTCAACCCTCCTCCACTCGCCGCTTCTAATCAACTCGGGTGTCAATTGGGTTACTGCAATCTTCAGCTCTACAGTCCTACCCGCTTCCGTTAGTGAAACCAGCCTTTCAGCCCTCTCCATAATCTTCACTAAACCCCTATTGATCAGAAGCCTAACTCCTTCAGTATCCAAGGCATTCTGCTCGAGAAAACCCTGAGAGGAAACCTTACTAAGAATCGACTCGTCTAAGCCTTCTGGAGGCTCCTTCTCGACGACTATATGGGGAACTCCATTAAGAGACTGGATCAAGCCCCAATTCTTCTTACGTAACCAGCCTAGGGCTATGGTAAAGAAGGGCTTGTCTGGATATTTTTCACGTGCCTCATCTAGAGGAATCTTACCGCCCTTCTCCAGAACGATTTTTACAAGCCTTCTCTCGGGAAGGCCATGTTTAGAATGATATTCGCCTTCCGGGGTGAGTTGAACATGCCTCGTAACTTTAGAGGAGAGTTCGATAAGTCCCTTTTGGAAAAGTGAGGAGGAGGCGCTTGCCACAGACGATTCGCTAACCCCTAGTGAACTGCATATTTCACTGAAGCTCAGAGTCCTATTAGCCTTCCTCAACAACTCTAAGATTTCTAGTTCAAGCCTTGATTCCAGGCTCACCTTACCACACCGTATCTACGTGTTTAAAACCGGTTTTTAAATCTGAAACCTTAATAATTCCAATAGAGCATTTATTTTTCCAATGTACTTTGGAGAGAGGCAAATTGATAGGCTTGTTCTAACAGCTCTTGGAAAAGAAAAAGCAAGTCTCGTTATTGAAAACGGTATTCTCGTAAACGTTTTTACTGGAGAACTCATTGAAAACACTGGAATAGCTGTAGTAGGCAATAGGATAGCCCTTGTTGGCAAAACCAGCCATACGATAGGATCGGAAACTTTGATTATTGACGCTAAGGGCAAGTATTTAACGCCAGGATTCTTAGACGGCCACGTCCATATTGAGAGTTCAATGCTTACTGTAACCCAGTTTGCTAAGGCAATCCTGCCTCATGGAACTACGTCAGTATTTATAGATCCTCACGAGATAGCCAATGTTATGGGTATTGAGGGAGTTAGAATCATGCATGACGAGGGTTTAAAACTACCCTTGAAAGTATACGTTTCAATACCTAGTTGCGTACCAGCTACGGGGCCGGATTTCGAAACAGCGGGTTCGGAGATAGGAGTAAAAGAGGTTGAGGAGGGTTTTCTCCTCAGCAATGCAATCGCCCTTGGAGAAGTAATGAATTACCCAGGAGTATTATCCCTAGACCCTAAGATGATCGATGAGATAAGAGTAGCTTTGAAGAATCATAAAATTGTTGAAGGACATTTCTACGGCAACCTCGAGGAGGAGTTGAACGCGTACATTGCAACTGGAATATCCTCAGACCATGAGTCCATTACGATGGAAGCAGGCCTTGCAAAACTTAGACTGGGCATGCACGTTATGGTAAGAGAAGGGTCTGCTTGGAAGGATGTTAAGGAAGTTATTAGAATGGTTACGGAGAAAAAAGTCGACCATAGAAGAGTCTGCCTAGTAACAGACGATAGGGAGCCCAGCGATATTTTGAAAGAGGGACACGTAGACCATGTTGTTAAGAGAGTTATTGAAGAAGGTGTCGATCCAATTAAGGCAATTCAAATGGCAACCTTAAATACTGCAGAACATTTCAAAGTAGATTTTGACATAGGCTCTTTAGCACCAGGCAGAATTGCAGACATATTAATCTTAAACAATCTGGAGAGGGTTGAGATTGAAAAAGTTATAGCAAATGGAATGGTAGTAGCAGAGAATTATAGAATTTTAATCGAAATTCCAGATTACCATTATCCGGAGAAAGTGAGAAAAACCGTCAGACTCCACAAGAAGCTCGATGAAAACGATTTCAAGATAAGGGCTGAAGGCGAGGGGAGGTTTAAAGTAAGGGTAATAGAGGTTTTGGAAGATAAGACTCTGACTAGAAACACCATCGTTGAAATCGAGAGTAAGAAAGGCTTCTTGGAAGCAGATCCTGAGAAAGGCTTGTCTAAAGTAGCGGTAGTGGAGAGGCATAAGGCTTCGGGAAACATTGGATTAGGCTTCGTCAAAGGCTTCGGTTTGAAAAATGGCGCAGTAGCCTCGACGGTAGCTCACGACAGTCACAATCTTCTAATAGTCGGCGTGAATGATAGGGATATGGCTTATGCCGGAAACGTGTTATCCGAAGTCGGCGGAGGGATGGTTGCAGTTAAAAACAATACTATTATGGCTCTTGTAGAACTGCCGATAGCCGGCTTAATGTCAGACAAGCCGGTTGAAGAAGTTGCGGAGAAAGTCGACAAGCTTTTAGAAGCGTTTAAGCAACTCGGTTGCAGACTCAAAAGGCCTTTTATGACAATGTCTCTCCTAGCCCTTCCAGTGATGCCTGAACTAAGGATAACAGATAGGGGAATCATCGACACGGTTAATTTCAAAAGGGTAAGCCTAATAGTCGATTAGCCAATGTTTTTAAATAGCCATAGGAAAGATTCTCAGCATTGGGAAAGCTCTCTCTCGCATGGTTGATTCCAGCATCCCTTAAGATAGACAGGTTTACAAGCAACGAGTTGAAGAGATTCTACTACGACGCTTCTCGGAAAGGCCTTATTGAGAAGAGGGAAGCTGCTGCCGAGCTTGAGAAGGCTTTAAAGCATAAGACTGATTTCGTGACTGCTCTGAAAATAACCATACCAATAAACTGGAGGAGTAGCGTCGCTCACAGGCTCTGGAAGAATAGAGGCGAGAAACCTGGTTTCTCAACTATAATTGAAACTCTTAGAGATAGGAAGATGTACGAGCTTGCTGCAACTTTCGCAATAGCCTTGAAATCAGGAGACATAAGGGATGAGGCTTTTGACGAGAAGGATCGTTTAAAGCCTGAGGAATACGAGTTTAAGATAAGGATTGCAGACAATCTTGAGAAACTCGTTAACGAGAGGGTGAGAAAAATACACCGTGATGGATTTGCTGAGAAGTATTTTAAGGGCAGAGAGGAGGTTTACAGTTTCGAGCTGAAGGATCTTAAATACTCAGAAATGTTCAGAAATGGAGAATACGATAAAATACTCTCCTCATACGATGATCTTAAAGATGCTTGGCACGGTAAAACCGCTGGAATAGGTGAAAGAGTAGTCTCACTCACTCTCTTTGAATCAGGCCTTTTAGACGAGGAGCCTGAAGCATGCGGAGCAATAATAAGGTATGAATGGGCTATTACTAATGTCTGGATGTGGAGCGACGAGTTAAAAGACTTGCTAAACGATCTTAAGGATGGAAACATAAACATGCTCCTAGTAGAATGCTTAAGGAAGGGGCTTAAGAATGTAGATGAAAATTCCGTTTTAAACTTCATATCTACCTATCCTAGTATCTTAGACGAACCTGCTAAGGATTACTTAGATTTAGCAAGAAAGCTGGAAGAGAAGCTCATGAAGTATCCATGGATGAATTTGAATGATTATATTAACGGAGCGAGAATAGTTTTCTCAAAACTTGAAGAAAGGAAAAGAAGACTTTTAACCATTGCAAAATCGAGTAGAAAAGCATTTTAATTCTATTCCCAAAAGCTTAAAACAATTCGTCTTAAAATATTGCGGGTATGAAATTATGAGAATGGAATATGTGAAAGCCAGTAGCATCTTGATTATCAACCTAATATTTCTAGTTAGCGGTATGGTTTTTAAAGTATCTGAAACAACAAGTTGGGAAGTATATTACTACGAGTTAAAGATAAGTTTTGTCAACAGGGGCTTAAACGATTATGGTTTCACGCTTGACGATAAGCTATTTCTCATCTTCTCGAATACATCCATTCAGAAAACTTGCATTCTTGAAGCAAGACCAAGGGTTAAGAAGATACATGAAGATATTGACGGTAACCTTTGGGCAGAACTCGATTTCCCTGAGAAAATAGGCCCTGGTGAAAATTTCACAGCAAACATCGTCTTCATGATAAACCTGACTATAAGAAGCCTACCTCATGTTTCTACGTATTCTTCAGGAAGCATTTTCGAAATCCCCATGGAATTGACAAACTACACTTCGTCGAGCGGAGTATGGAATTATAACAGTACAGAGTTGAGTTATATAGCCGAGCTCGCTACTCAGATAAAAGGTAATGATACTAATGTCCTGAGAATAATTTCTAAAATGGTCGGGTTCATAAGCGAGAGAGTGGAGTATCCATATGGAGAGGAATTAAGACCACCCCAATACCCTAATCAAACACTACCAAAATCTAGCTTAAGGGGTAGGGGAGACTGCGATGATCAATCTGCTCTCTTAATAGCTATGCTCAGGTCCGTTGGCATACCCTCATACTTACAGACTGGGGGGATAATTTCGAATAGCTATGGTATTACAGGAAGCACTTGGGATGGGCATTTACACATTTACTCTAGAGGTATTGGCTGGCACGGTTGGGTTGAAGCATATGTTCCCCCTTGGGGCTGGCTTCCAGTTGACATAACCTACGGATACTCATCTTCTGAACCATTATCAGCCATAAGCAAATCGGCTTCAGCAAGAGAATTCATACTACAATCCGAAAAATACTCGAACATAGATTACATTGCAAAAAGCAGAGAGGTGGAAGAGAGGATAAGGAAGAGCAATGTGTACGTGTATGTAGAGGAGAATGTTTCAAAAACGTATCCCTCGAGCAATTCTAGAAGGCTGAGCAATTATGAACTCATACGCTTCGTAATCTTGTTGATTCTGTTAATCGCTATTGCCGTTCTAGCATCCAGGTTTTTGAAAAAGATGAGTTTAGCAACGTGCTGATTTGAATACTGCTTTTGACGATTCAGAGAACAGGTTATAAGGATAGATTTAAATTCTCCTTTCATTAAACCTATCAATGTTGTCGTACAGCAAGTCAGAATGGATAAGCATAATGGTTATTGTAGGTTCGATTCTTGCAGGAATATTCTTGTTTAAAGAGATCTTCTACATTATCTCCCTTACGGTTTGCTTAACCTTGATGATGTTTGGTTATGTCCTGTTCAACTCTAGAAGGAAAAACTCTCTTAAGAATTCTTCTGGAAACTCTGAGAAAGAGCAGAAAACCAGTCCAGAAGAGAATGTCGAGAAAAAGGAATAACGGGTCTGTTTTAACTTCAACATATTTCGCGACTCCAATATCTATAACCTGTATTAAGAATGGTAGTGGAATACCATTCTTAACATAATGATACGGATGAGAAGGGTCATAAATGCCAATTAAACCGGTTGCAAGAGTTATGATAATGGCTTTGATTATTATCGGTGAATACTCGCCCATTCTCTTCAAGTATTGCAAGACGTTAAGCCCCGTAGGGAGCAAGATTATTAATTTTGCTACTTACCCCAGAGCATAAATAATGGATTTCGAAAAAGCCCTGAGGAAATTTGATAAACTTAGCAAAGAGGAGACGATAAGCCTATGTGAAGAGGCTTACGGATTGTTTAGAAGAGAACCTCCGCTATTAAAGCTGAGTTTCGAAAGGATTATAGTAGTTGGAGATCTTCATGGAGATTTAGAATCGTGCGTTAACGCCTTATCGAATTTTGAAAAGCTTGAAGACACTGGAATAGTTTTCTTAGGGGACTACGTTGACAGAGGGCCTTATCAAAGCGGAGTAATAAACCTCCTTCTGGACGCGAAGAAGAACAATCCTGAAAAAGTATTTCTTCTAAGGGGGAATCATGAAACGCCTTCGATGAACTTTTCTTACGGCTTCGTAGAACTCCTCATAAGAAGGTTTAGAAAAGAATACGAGGAGGTATACGATGCTTATTTGAAAGTATTCTCGGAAATGCCCTTTGCAGCATTGTTCGAAGACAGTACGATACTCGTCCACGGAGGCCTAGCAAGGAGGGTTAAGAGTATTAAGGAGCTTGAAGAAGCGGGTAAGGGCGGGATAGAGCCTGAAGACCCCATAATCTTCGAAACAATATGGAACGACCCGTCGGAGGACGTTGAAGAATTTGCTCCAAACCCGAGAGGACCTGGAACATACCTTTTCGGCAAGAACGCTCTCCATCGCTTCCTTAGAGAAAACGGTTTGAAAATGATGGTTAGAGGACATGAGCCGGTACCCAGTGGTTACGGAATCTCCCTTCAGGGAAGTTTAATAACTGTTTTCTCCTGCAGGTTTTACGGCATAAGGCCGGCGGCCCTAGTCTTAAGCGGAGAATACTCTTTCATAAACCTCGATTAACCTCTAGGCCTTCCAATAGCTAGCTTTATAAACATGCTTAATAGCAGGTTTTTGAAAAATGAGCTCTGAAATAAGCATAGAAGACTTCAAGAAGGTAAAGATGGTTGTAGGAACGATAATATCCGCGGAAAGAGTCAAGGGTTCTGAAAAACTGCTTAAGCTACAGGTAAGTCTTGGAAACAATATTGTGAAACAGTCTGTAGCAGGCTTGGGACCGTATTATAATCCCGAGCAATTAGTTGGGAAGCAATATGTCTTCGTCACGAATCTTAAGCCCGCTGTCTTAATGGGGCAGGTTTCAGAAGTAATGATACTCGCAGCAGTGGAAGATAAGAATAAGGTCTCATTGATATGTCCAGACAGTAAGATTTCAGACGGTGCCCCCGTAACTTAGGCTAGGCCTTCAATATACGGTATCCGGCAGCTTTCCTAAGCCTGTTTTGTATAGCCATTCCTATACCCTCTTCTGGAAAGCCTTCAGCAATGATAATATCCGGATTTCTCCGATCCATATTCCTAAGCGCTGAAAAAAGCCTCTTAGCAACTAGGTCAAGCCTATTACGGGGGGCGAGAACTTCTATCATAACACTACTCGGAAGCTTTCTCGCAGTCTCCTCGGAAACAATACAGCCGACTTTTAAACCGGATTTCAAATATTCTAAAGCTGTTTCAACAATTTTCTCAGAAACCCTATCGTACACTCCCTCTACCACCACCATCTCAGCCTTGGGAGCGTAATGCCTATACTTCATACCGGGAGAGGCAGGTGTCCCTTGGAAATTGCCAGTGAGGATTGAAGGATGCACCTCAATATCGCTCAAGTATTTTCTAAGAGTCTCGATAGGAATCGGCCCCGGCCTAAGTATGACAGACTTACTCTCAGTAACATGGATGACTGTAGATTCTACTCCTATGAAGGTTTCACCAGCGTCGATTATCATATCGATAACACCATTCAAATCCTCGTATACGTCTCTAGCATTTGTCGGACTAGGCCTTCCTGAAAGGTTTGCACTGGGGGCGGCTATTGGAGAACCAAAATGCTTAATCAAGCCAAGGGCCACATTATGGGCAGGCATTCTCACAGCAACCGTTTCTAATCCAGCGGAAACAACAGCAGGAACCTTCTGAGACCTTGGGACAACAATCGTCAACGGACCAGGCCAGAGGTCTTCTATCAGTCTTTCAACCCTCTTCGGCACACTGGTCGAAACCTCTTTCAACATATCCACATTGGAAATATGGACTATCACTGGATTATCCGGAGGTCTTTTCTTAGCCTTGAATATTTTAAGCACAGCTTCTTCGTTGAAAGCATCAGCCCCCAAGCCGTATACCGTCTCCGTGGGGAAAGCGACTAGCCCCCCTGATTTTAACACTGATGCAGCCTCCTCTAAAACTCTCCTAGAAGGATTATGCTTATCCGTCTTCAGAATCCTAGTCAGCAATCAGCAATATTGTAATCAACAGCCTGTTTAATAATGTTTATCCAACAGTCTTCAGAATGCTTGGGAACGCCGTTTGTAAAATAAGGTTTATGTTTAAATGCAGCCCTCATTAAAACGAGGCTATGTCACAATATGAAGATTAAAGTATTCATACAAAGAAGTGGTGAAACGAAGCTAATCGACCTAGGGGAAAACAGTAGAATTGGGGACCTTCTTAAATCCCTAGGTATAAGCCCTTCTGAAATAGTCCCGGTTAAGAACGGTGCTATAGTAACTGAGAGGGAAATCCTAAGGGACGGTGATGAAGTTAAGCTTCTAAGCGTTGTTTCAGGCGGATGAAAGAATGGTTTGTGAAGAATGTGAAAACAGGGGGGTCTACCTGTCTTTAAGCGGTAAGAGCCTGTGTTCAAAGCATTTTAGAAAATACTTTGAGACTAAGGTTATGAGGACGATTAAAAAGTACGATTTGCTTAGGTACGGTGAGAAGGTGCTAGTCGCCTGTTCCGGCGGTAAGGACAGTACTGTACTTCTCAACTTCCTATGGAACCTCGTTAAAAAGAAGCGTGAAAACGTTGCTGCAATAGCGGTTGATGAAGGCATAGCAGGGTATAGAGACATCAAGCTTAAGGGTCTTGTTAAGTTTTGCAACGAAAAGGAAATCCCTCTTCATGTCTATTCTTTTAAAGATTATTACGGATTTACTCTAGACGAGGCTGTTAGAATCTCAAAGGAGAACAGACTAGACTTAAAACCGTGCTATATATGCGGTGTGCTCAGGAGGAATCTGATAAACAATGTTGCTAGAGAACTCGGCTTCTCCAAGGTTGCTACAGGCCACAATCTTGACGATGAGGCCCAGACGATAATGATGAACTACCTCCGTGGGAACCCCTCTCTACTTGCACGCTTAGGCCCTAAGACGGGGGTTATCAGCGACGAGGGTTTTGTCCAAAGGATTAAACCCTTCTACTTCTGCACTGAGAAAGAGGACACGATCTATGCTTTACTAAACGGTATTGAAGTAGATTTCGTACAGTGTCCATATCACGTTGAGAACTACAGGCTTGAAATAAGGGATTTTCTAAATAGGCTAGAATCCATAATCCCGGGCGTAAAGCACGGGTTGGTAAATAATTTTCTTAAGATACTGCCACTTTTGAAAAGAGAGTTTTCAGCTTTAAAAATTGAAAAATGCAAAGTCTGCGGAAATCCTTCTGCTAGAAACACTTGTAGAGCATGTATGATAAAGATGAGAATAGAGCCGTTTTTGAAAAAGGGGAATTGACCTTGGAAATCGTTAAAGAGAAATCCCCATTCATGTTTCCGGAAAACAGGCTTAAATTAGCCTGGTTAATCAGAAGAGAAGGATTCTACGTTAGGATGCACGGCTATGAATACCTCGTGTCCCACGGGGGCAGATTTCTATGCTTGATACTTCTACAACCAATGAATAGGATCGTTATGATTAGAGTATTCAATTGGATTGAGAATTCGCATAGGCTAGTTGGGAGAATTATAGAATTGATAAAGTCTTTAGATAATGTTTCAGAAATAGTTGTTTACTAAAGTTTTTTAAGTAACTTTCTGCCGATTTGAAGGGCTATGCAGAATTTAGAAAAGCCCTTAATACTGGACACAACCCTTAGAGAAGGGCTCCAAACACCAAGAGTATACTTCACCCTGGACGAGAGGATTACAATACTACAGGAGCTTGACAAAGCAGGCATAGATTTCATTGAAATAGGATCGCCCTATGCGAGCGAGGGGGAGAGGAAACTCGTAGAGGAGCTTGGTAGGATAAAGACGAGGGCCGTTAAAGTCGTCCATTGCAGAGCGTTGGAGTCCGACATTGATACTGCACCTGAAAGCGTAGAGTGGGTGGCGCTTTACCTTTCACCAGCTGATAGGCACTTGGAGGCAAAATTCGACAAAATAGAGGATAAGCGTGGATTCGTATTAAAACAAGTTCCTAGAGCGATTAGTTATGCTAAGAGCAAGGGCTATAGGGTAAGGTATACTGCGGAAGATGCTTTTAGAGCAGACCCGGCTTTCCTGAGGCAGGTTGTGGTTAAGGCCGTTGAAGCAGGTGTGGATTCTGTAAGCCTTCCCGATACTTCCGGCGGCGCTTCGCCCATGGATGTTAGGAAGGTCTACGGTGAGATAAGTAGCCTACTCAAAGACATTGGGGCGAGATGTGTAATAGAAGCTCATTTCCACAATGACATGGGCGTTGCTCTTGCAAATACTTTAGAAGCTTGGATGAGCGGAGCCAAAATACTGCACGGTACGGTTAATGCCCTCGGCGAGAGGGCTGGGATAACGGACACGCTTGTTTTAGCAACATGGATGAAAGTAAAATTCGGCTATGATTACGATCTTCCAAGACTAGTTAAGCTTGCAGAGTATGTGAGTAAAATCTCTGGAATAGAAATACCTCCTAATCAACCGATTTCCGGAAGCAACGTTTTCATACATACCGCAGGCACTCACCAGAAGGCTGCTTTCCGAGACCCATTGACATACCAGCCTTTCGACGCAAGCATAATAGGAAGGGAAAGCGGATTTGCCTTAGGGCCGATGGTCGGTAGTGAGGGTGTTAAAGCAGCATTGAAAAAGAGAGGGGTGGAGATCAGTACTCTTGGTGAGGAGGTTTTCGAGGAGATAAGAGATAGGATTAAGTCAGCATACCTTCTTCACGGGAGGGGGGCATCAGCAATGGAGAATATAATCATAGCGGAGGTTTTAAATAAGACAGGTATGGTCAAGATAACTATTCCAGAGAACCTATCCGCGCAAATACTCGTAGACGTTGAGAGCATGGGCGATAAGGATTTTGAAGACTTCTGTAGAGAACTGTTAGCCAAGAACAAGGGCGTTACCGAAATAATTGAAATATGGGGCTCTTCCTTTGACTATATGGTAAGGGTTGAGGAAGTCCCAAGCCTGAAGGAGCTGGATAACATTGTCAACAATTTCAGGAGAGTGAAGGGAGTCTTAAGGACGGAAACTCTAATAACGGGTAAGAAGATAAAATAAGCTCGATTTTTAGAATTCCGTTTAATAAATCGTGGTTTTAATGGAAAAAGTTAAATTTAACACTAAACGATCTGTTCAATATGCTAATTGGACTCATAAGCGATACTCACGATAATTTAATAATGATTGAGAAGTCGGTAGCTTTCTTCAATGAAAAAAAGGTGGAGGTTGTGCTTCACGCTGGCGATGTCATAAGCCCGTTTACAGTAAGGAAGTTCAAAGAGTGTAGGGCTAAACTCATACTCGTATACGGTAATAATGATGGCGATAGGAGTAATCTTCAGAGAATGTTCTCTGAAATAGGCGCCCAATTCTACTGGCCTGCTGCGATACTGGAATTAGACGGTAAGAAGACACTAGTACTACACGGCGAGGACTCTAGGCTTATCGAAGAAATAGCAAGCAAGAACATGTTCGACTTAATAGTGTCGGGACATACTCATGAGAAACACGTAAGAAGAATAGGAGGAACATTATGGGTTAACCCTGGAGAAGCATGTGGATACTTAACTGGAACTTCTACGGTTGGAATATACGATTCTTCAAAACATGATGTTGAGATATTCGAACTCTAGCTTTTAGGAAAAATTTTATATAAACCTCTGTTAAAAGGCTGGCGAACTTGGGCGAGACAATAATTCAGAAGCTGTTTAGGAATAGGCTTGGCAGACCAGTTAAACCGGGTGAAATAGTCGTTGTAGACATAGACTTGGCCTATGCTCATGATGGAACAGGCCCACTTGCCATAGATGCTTTCAACGAGCTTGGCTCCAGTAAAGTATACGACCCCTCTAGGATAAGGTTTGTAATAGACCATGCCTCACCTAGTCCGAATGAAGGAGCCTCAAACCTACAGCTTAAGCTGAGAAAATTCGCAAAGGAGAATAACATAAAAGTATACGAAGTTGGAGAGGGGATATGTCATCAGGTCATACCTGAAAACGAGAATCTTAAGCCGGGTATGATGATAGTCGGCGCTGATTCCCACACCGTAACCCTGGGTGCATTCAGCCTGTTTGCAACAGGCATAGGCTCTACTGATTTTGCAGAAGTCATGACTTCCGGTAAATTATGGTTTAAGGTCCCTGAGGCTATGAAAGTCTCTTTAACAGGGAAATTGAAGCCGGGGGTGATGTCCAAAGACCTTATCCTTAGGATAATAGGCGACGTAGGAGCTGATGGAGCAACTTACATGAGTGTCGAATTCCAGGGTGACGGCGTTAAAACGCTTTCCATGGCGAGTAGGATGACCGTATGCAACATGGTTGTGGAAATGGGTGCTAAGAACGGTATTTTCCCGTTGGATGAGATTACCCTAAAACATGTTGACGCAAGCGGTTTGAAGGATAAGAGCATATTCAAGCCCGATGAAAACGCTGATTACGCTGTGAGCCTCAACTATAAGCTCGATGAGCTTGAACCAGTTGTAGCAGCCCCCCATAACGTTGACAACGTTAAGCCCGTTAAGGAGCTTGAGGGACTGGAGGTCAACCAGGTTTTCATAGGCTCTTGCACGAACGGTAGAGAGGAGGATTTTGAAATCGCTGCGAGAATACTCTCAAAGAAAGGCGTTAAGAAAGGCGTTAGATGTATTGCAATACCTGCCTCCAGAAAGGTATTCCTAAACCTTCTTAGAAACGGTATAATAGATAAGCTTGTTTCAGCAGGATGTACGGTGACTCATAGTACCTGCGGACCCTGCTTAGGAGTCCACTTTGGAATATTGGGATCGGGAGAAGTGGCGGTCTCTACTTCCAACAGGAATTTCAAGGGTAGGATGGGCAATCCGGAATCTAGCATATACTTAGCGAGTCCAGCGACTGCAGCCGCTTCAGCAACAGAAGGAGTTATAACAGACCCTAGGAAATTCGTAGAAGGATGGTGAGAAAATGATACTTAGAGGAAAAGTCTGGGTTCTCGGAGACCATATCAATACTGATGTCATAATACCTGCGAAATACAAGTTTAGAACCGGGGATTTCAAAGAGCTTGCTAAACACGTCTTTGAAGACCTTGACCCCACGCTGGCATCTAAAATATCCAAGGGAGATATCGTTGTAGCCGGCAGGAATTTCGGAATGGGTTCAAGCAGGGAGCATGCCCCCAGGGTGATAAAAGAAGCGGGTATATCAGCGATAGTAGCATGCTCCTTTGCCAGAATCTTTTTCAGAAACGCGATAAACGTCGGGTTACCCGTCATAGAGGTTAAAGACGTTAACAAGCATTTCAAAGAAGGAGACATAGCAGTAATAGACCTTGAGAAGGGGATTGTTAAGAACGAAACAACAGGCGTTGAACTAAAGTTCTCACCCTACCCAGAATTCATAATGAACATTATGAGGGCAGGGGGGCTTGCAGTATATAGGAAGAGAGTTCAGCAAATTTCATAGAAAAACATAAAGCTATGTTCTAGCGTTAGAACTTGTGACTCATATAGATAAAGAGAGTTTCAATAGGCTTATAAATGAGGCTCGAGACGCGCTCGATGAGGTTAGAAGATAGTTTCGATGGATATTAGTGAATTCTCTACAGATAGAAGAGCAAGATATAGCCTAAGGTATTCCATAATAGTGATAGTTGAAGCTTTAGCAGACCTTTCCGTCACTATTCTTGAAAAGGATTTTAACGATGCTGCTGAAAGCTATAGAGAAGCTTTCCTAAAGCTCGTAGACCACAAGGTGATAAGTTTAGACACTTTCAACAGTATAGCTAAACTAGTATCATTAAGAAACCAGATAGTACATAGATACTGGACTATAGATGACTTGAGAATTCACAGGGAGGCTAAGGAGAACGGTATGGAGGCAATTAAACATTTTATTAAAGAGGTGGAAAAGTATGTCGAGACTAAGGATCCTTGAAGAAGAAAAACGCCGATCTAAGTCAATGCCTTGGAGTGAAAGGGAAAAAGTATTAGAACGTTTACTAAAACTCCTATATGAGCATCGAGAGATATTGCTTGCAGTGGTACATGGAGGATTCGTGAGCTCAAATATTTTCCGAGATGTTGACATAGCTGTTTACACAAGGTATGCAATAAGTTACGACGAAGAACCCGTATACGTTGACGAGCTTAAGGAGGATTTGGAAAAGGAAGTTAATCTTCCCATCGATGTCCAACTGCTTGACTATGCTCCTCCAGCATTCAGGTTGGCAGCCCTCAGGGGAAAATTGCTCTTGGAGAGAATCAGCGGGTTAAGAGCGCTCTTAAGGCTTCATGCAGCCGAAGAATTTGAAGCATTACAACTTAAAACTAATAAGTCCAGAATTCTCCATTAAACTGAGCATCCCGCCATATAGCTCTACGTCGCGCCTGGGAATCCTTTGAGTAAAATCATGTGAAAAAATCTTAATTTTCTATTAAATCTTATACGTAAGCCTTTTGTTCACAGCCTTAACGCATATTAGAGATAAGAGTCTTTTTAAAAAAATATTAAGTACCTTTAGAAGATTAAAAGAATTAAAGCTATG
>Ga0209080_1000166_pt1 | contig 50777 bp, 49 predicted proteins | sample JNZ110809AmetaG_FD_184123 | JGI IMG/M metagenome (GOLD analysis project Ga0209080, IMG submission 184123) | Hot spring microbial communities from Jinze hot spring, China to study Microbial Dark Matter (Phase II) - JNZ 110809A (SPAdes) (version 3) ...
GTAGTGGTTGACGTTAGGAGGTGGCCAACGTCAAAGCTTAAAGACTTTAAACGCGAAAACATGGAGAAATGGCTTAAAGAAGCCAACATAAACTACATATGGATGGGTGAAACGCTCGGCGGTTACCGTAAAGAAGGCTACGAAAACTACATGAACACAAAAACCTTCAAACAAGGATTAAAGACGCTTCTTAAGCTAATTTCAGAAAAAAGGGTATGTCTTTTATGTTTAGAGGTAAGCCCTAGGGGTTGCCATCGACGCTTCATTAGCAGAGCGCTTCAACGTGAAGGTGTTAAGGTGTCGCATATATTAAGGTAGGAAGTCAACGTTTACTATTTAGATTCCTTTTTCTCCTCCTCCGAAGGAGGCTTTTCCGTCGGTGTAGCCTCAGCTTTAACCTCAGCCTTAGCTTCCTCAGCTTTAATCTCCTTCTCTATCTCCTCTATGGGTTTAGGTGGAGGCGTCGTCGCCAAGGTCCAGCCTATCCAAGACACTATGGCTAAGACCGCGGCTATAGCTACGAATAGCGGTATGGTTATCGCCCACCACTGCCACGGATTTGGGAAGAAGAGCCACCACGCGTAAAACACTATGAAAGCTAATGAGGCAACCATCATTAAGGCCCCTATGGCTTGATCCTTGTAGACCATGCTTAACACCATTAAACCTTTGAAGTAAGGTTAAAGCCTTAAAGATATAAGGTTTTTGGTTCAGGAGAATTTTTATGTTTTAAAATTTACGCGCTACGTATTAAGTGGTTAACGTCGCGCTACTCCGATACGTGGCTTCCACCAATAGCTTCCTTTGAAGTAGCTAAAGGTTTACATGGTTTCTACCGAGCCTCCAGTAGGAATTGGTTTTGAACTTAATAGATTAACCCTTTGATCGAAGGCTGCTACCTACGCGGCTACCACGCCGCCAAGTATGGGTGGCGTTGGAGAGGTTAAAGGCGAAATACGGTGCAAGGTTTAAAGAACTGGAGAAGCGTATTAAGGTTCACTTCGAGCCCTTAAGCCCTCCATACGCAACGCGTTTTAAACCTTTGAGAAGTCACCTCTCCCTGCGACTTTTAAACCGCGGCTTCCAACCTTTACGCTTCTACCTTGCCCCGCTTAAGTTGAAGGATCAGTTAATTCGTAAAGCTTTTAGTAGCGTTCAACGACCCTAAACTCGTAGGGGTCAACGGCGTGCTTAAAGGGTTGCTAAGCGCCGTAGGGGCCTATAAGCTCTACAAGAAGTGGTTATGGCAGCAGGTTAAGAATAAACCGCTACCATCCCATGTGGCCGTAATCCTCGATGGTAATAGGCGCTGGGCTAAAGGCCGTAGGCTTCCACCCTGGTTTGGGCATAGGGAGGGCGCTAGAAAGGTTGAAGACCTACTGGATTGGTGTTTAAAGCTAGGTATTAAGACATTAACTCTCTACGTTTTATCTACCGAAAACCTTCAAAGACCGGTGGAGGAGGTTAACGCGATATTTAAGATAGCCGAAGAAGAGCTTAGAAGGGCTTTAACCGACCGCCGCATCCATGAGAACGGGGTAAGGGTTAAGGCCTTAGGCAGGGTGGAACTGCTCCCCGAAGGCCTCCGTAGCCTTATAAAGGAGTTAGAGGCCTCAACAAGTAATTATAACTCCCACTTCCTAAACATAGCCATAGCCTACGGTGGAAGAACGGAAATAGTGGACGCCGTTAAGAAGATAGCTGAAAGCATCGAGGGTGGTAAACTAAGAGCATCCGATATCGATGAACACGTGATCGAAAAACACCTATACACATGGTTTCTACCAAACCCCTACCCTGACCTCATAATAAGGACCTCCGGCGAGGAAAGGCTTAGCGGCTTCCTACTTTGGCAATCTGCCTATAGTGAACTCGTATTCCTCGATATTTACTGGCCCGACTTTAGGGAGATAGATTTATTGAGAGCCATACGTACATACCAAACGAGGCAGAGGCGCTTCGGCATTTAAGGCGGATGTAAATGGAACGCTAAACCCCTAGCTTCAAACGTGGTGACGCTGGCTTTAACCGGCGAAGGAGCTTAAACCGCAGCTTCCAATCTTCACGCTTCTAACTTGCCCCGCTTAAATTGAAGGGCTTACCCTCCTCTAAAACCCATTTAGGAGTTTTATCCTTATATTTTTTAAGGAACTCTAAGTCCTCCTTAGCTTCACGTAGTTCATCAGGTAGCATTCGAGGGATTTCCTCCATAATAGGGTACCATCTACCGCACTTAGTACAAATTAAGATTCCCTCCGCTACCTCCTTAGTGAAGCATACGTTACAATCACCCCTTCCATCCTTAACCCACCGCTTTAGGAGTCCGCAGTACTCTTCGCAGGTTTTAACCCGTACGCGGGTTGATGGCGGATAGACGTTCTCTTGGAACACCAGGAACTCTAAGGGGAACGTTTTACAGATGGGGCAAGCCAAGAGGTCTAAGAGGCGATACTTCAAAAGGCCTCACCGCCTCTAAAATTAGCCTAAGGATAATTATATCCTTTAAGGTTAAAAGCGTAGAAGTTAAACGTAAGTTTAAGGTTTCTTTAACCGTGCTGGGGTTCTAGCGTTGAAGGTTAGGGTTTCAGCCCCTTCACGCTTACATCTAGGGTTAATAGACCCCTTCAACGTCTACGGAAGGATGAATGGAGGCGTAGGGTTAGCCATAGATGAGCCTAGATCTACGGTTATCGCGGAGCCCTTCGACGGAGTGACCGTTGAAGCCCCGTATCGAGAGGAAGTGAAGGTATACGTAGAGCGGGTCTGCACCAATTACCGTTTGCCTGGAGCTAAAGTTACAGTTTTAACCACGGCTCCACGCCATTCAGGGCTAGGGTCTACGACGCAGTTAGCTTTAGCCGTAGCTAAAGCCGTAACGAAGGCCTACGCCCTCGAAGTTAACGCCGTCAAACTAGCCAAGGTCCTCGGCCGGGGTTCAAGGTCCGGGGTTGGAACGTACGCTTTCCAGTACGGCGGCTTCATCGTTGATGGGGGCCGCGGCCCATCCACGTCTTTTCCGCCGTTAATTGCTAGGTACCCCTTCCCCGAGGAATGGCGTATCGTAATGATAACGGCGGGTGAACATGGCTTAAGCGAAGAAGTTGAAGATCGCGTTATCTCTTCACTACCTAAACCGCCGCTTAACGTAGTGCTTGAAGCTAGCTATACGGTCTTAATGGGCTTAATTCCCTCCCTCCTAGAGGGGGACTTCACCCTCTTTACCGGTAGCCTTTCAAGGCTTCAAAGGTTGGTTGGTAAAATGTTTGAAGCGGCTCAAGGAGGAGTTTTTAGGTCTGATATCGCTAAGTACGTCGACCTCTTATCAAAGGCCGGAGCCTTAGGAGTAGGTCAAAGCTCCTGGGGCTCCACCGTATATGGTTTTACCCAAAGCTGGAAGGAGGCTGAGGAAGTAGTAAGCAATCTAACCGACGAAGTAAAAACTGAAGCAAGGATCGTGAAAGCCGATAATGAGGGGGCTAAGGTCGAGATCCTAAGCTGTTAAGGCGGCTACTGAAAGCCGTTAAAGGAAGGTATGGTAAAGCTGGCTTAAGCCCGCCTTTGAGCCGAAGGTTTACATGGTTTCTACCCGAGTTTCCATCGGAAGTAACCGGTTTAAACGTTAAGCTTAACCTGCGCTTCCGATGGGAACCGTGTAACCGTAGAATTACGGCTAAAAGGTCTTAAAGAGCGTATCAGTCTCTCAAAGACATCCTTATTCCTTATGCAGCCTGGATCTGGAGCTAATGGGTCTGCGAAGTAGCCATACGCTCTAGCTCTACAACCGCCACATACATACCTAAACTCGCAGAAGCCACAGTTACCTTTAAGCTGGTCCTTATCCCTTAAAGCCCATAATAGCTTTGACTCTCTCCATATCTTTTCGAAGTCGTCCTTCAATATGTTTCCAAGCCTAGTTTTTTCATCGTGGGGGAAGAAGACGCAAGGATATAAGTCGCCGTTTGGCTCTAACGCTAAATAAAACCTTCCAGCTCCGCATCCACCTATGAACTCGGATAGCCTCTTTAAATCGCCTACGAGCTTAGGGTTATAGAAGTGGGTTGGTATTATGTAGCCCTCTGCTTCAACTTGCTGAGCTACCCTCGCGTATTGAGGAGCCGTTGATAATACTTCAATACCACCCTCCTTCATCCGCCCCCACAACTCTTTAAGTAGCCATTCCCTTTCTTCAGGGGTTAAGTCTGCCTCCACTATGTTAAGGCCCCTACCGGTCGGTATAAAGTTGTAAGCCATAAACCAGTTAGCGCCAAGCTTTTCAATGAACTCAATCATGGATGGTACCTCCTTCAAGTTGTACCGGGTAACGGTCGCAGCTACTTCTACGAATATCCCTTGAGTAACACAGTTCTTAATCCCTTCAACGGCCTTAGCGAAGGACCCCGGAACACCCCTAAACCTATCATGGGTTTCAGGGTTAACGCCGTCCAAGCTAATTTGAACAAAGCCTAGCCCAGCTTCCTTTAACTCCTTAACCCTTTCAGGGCTAAGGGTTGTAGCGTTAGTAGCCATAGCTACATACATACCTCGATCAGCAGCATGCTTAATAAGCACGGTTATATCAGGACGAAGAGTAGGTTCACCTCCTGAAAACGCCAATATAACTACGCCTGCATCAGCCAGTGTATCTATAGCCTTAATAGCCTCCCTCGTACCGAGCTCAACCCTATCCTTAACCCCAGCGTTTTCATAGCAGTGTTTACACTTTAAGTTACAAACCCTAGTAACGTTCCAAACCACCTGAAAAGGCGCACCGGGAACGTAGGGTCTTCTAACCCCGAATAAGGATATGCCCGCGATAACGTTAACCAAGCCCCTACGCCAATAGGGATCGCGAAACCTCTCCTTAATCTGCTCCTTGGTAGCTCCAAAGGCGTTAGCTCCAGCTTCAACCACGGGCTTTACAAGCTTCTCAGCCAACCTACAGCGGTGGCAAGCCTTACCCCTTACACCTACATATAACTCTAAAGCTACCTCCAGCCTAGGCTTTCCATCCTTCACACAACGGGCTAATAAGCCCTTTAATACGCGCCTAGTAAAGGGGTTATCAGCGACCGCCTTAAAGAATTGAACCATGCCAGCGGTCGAAGCCCCCTCCATAAGAACCTCCCGTTAAGACTGTTAAACAGCCCTTTATGGAAGAGTTAAAGATAGGTTGAAAGCGAAATACTTAACTTTTACCTTTATAGAGGGTAAAAAATCAAACTCTCAACTCTAATGCTTAGAGTTGTTTTAGGGCTTTCCAGCTTAAAGTGGGCCTTAATATGTCCCTCCTTAAATCTACATCGACTTTTCTAAGCCCTCCAACTTGAATCCATACGAAGGATTAGTTCAGCGGTATGTAAGGCTGTTAGAGGCTTAGGCTAAAGCTGTTATACGCGCCTACTGGTCAAGTGGAAGGGTTAAGTATTACGAGTAGGAGGTTAATGACCACCGCTGTAATACAACAATAAGAACTAGCGTCAAGTTCTAAGCGTTTACACGGTAGCATGCATAATAATACGCCTAAGGTTTTTACGTTAACTTCTCCGCGGTTCAAGCCGGAGGCTTCTCTTTTTCTTCTAGCTAAGCCTTCACCATACCGAGTTCTAGGCGCCGTTAAGGGCCTCAGTCCTTTACCCGAGAAGGTACTTTAACACGTTAAGGGCGCGTTACGTACATATTTAGCTGGCTTAGTCTATATAAGCTAGGTATTTAATGTTCTAAACGGTTTTAGGTCGCGGTTAACCATGATTTCAAGGTTTGGGGAGCCGGTTAAGGTTTTAGACGGCGTATACTGCATACCGAGCTTAGCCTTCGATTCTAACGTTTACGTGCTTTTAGGGTCCCACGGCTTCATAATGGTTGATTCAGGCCTAGGGCTTAATACTAAAAGCATAATTAACGCCTTAGGAAAGCTAGGTTTACGCGTAGAGGATTTACGGGTCCTCATTAACACGCACTGCCATATAGATCATACAGGTGGAAACCGTGAAATCTTAAGCTTAAGCGGGGCTAAGCTAGCGCTCCATGAGGAGGACGCCAAATTCTTAGAGGATGGTGAAGCATCCGCCGTAGAGCCCTTAGGCATTTTAGACGTAAGCCTTAAACCCTTAAAAGTTGACTTTAAGCTTAAGGAGGATAGCGTCTTAAACCTCGGCGTTAGAACGCTCCGAGTAATCCATACACCTGGCCATACCCCAGGCTCCCTATGCCTCTTCGATGAGGCTAATAAGGTCCTCATATCGGGGGACACAGTCTTCCTAGACGGGGTTGGAAGGTACGACCTACCCTATTCAAGCTACCAAGACCTACTTAGATCTGTAGAGAAGCTTACTAAGCTCGACGTGAACACACTACTACCTGGACATGGGCCCTACACGGTTAAAGGCGGCAAACAATGCGTAGTTAGAGACCTAAAACTACTTAAAACCTTCGGGCCGCTCTAAACCGTGTAAAGCACCACGTCTTAAACGCTTAACGGCCAATTAAAGCCTTACTACGCTACCCCTTAATACCTGGCTCCCTTAACTTTAAGGCAGCCGTAACCCTCCTTACCGCCACGGTCTTAATCGGCTTCTCCGGTATTAATCCCTCAGGCCTATAGAGGAGTATTAGGATGAGGGCTACGCCTAGAAGCAGCATATCGAGCCAAACCACATCGAAGGGTACGTAGGGAGCAAACGCATCCTTATAAAATATTATTAGCTTCCTAACGGTTACAAAAACGAACGTCCCTAAGACAACGCCAACGTTATTCGCGGTACCGCCTAGGATCACCATTACCCAGGGCCAGAATGTCCAACTAACCTTTTGATAGGCCGCGGCTATAACGCTACCAGTGTAAATAGCGTAAAGGGCCCCTCCAAGGGCCGTTATAGCGGACGCGAGCGTAATGACCTTTATCCTTACCTTAGTTACGTCTTTACCTAGCGCTAAAGCCGCGTTTTCATCATCCCTTACGGCTCTAAGTAGTCGCCCTAAAGGCGACTTAGTTAGTAGGTATAAGTAAATAAACACCGCTACGACCACGGCAATCATGAACGCCGTGACCATAGGGAACCTATACTCACCAGCCCAGGCGAATACGTCTGGAACACCTATTCCCAATGTCCCGCCGGCCAACTCAGGGTAGTTATGCCCTATTACCACTAGGGCTTCACCGGCCGCTAGAAACACCATGGCCAAGCTTATTTCACGGAGCCTAATAGCCGGATGGGAAACTAGGAAGCCGAGAGCAGCGCCTACAACCATGGCTAACGCTAACGTTAACGCTAATACCGCCATCGATAAGGGCACGTTGACGCGTAGAAATTCGTTTATCTTCGTAACTATTTCAGCGTTATGCTCCACATAGCTTAACCCGAGCCCCACCCCTAAAAGCTGCATTAAAAGCCTACCCGGGAGATAACCTACTAGAAAGGCCCCACCAGCTACAGCTAAAGTCTTACCGAAGTCCGGTACCCCCGTATACCCGTACTCTAAGTTTAAGCTTAACGTTACTAGGAGGTAAGGAGCGAAGGTAGACATTAAGTCAACCAAGAATAACGCTTCAACTGGAAGCGTCAACCCGTCCACCTCCATACCCTAATCCACTTAAACCTTACCCTACTCACCATAATCCCGGTGATGCCTCGAGGCGCTATTAAGAGCGTTATAACCATGGCCAATAACGGTATAATCGGCCTGTAGGGTATAATCCACGTTCCAACCGATAACGCTAGCTTCCCGGTTCCCAGCACCTCGACGAAGCCGACGAAAAACCCGCCGAATAATCCCCCATAGATGCTAAATAACCCACCCGTTACACTGGCTGCAAATATGCTAACGAGCATATAATCACCTGTATCCGGGTTACCTATGAACCAGAGCGGTAGAAGCCCTCCAGCTAACCCAGCTAGCCCTCCAGCTAGAAACCATGATACTTTATACACTAAGTCAGCGTTAATACCTAGGGCTGAGGCTAAATCCGGGTTTTCTATGGTAGCTCTCATAGCGACCCCGAACTTAGTCTTAGTTAAAGCTAGGTGGAGTAATAAGGTTGTAATAGCTACGAGGGAGGGAGCTACGAAGAGGAGCCCCCGTTCACCGGCTAACTGGAAGTCTGCACCCCTTAACTGGAAATACCTAGATGAAATTTTAAACGTCCGAGCTAAGTAGTCGGCGTAAATATTGAGTACCGCTAACAGTATGAGTTCGAGGGCTATGGTAGCCACCATTAAGGTTATGACGGAAGCCCTCCTCCTCGATAAGGGTTTAAGGACGACTAGGTACTGAAGTAGCGCGAGGAAACCCGTAAGTAGGAATGCTAACGGTAAGCCGTAGTATATATCCGCCTTAAACACCTTATGGACCGTTAGCGCTACGTATATCCCCACGGTGGCGAAGCAGCCGTGGGCGAAGTTCGGTATCCTCGTCGTTAGGAAGGTTAATGTAAGCCCAAGGCTTAAAAGGGATAGGAGGCTTGAAAACACTAATGCATCCTTATAGATCGGCTCAATGAACATTTGCATCGCTTAAGGAAAACGGGAACTAGACGCATAAAACCTTAACGGTCTAAAGCGCGTGTTTGTAACAGTTCATCACCTTCTGATTATTTCGTTTATTATGTCTAGTATTTTTGCGTATGATTTCATCCAGTTTAATGTTGTTTGTTTTATAGCTACCCTATAAGATAAACCAAGATAATAATCTATTAATGCTTCAACCATACGCGTGGAAGAGTTATAATCACCGTACGGTTTAACCAAAGGTAGAATACCCAGTAAGACTTTAACCAAGTATACCCTAACAAACCTAGAAACCATACATATAAATTAAAACAGTAAAAGGCTTAGAAGAAACAGTAAAAACTTGACAAGCGTAGAAAGCATTAACAAAACTAATGGACTGTTACAAACACTAAAGCGCTTAAATAACTTTTATAAGCTACTTTTCCGCAGTTTTATAGCGGAGGTTAACTTAAAATGGGAAGCAAGAGGATCGGAATTACAACGACGGTAGCTGCCATCACCATCATAGTCGCGCTGATCATAGGTGGAGTAATTGGATACTTAGCTAAGCCGCCCGAAGTAGTCGAGAAGATAGTGGAGAAACCTGTTGAGAAGATAGTGGAGAAACCTGTTGAGAAGATAGTGGAGAAACCTGTTCCAGCTTTAAGTGGTGAAATACCCATAGGTGCCGTGCTCTGCTTAACCGGAGCCCTCGCGACCTACGCTGAGAACGAAAAGGTAGCTTTAGAAATAGGTGTCAGCGAGATTAACGACATGTTGAGGAAATCCGGCGCTCCGGTAACCATTAAGTTGCTGGTGGAGGATAGCGAAACAAAGCCTGATGTAGCCCTCGAGAAGCTTAAGAGCTTGGCGGCTAAAGGCGTTAAAGTCGTAATAGGAATGATGTCGAGCGCGGAAGTAAGGAACGTTAAGGGCTACGCCGACGCTAATAAGATACTTATAATCAGTCCGTCCTCAACAGCGCCAGCTCTAGCCATAGCCGATGACTACGTGTTCCGCCTCCCTCCTGACGATACTAAGCAAGGCTCAGCTATGGCTAGGGTAATGTACGACGTAGGCATTAGATGCATTATACCCATATGGAGGGGGGATGCTTGGGGCGATGGCTTACTAGCAACGACGCCGGCCAGATTTAAGGAGCTTGGGGGTGCCGTAGTCGAAGGTATAAGATATGACCCCGAAAAGAAGGAGTTCTCAGCCGAAGTTGCCGCTTTAGCTTCAAAGGTTCAAGACGCCGTTAATAGGTACGGTAAGGATAAGGTAGGTGTTTACTGTGTATCCTTCGAGGAGTATGAGACCATTTCCGTTCAAGCTAGCGAGTACCCTATACTTAAAGAGGTTAGGTGGTTTGGAAGTGATGGGACATGTCTTTCCATGAAGTTCATCGAGGATAAGGTTTGCGCTGACTTCTCGGTGAAAACGAAGTTCGTTAATACTTACTTCGCCCCAGCTGAGTCGAGAAAGCTCGTCGAGCTTAGGGAAGCTATTAAGGCGAAGATAGGCAGGGTTCCAGACCCCTACGCTTATAACGCTTACGACGCCCTATGGATCACCGTTAAAAGTATGTTTATAGCCGAGAAGTACGATGCTGAGGCAATTAGAACAGTCTTCCCCAAGGTAGCCGAAGCAACCTTCGGGGCGAGCGGTTGGGTTAAGTTAAACCCGGCTGGCGATAGGGAGTTAGCGGATTACGATCTATGGGCTATAGTGGTTAAGGACGGTAAGTACGAATGGGTTAAAGCTGGTTACTACTCCGGTGCTACTGACTCTGTAACTTGGCTTGTTTCACTTTAACCCTCCCTTTTTTTTCCTTTCGTAATGTATTCTCATTTTAGCTTAATTAAGCTTCAAGCCTCAGGAAGAGATCGTAAAGTTCTTCACCACTTATAGGTCCTCAGATTTACGCATGCCTAAGAGCTCCGGATCCAGGTCTAAACGTAGTAAACTCATATTTCCACTCCAGTTTTCCGGTAAAAAATAGCGGCTTTGAACCTAGCCGATGGGCCTCATTCCTACTGGAGATTTCACCGGAAACGCTGGTTACGAAGGTTAAAAGAAATAAGCCTTTTAACCCTTCACCGGCTTGAAATTTAGGGCGAATCGTTAATACCGTGGGTGGTTGAAGTTGGAGCAGGAGCTCGTTGTAAACGGGGTTAAAAAGAGCTTCGGGGGATTACTAGCCTTACAGGGGGTAAGCCTTAGCGTTAATAAGGGTTCGTTAACGATGCTGATAGGCCCTAATGGTAGCGGTAAAACAACGCTTATTAACGTTATAGCTGGCTTCTATAAGCCTGATGAGGGATCGGTGCTTTTCGAAGGAAGAGATATAACCGGTTGGCCTCCTAATAAGATCTACGATGCCGGATTGGTTCGAACCTTTCAGATTCCCTCTCCCTTCGTAAAGCTATCGGTGCTTGAAAACCTGTTAACGGCCAGCCCGAGGAACCCTGGTGAAAGCATTCTTAAGGCTCCCGTAAGAAGGTTATGGGTTAGGAAGGAGCGTGAAGACGTTGAAAGGGCCTTTAAGGTTATGGAGCTACTCGAGCTGGACCATTTATGGGATCAACCGGCTAACACGTTAAGCGGCGGCCAGTTAAAGCTGTTAGAGGTGGGTAGGGCCCTTATGAGCGGCGCTAAGCTAATATTGATGGATGAGCCAGCGTCCGGTATAAATCCTGCCTTAGCCCATAAGGTGTTTTCACACATAGTCGATATTAAGAGTAAGCTAGGCCTTACCTTCCTGATAGTTGAGCATAGGTTAGAGATAGCTTTAAGGTACGTTGACTACGTTTACGCAATGTCGCAGGGCAAGGTCATATCGCATGGTAGCGGCGAGGAGGTCTTAAAGGACCCTAAGGTTATAGAAGGTTACCTGGGAGGGTGAAGCATGCTTAAGGTTGAAGGCGTTAACGCCGGCTACGGGAGGTTCCACGTGCTTTTCGACGTTAACACTACCGTGGAGGAGAAGCTGGTTACGGTGGTGGTAGGCCCGAACGGCAGCGGGAAAAGCACCTTCCTTAAAACTATTTGCGGCTTAACCACCGTTTACTCTGGTCGAATACTTTACGGGCAGGAGGAGATTACGCGGTTACCACCTCATCAAATAGCTAGGAAGGGAATAGCTTACCTACCGCAGGTGGGTAACGTCTTCTTAAACCTAAGCGTGAAGGAAAACCTCTTAATGTCGAGTTACACGCTTAATGAAGATGAAGCCCGGAAGAGGATAGGCGAGGTTCTAGATTACTTCCCGGTGCTAAAGGAGTTCTATAGTAGGAAGGCTAACACGTTAAGCGGTGGGGAGAGGCAGATGCTCGCCATGGCCATGGCGCTGGTAAGAAGGCCGAAGCTTATGCTCTTCGATGAACCTACGGCCAACCTATCGCCGAAGCTCGCTTTAGAAGTTCTCACTAGGATAGTTAAGTTAAGGGATGACTACGGGATAACCATAGTCCTCGTGGAGCAAAACGCTAAAAGGGCCTTAGAACTTGGCGATAAAGCATTACTATTCGTCGGAGGTAGGATCAACTTTGAAGGTGAACCTAACGCGCTTTTAAAGCACCCGGAGTTAAGCTCCCTCTACCTAGGAGTTAAAGCCTCTTAACCTCGAATTAGGCATAACTTAGAAAGGGCTCTCCTTAATTAATGCGGTATTTAACGGGTGAAGGGGATCCTACGAAGACTTATTGAAGCGTTAAGTACGCCGCTACGGTCCTTCGGACGATGTTTATTGAAGGTCAGAGTCGCTAGGCTTAATATGTACTAAGCCGGCGCCTCGTCATACGCTTAGCCGAATGAGATGATTTTGATCCATACTTAGCGCAGTTGCAACGTAAATCGAAAAGTCGAACGAAGTTTCAAATTACGCTTCGTAACCACCACGTCGGGTGTTAACACTTAAATATCTTCCGCACGAAGATGTCGGCTAGTTTTTCAAGGTTTGTATGGGTATCCTCTTTAAGCAGCGTTTTTAAACCCGTAGTAATATCTAGTAGCTCCTTAGCGTAACGCTCCTCCACGGCTTTAAGCACACTGTCAATAAGGCTCCTCGCTCCCGGTAGGGGAAGTAAGGGTGCAATGCAGGCTAACGATTTTAAACATGCTGCTGCCTGCAACGCTTCAAGCGTTTTAACCCCGCTTATCATTCTCCAAGCCTCCCAATCCTCCTCGTCAGGCTCCAGTAGATATTCAAGGAATGGTAGTTGGCTTTCCGTGAAACCCTTACGAGCTAGGTAGCTTGTAACCTCAAAGTCTTTAACTGACGTCGAAAGTAGGTAGGTTAAATCCACTATTAACTGCCGTGTAAACCCCTGCCTTAAAGCTAGGCTAAATAGGGCTCGGGGAACCGTTAACGCGTAGTATTCTAGAGAGCCGTGTAGTATTGAGTGTGCGGCTTCATGCATAAGCCCAGCCTCCTTAACGTTACTAGCTACCGTGTTCATCCTCTCTAGGGAGACGGTTATCCTTGGAACGCCGAGCCAAGCGTCATGCATAGCGAAGAACCTCTCATGAAGCTGTGAAGAAGCTACGCCTAGCTCCACTGCCTCTTTAAGCATCGCGGCCTCCAAGGAGGACCAGGACCCATATACGTAGAGGTATACCGGTTCACCCTTAGGAGGTTCAAGCCTCTCATAGCAAGCTAGTAAAGCCTCCTTAACGCTTCGACAAGCCTCCCGGCTAACCGCGTAGCCATACACCACTACGACCTTAACGATGCCTCTACGCCTCCACCAGTAAAAAAGTTTTTGCCTTAAAAATGCTTAATCGGTTAAATTCGGAATCGATATTTCCGTTGGAGGCTCCAGTGGAAACAATGTAAACCTTCGGCTACTTCGAAGGGAGCTTGAGCAAACTGTTAAGCGTAGCGATGGATTTCATCCGAAAATTCCCGACAATTAATTAACCGGCTGACTTACACGTTAAAGGTCGGCGTAAGCTTAAAAAGGGTTTAAGCCCTGATTAGGGTGACTCCTCAAGGCGTTTAAGGGGTTAAACCCGTGGGCTACGTGCCTTGGAGGAGCGTTAAAGGTTGGGTCTGCTTAGGTTGTGGTGAATGCTGTAAGCGTTATAGGGTCTTTCTAACGGCTTATGAATACGTTGTAATCATTAAAAGGTTCGGGTCAAGGTTTATCGATGTATCTAAAACTGGCGATCTCTGCCTTAAAAGGGTTGAGGGTACCTGCGTATTTCAAGACGTTAACGGGCTCTGCCAGCTTCAACCTTTAGGCCTTAAACCGTTGGCCTGTAAGGTTTGGCCTTTCAAGGTTCAAGATGCTCCGGCTAAAGGTTTTTGGGACGAGTACGCTAGCTTCAACTACGCGGATAAAACCTACTACGTCTACGTGAACACGGATTGCAACGGTATTAACAATGGAACCTTCAACGACTTAATTCAAGCTATACGCGAAGTTATCGAGATACATAGGAACCCGTGGAGGCCCCAGTTCTACTCCACGTCCCGTAGGGTTACGTTAGGCTTGGAGCTTCAAGGTATACCGCTCTACTTGGAACGGCCGACGTCGAAGCCCCTCTGGACCTACTCGGGCTTACGTTAAGCTTAAAGCTTCGACGACCTTATTGAGGAGGGGTTCCTTAAGCTTGCGGGAGGATGAAGCCTTAAAGCTCCTACTTGACTGGTTTAAAGGCAGAGGTAAGGTCGCAGTACTACTCTCCGGAGGCGTTGATAGCTCCGTTGTAACCGCTGCAGCTAAGAGGGCGTTGGGGGATGCGGCGGTGGCTATAACCGTGAGGTCGATAACCCTACCCCCAGATGAACTGGAAGCCGCTAAAAACATAGCTAACCTCTTAGGCGTGAAGCACGTGGTAATCGATCACGATGAGCTTAAAGACCCTGAATTCGTTAAAAACCCGCCTAACCGTTGTTACTACTGTAAGAAGGGTATGCTGGTAAGAGTTAAGGAGGCCGTTAAAGGGCTTGAAGTGGAGCAGGTAGTTGATGGTACTAATGCCGACGACCTTAAGGGTTATAGGCCCGGTGCCTTAGCCCTCCTAGAGGAGGGGGTTAGAAGCCCTCTAGCCGAGTTAGGAATTGGTAAAAGTATGGTTCGTAGGCTCGCTAAATCGTTAAACTTACCAAACGCTGATAAACCTTCCATGGCTTGCTTAGCGTCCAGATTCCCCTATAACCAACCCCTAAACCTCGAAGCTTTAGTGAGGGTGGCTAAAGCGGAGCTTAAGGTACGGGAGCTAGTAGGCGTTAAGCAGGTTAGAGTTCGAGATCACGCCGGCGTAGCCCGTATAGAGGTTGGAAGGGATGAGCGTAAACTGTTCTTTAACGAGCTCTTAATGGATGCTATCTATCAACATCTTAAGGCCCTAGGGTTCATATACGTAACCCTAGACTTAGCAGGTTATAGGGAGGGTAGCCTTAATGAGGCCCTTAACAAGTCCTCAAGTTAAAATTGTAGTAGAACACCTAGAACCAGAGTTAAGCGACTGGTTGCTTTACGAGTATGAAAACGCCTCTAGAATCGTTGGCGTAGACCGCTTAATGTTCACCAACGTGCCGAGCTTCGACGTAGAACGATTAAAGGGCTTCGGCGAGGTAAGAAGCGAGCACGTATGGGAACTTTTCAACCCTGAAGACCTAGTAGTGCTTGATCCTCAAGCACCTCAACCGCTTCAACCGGAGGACGTGAAAAGGAAAAAGGTCGTCATCGGCGGCATACTTGGCGATAACCCGCCTAGGGGGAGAACCATGAAGCTCCTAACCAGTAAGATTAAAGGCGTCACCTCGAGGAACATAGGGGTTTATCAGTTTTCCATCGACGGCTCAGCCTACATAGCCAAAAGGGTCATCGAGGGCTGTAGGCTTGAAGCCATAGCAGTTAGACGCCGCTTAACGATAAAGGTTAGCAGGAACCACCTAATCATGCTCCCCTACGCCTTCCCGCTCCACGAAGGGAAGCCGGTTATAAGCCCAAAGCTAATTACCTACCTAAGGTTAACTGATCCTACCGGTTACCTACGTTAAAGGTAGAAGGCGCAAGTCAATAAAGACTAGTCAATCACCCTCCCAATAATGAGCTCTACACCCTCCTCCTCAGCCATCCTACTTATTTCCCTAGCCGTATCCCTCTTAGTCGTAAGTATTACTAGGATTTTCCTAGGCTCCTTAAGGTATTTGGCCTTAACTATACGAGCTTTCTTCAGGAGTTTCCGCGCTTCATTAACGGACTCAGCGTAACTAGTCACCTCGCCAACTATTAAGGGCTCCTCCAAGAAAACGTTTACTTCCTCACCATCAATAACGACCCTCCTAAGCTCAGCGTCCTTAGGTATTTCCCCCGTTTTCCTCAGATTAACCGTTAGGAACCTCCTAACGAACTCCTCGAAGGTAATGCCCGCGAACTTGCTAAGCTCACCGAACCCGCTTACCATGGAGCTCCTAAGGGAGTCGAGCCCCTCCTTAAGCCCTCTTACCTCCTCCTGAACCCGCCTAATGACCTTGAGCATCTCATTAAAGTCTTCCCTCATTTTGTTAAAGTCTTCTCTAAGCTTCGTTTGTTCCTCCCTTAATGCCTCGATTTCCCTCCATATCTTCGTTTGTTCCTCCCTTAATGCCTCGATTTCCCTCCATATCTTCGTTTGTTCCTCCCTTAATGCCTCGATTTCCCTCCATATCTTCGTTTGTTCCTCCCTTAATGCCTCGATTTCCCTCCATATCTTCGTTTGTTCCTCCCTTAATGCCTCGATTTCCCTCCATATCTTCGTTTGTTCCTCCCTTATCCTAGTTTGTTCCTCCCTTATCCTAGTTTGTTCCTCGATTAGGTCGTCAAGCCTCTTCAGTACCTCGGATAACCCTAAGTACCCAGCGACGGCGTAACGGAACTCCACGTCCTTCTCTAAGAGTTCAAGGAACTCTCTCTTTAAAAGCTCCAAGGCGTGACCCGCATTAAACTGTGGACCCAATTATTTAAGGATATCCTCATCGACGTTTACCTACATACAAAGTCTCCACGTTTGTTCAACCATTTAAAAAGGTATACGTCATGAACTATTAATGTCTATTGGTAGTATCAATACTTCCAAGCTGACAATTAGGCTGACCAAATACCCATAAAACGACTAGGTTATGGCTACCTCATAGACTTGTCTAACGTTATACTCGTTTTATGAGTATAGCTATTCTACTAGTATGAAAATGCCTCCGGGATCGTTGGCGTAGACCGCTTAATGTTCACAAACCTACCGAGTTCCAGCGTAGAACGGTTAAGGGGCCTCGGCGAGGTAAGAAGTGAACACGTATGGGAGCTGCTTAATCAATTCCCGCTTCATGAAGGGAAACCGGTTATAAGCCCAAAGCTAATTAAGTAATTAATCGCCCGAGACCTGACTAGTTATTGAAGCTGGAGGTTGATCGTACTCCAGCTAGCGGCTACCTAGCCTCCAGCTACCATCGGGAAAACCAGGATCCTATCCCCATCATTAAGCTCTACGTCAAAGCGGTCGACCACCCTACCGTTAACGGCTATTCGAAGCTCCCCCCTCAAAAACGCCGCCTTTAAGGATTCAGCAGTTTTCGCGTCTAAAGTCGAAGTTAAACGCCTTAAGAACACGTCGTAAAGGGTCTCCCCCTTCTCAATCGCCACCCATAACCATTCCCTCCCGGCCTTCATAGAAGCGTAACCGAGGAATTCGATCAGCGCCTTCATTGTGCCGCCTCAAGGAAAGGTAAGAGGTGTTAGGAGATCCTCGTTTAAGCTAAGCGGGCATCCTTCCTAGCTTTTTAAGCTCGTCAGCGACGTAACTAAGGCCTAACCCTTCAAGCTTCCCCTCGGTCGGTACGCCCGTCTTAATATCCCATCCTCTCGCTACGTAGTAGTCGTCTAAGAGCTTATCCAACTCGAATACTTGGCCCTTCGCCGGCGGCCTCGGGAACGGCATCTTCCGCAGCCTTTCAGGTAGCCAATCGTCCTTCCTCGTTAAGCCCTCCCTAACGTTAAAAGCCCTTTCAACGTTATACACCCTTTCACCTACAAGCCAGATGTAACCCGGGTCCTTAAACTCCTCAATACCGGTGGCGGCGTAAAGGATCATCCCGATCCACTCCATGGTCTTCTCGACGCTCCCGTAGCTAGCCGTTTGAACCATTTCTGCAAACGCGCACCAGCCTACAGCCTCGTAGGCCGCTACCTGATCTTGTACCTTCTTAGCTAGAAGGCCCTTACCTTCAACCGTTAACGGGTCAACCTTCTCCGGTATACCTGCTATTTCATACTTACTCCACCCTATCATATGGCTACCACCAATATTCGAGGTCGCATAGCTAAGCCCATGGGCCTTAGCGGCCCTAGGATCGTAGGCCGGTAGCTCGAGGCGTTTACTATGCATAGCATACTTCTCAGCTCCCCTACCGATAGCTTCAGCGGCCCTAACCGTACCTTCAGCTAACACGTTGCCTATACCCTCCCTAAGCGCTATTTTCCTAACAAGTTCAACCATAGCGTCCCCATCACCCCATCTAAGCCTTAAGCCATCAGCCTCCCTCTCCGTTATTAGGCCCTTCTCGTAGAGCTCCATGGCGAACGCCACCGTAGCACCGGTCGATATGGTGTCAAGCCCATACCTATCGCAGAGCATATTAGCGTAAGCTATAGCTTCAAGGTTCGTAATGCCGCACGCGGAGCCGAAGCTCCAGAGGGTTTCATACTCAGGGAAGTCCCAGAGTAAACCGGCGTATGGACCCTTAGTTAACTTCCACTTCTTACCGCAGGCGATCATACAGTTGAAGCAACCGTAGTGCTTAATTATGTACCTACCAAGTACCTCAGGCCTCCAAACCTCCGCGTTCTCTAACTCGACGTTCTTAAAGTTATAGGTCGGATTATGGCCTAAAACGTAGAACTGGTAAACCGCAGAGTTCGTACCGAGGCTACGGAAACCTTCAAGTAGCGGGCTCCTCCTATACGCGTCGACCTGCTCCTTAACGAGCTTCTCAAAGAGTTCAGGCTTCGAAACCACGGGCTTCCTAGCGCCACGTACAACTATAGCCTTAAGGTTCTTCGAACCTAAAACAGCTCCACCCCCACCCCTCCCCGGCGTCCTATAATCATCCGTTACGAGGCAAGCCATCCTTACAAGCCTCTCCCCAGCTGGCCCTATAGTTAGCATCCTAGCCTCCCTATCGGTTTCATCTTTAAGCACGTCGACGACCCCGTCCACCGTAGCCCCCCATACGTGGGCGGCATCCCTAAATTCAACGTCATCATCGTACACCCAAACGTAAGTAGGTTTCTCGGCCCTACCTTCAATGATCACGGCGTCATAACCCGCGGATTTAACCTCAGCCGCGAAAAACCCTCCACCAGTAGACCTGAAATAAGTCCCCGTTAAGGGGGACTTAAACGTGGTGAACACCCTATGAAAGCTTTGAGCCGAAGTCCCCGTAAGCGGGCTAAAGGATAAAACCATTTTACTCTCCGGGCTCAACGGGTCAGCCCCCGGTTTAACCTCATCCCATAGTATCTTAGCCCCGAAGCCCCTACCTCCTATAAAGCCTTTAATAAGCTCATAGGGTGTTTCAACCTTAACCGCGGCCTTACTGGTTAAATCCAACCTTAGGATTCTACCAGCGTAACCATACAGGCTTTTAGCCAAGAAAACCTCAACTCCTCCTACGGGTCTACGTTTGGGAAGAAACGAGCCTAGAAGCTACTTAAGCATTTCTTCATAGGCTTCGCTACGGAGCCTCTTCACGTATCTCAAGGTTGGACGCGTGGAGGATTATAAACAGCTGAAACAGATAACGGGAAACAGATAATAAGGGGGACTATATTAAGCGCTTAAAGCGGCTAAGGGGGCTTTAACCGGCTGGGGGCGGGTTCATGATTAACGTTAAGCCGATTGATGAAGCCACCATAACTAAGGCCATAATTAAAAAGTCGTTGGACTTCCTCCTAGAACAGGTGGAAACCGACGTTATAGTGGTAGGTACCGGGCCGGCTGGTTTAACCGCTGCTATGTATCTAGCTAGGGCCGGGCTTAAAACCTTGGTCTTTGAGCGGAGGCTCTCCTTCGGTGGAGGTATAGGTGGAGGGGGGATGCAGTTACCGAAGATCGTAATCGAGGAACCCGCTGATCAAATACTTAAGGAGCTAGGGTGCCGTCTTGAGGAGTACGAGCCCGGGGTATACGTCGTCGACGCGGTGGAAATGATGGCTAAACTAGCCGTAGGAGCCATAGAAGCTGGGGCTAAAATAGTTTTAGGCGTAACTGTGGATGACGTAATATATAGAATTGTAAACGGGAGGCCTAGTATTGAGGGCGCCGTGGTTCAATGGTCCTCCGTTATAATGGCCGGCCTCCACGTGGACCCCATAGCCTTTAAGTCCAAGGCGTTAATAGATTGTACGGGTCACGAAGCCGAAGTACTAGCCGTAGCTTCAAGGAAAATACCCGAGCTAGGTATTACGCTGCAAGGCGAAAGATCTCTATGGGCTAGCGAAGCTGAACGTTTAACCATCGAGAAAACGGGTGAAGTATGCCCAGGCCTCTACGTAGCCGGTATGGCCGTTGCTGCGCTACACGGAACCCCTAGAATGGGCCCCGTGTTCGGCGGAATGTTAATCTCAGGTAGGAAGGTAGCGGAGCTAGTGGTAAAAGCGCTTACGCGAAGCTGAAGGGGTCAAGGTTTAAGCAAGAATATAAAGACCTTTAAAAACCGCTCTAAAACCTAGACGAGTAATACTGTTGAAAGGCTATCATAAACCATTGACTCCTCTAAATAAATTTTACTGGCTCTGGTTGAGAAAGTTTTATTAGAATATGCTAACTATAAATAGTCGTGGGCTTCAAGGGTTTAAAGCCGCTTAAGCTTATAAGCTCCGGGAAAACTAAGAACGTTTACTCTTCAAACGATCCAAACCTAGTTTTAATAGAGTTTAGGGATGACGTTACGGCGCTGGACGGCCGTAAACACGACGTTCTTAAAGGTAAGGGCGTTATAAACGCGGCGATAACCGCTAAGCTATTCACGTTTCTAAACGCTTCGGGCTTCAAGACGCACTACGTCGGCATGGCCGGCGATAGCTTAATGGTTGCCCACCGCTTAAACATGATACCCGTCGAAGTCGTCTGCCGAAGCATAGCTACCGGTAGCCTCGTTAAACGTTTACCCTTCCAGGAAGGGGTTAGCCTCCCAATACCCTTAGTAGAGTTCTACCTTAAGGATGATGCGCGCGGCGACCCTATGATCAACAAGCGCCATATGGCCGCGCTCGGTTTAACTACGCTTAAAGAGGCTGATCTAATCGAGGATATTACGTTAAACGTTAATGAAACGTTGAAGGGCTTCCTAGCGCGTCGAGGCCTTAAGCTCCTCGACTTTAAGCTTGAGTTTGGTAGAAGCCCTAATGGAGACTTGACGATAGGCGATGAACTTGACCCTGACTGTATGCGGCTACGCGACGCTAATTCCGGGGCGATCATGGATAAGGACCTATATAGGCGTGGCCATAGCCTAGCTGAAGTAATGGAAGCCTACCGTGAATGTTATAGGAGGATAGTTGAGGATGCCTAGGGAGAAATGCGGAGTTATAGGGATAGCGTCGGTAAAGGGTAGGAAGCCCGTAGCTGGAGCCCTCCACCAAGGCCTATACGCGCTTCAACATCGAGGCCAGGAAAGCGCCGGTATCTACGTTTTTAACGGTAAAAGTATCGCGGGCTATAAGGGTATGGGCTTAGTTTCTAACGTTTTTAACGCTGAAAGGCTTAAAGAGCTTTCAGGGTTTACGGGTATAGGACACGTACGCTACTCTACGACGGCATCCTCAACCGTTGAGGAGGCCCAACCCTTCCTCTTTAAATCCTCGAAGTTCACCTTTGCCTTAGCCTTCAACGGGACCATCTCAAACTTCATAGACCTAAGGCTGAAGCTATCCGAGAAAGGTTACACCTTTAAAACCGATACGGATACCGAGGTTTTGGCTAACCTAATCGGCCACCACCTCCTAGAAACCGGGGATTACGTGGAGGCGATAAGGCTTAGCGTCCAAGCCATGGAGGGAGCCTACTCCGCCCTCCTATTAAGCGGGGACGGTGAAATCTACGCGTTTCGAGACCCCTTAGGCTTTAAACCTCTATGCTTAGGGGCTGCAGAGGAACAGGTGGTAGTAGCCTCTGAAAGCTGCGCGTTAGAATCCTTAGGCGTCCAATACCTAGGAAGCGTAAAACCAGGTGAACTGGTTGAAGTAGGCTCTAATGGCGTTAAACGTACGCTGTTAGCGAGGGCTGATCGAAGGGCTAGATGCATGTTCGAATACGTTTACTTCTCAAGCCCGGCGTCCATCTTCGACGGCGTATGGATATATCGTGCTAGGGAGAACATAGGTAGGGAGTTAGCCCGTACACAACCGGCTGAAGCAGACGTAGTAATACCCGTGCCAGACTCAGGCCGTTCAGCGGCCTTAGGCTATTCGCAAGCCTCGGGTATACCTATGGTTGAAGGGTTAATGAAGAATAGGTATGTAGGAAGGGTCTTCATAACCCCGAACGAGAAGGATAGGGAGGAAATGGTACGATTAAAGCTCATCCCGATTAAGCCGTTAATCGAAGGTAAAAGGGTTGTACTTATCGACGACTCCATCGTACGCGGTACAACCATGAAGCACATCGTAAACCTAGTTAGGTCAGCCGGAGCTAAGGAGGTCCACGTAAGGATAAGCTGTCCACCGATAGTAGCCGGCTGCTACATGGGTATAGACTTCCCAACTAGGAGGGAGCTTATAGCCTTCACGCATAGCGTAGACGAAATAAAGGGTTTAATAGGCGCGGATAGCTTAGGCTATAACACGCTGGACGGCTTAATTAAAGGTATAGGCCTACCCGAAAACGAATTATGCTTAGCCTGTTTAACTGGTAAATACCCAATTAAACCTACGGTTAAGCTTAGCGAGCTTGAGGAAGCCTTAAGGCGCATGAGGAGGCGGTAATATGGGGGGCGTTATAGGGCTCTACGCGTTCGACGAGCTTTGGAGGATGTCGAGGTTTACCTACTACGGGCTTCTAGCACTTCAACATAGGGGCCAGGAAAGCGCCGGAATCTCAACCTACGGGAAAAACCTAATTTCAACCCGTAAAGCCGCGGGGACGGTTGATAAAGCCTTTAGCGAAGCCGATATATCAAGCCTTGAAGGCTGGGCTAGCATAGGTTATGTAAGCGCTGAACCCTTAAACGGGCCCGAACCAGTCCAGCCGGTAACGGTTAATAGCCCGATCCGGTTAACGCTCTGCTACGATGGCCGCGTATTAAACCTAGCCGGGGAGCTTAAAGGTAGACGTGAAGACGAAGCGAGCCTAGTAGCGACAATGCTTTCAAGGGAGCTTTCAAGGTGCAACCCGCTGGAAGCTGTTGAAGAGGTTATGGAGAGGTTAATCGGCGTTTACTCGCTTATAGCCTTAACCGAGCGTGGGGAGATGATAGCCTTCCGGGATCCATTAGGCGTTAAGCCTATGGTCATAGGGAGCTTCGGCTTCGACTACGGCGTAATCGCGTCGGAGAGCTGCGCTATCGACGTAGTAGGCGCCGAGTTTAAAGCCGACGTAAAGCCCGGCGAAGCCTACGTTTTTACACCCTACAGTATAGATAGGAGGCAGATTCTACCGGCGCGTCCAAGGTATTGCTCCTACGAATACGTCTACTTAGCTAGGCCGGACTCAATAGTTAATGAGCGAAGCATCTACGACGTTCGACGTAGGATAGGTAGGATGCTAGCTGAAGAATGCCCGGTGGACGCCGACGTAGTTATAGGCGTCCCTGAAACCGCGATCCCCTTCGCCATGGCCTACTCCAACGCTACAGGTATACCAATAGAAATGGGCTTCATGCGTACGGGGCCTCACGTAAGAAGCGCTATAAAGCCGACGCAGTTCGAAAGGTTGGTAGGCGTACAGCTTAAGCTTAACGCCATAAGGTCGGCGATAAGCGGTAAACGCGTCATCCTAATAGATGATAGCGTCGTACGCGGTAATACTACGAAGAACGTCGTTTCAACCATGAGGAATAGGCTCGGCGTTAAAGAGGTCCACGTAAGGATAGGTAGCCCCCGCATAATTGAACAGTGCCCCTTCGGAGTTGAAGTACCGCCCAAGGACGAGTTGATAGCGGCCCACCTAACAGATGAAGAGGTAGCCTCAGTAGTAGGAGCAGATTCCTTCCACTGGCTTTCAATAGACGCCTTAATTAAAGCCTTAGGGTGCTCAAAGGACCAGTTATGCCTCGGTTGCTTCACTGGTGAATACCCCGAGATAGTTAAGGAGGCATTAAGCCATGGTTAAGGTCCTAGTCGTCGGCGAAGCATCTAGAGAGCACGCTATCGCGGATGCGTTCGCTCGGAGCGTAAGCGAACCTAGGGTTTACGCGGCGATGAAGAATAGGAACCCGGGTATAACTAGGATATGCGAACAGACTGGTGGAAGCTACGCTTTAGGCGATTTCACGGATCCAAGCTTCGTAGCTGAAGCCGCTCAACGGTTCTCGGTCGACTTCGTATTCGTAGGCCCCGAGGAACCCCTATTTAAGGGGGTTTCGGATAAGCTTAACGAGCTCGGCATACCATGCGTAGGGCCTATTGAAGCAGCCGCCGAGGTTGAAAGGTCGAAGGCCTTCATGAGGAGGATCATGTGGAAGTACGGAGTAGAGGGTAGGCTTAGGTTTAAATCCTTTAAAAACGTGGAGGACGCCGTAGCCTACATTAACGAGTACGCTGAAAGCGTAGCACTTAAACCGGCTAGGCAAGCCGGCGGTAAAGGGGTTAAGGTAATAGCGGACCTACAGGTCTACTTAAGCCGTGAGAAACGCGAAGTTAAATCGAAGCACGCTAAAACGATAAGCGAAAAGTACATGGCCGGCTACAACGATATAGACGACCGCATCCTCATAGAGGAAAGGGTTGAAGGGCCCGAATATACCCTTCAAGCCTTCACCGACGGCGTAACCGTTAAACCTATGCCGCTCGTCCAAGACAATAAGAACGCCTTCGAAATGGATATAGGCCCCGAAACAGGTGGTATGGGCTCCATATCCGGGCCAGGCTTACTACTACCCTTCATAACCAAGGAGGAGTACGATGAATCCGTTAGGATAATAACGAAGGTCGTACAAGCAATAGAAAAAGAAACAGGGGTTAAGTATCGAGGCGTAATCTCCGGGCAGATGATGCTAACAGCGCTTTGGGGCCCAACCGTTATCGAGTTCTACAGTAGGCTCGGCGACCCCGAGGCTTGTAACGTACTACCCTTCATGAAGGCCGACATGGTGGAGGTTTCAGAAGCTATACTTCGAGGCTCACTTCATAAGGTAAAACTCGAGTTTGAAGACGTAGCCACAGTAGTTAAAGCCATATCCCCGAGGGGCTACCCAGACCATAGGGAACTAGCTAAGGGGCACCCAGTAGTGGTTGATGAAGAATCCATAAGGAAGGCTGGCTGTAAACTATACTACGGCTCCGTGGACCTTAAGGAAGACGGGGTAATGGTAACCGGGGGTTCAAGAGTTGTTGAAATAGTCGGCGCGGCTCCAACAATACCTGAAGCCGAGGAGAAAGTGGAGGCTTGCATAAAATACGTGAGGTTAACGGATGGATGGGGCTTATTCCATAGGAGCGATATAGGCACACCTACGCTTCTAAACAGGAGGATAGAGCAATCCCAACTAGTGAGGGAGGTCTACAAGTATAGGGTTAGTAGGGGCTTAATCGGTAAAACGTTGGAATGGATCCCGGGGAGAGGGAGGATTGAAACCACCTTTTAACGGAACCAGTAAGGAGTACGTAGCCGCAGTTCTAGCCTCCGGTAGGGGCTCTAACTTCAGGGCCATCATGGACCACGTCCGCCTTAATATCCTGGAAAAGGTCCGCATACCCCTCCTAATATGCAACTATGAGAACGCGCCAGTACTTAAGGCGGCTGAAGAGTACGGTGTAAGGTGGGCCTTCATCGATCATAGGGGTAAGCAACGCGAAGAGTTCGATAAGGAGGTCTCAACGCTCCTAGAGGAGTATAATGTAGACATCGTTATTTTAGCGGGTTTTAATAGGCTGCTTAGCCCTTGGTTCGTTAACGAGTACCGGTGGCGGGTAATTAACATACATCCATCCTTAACCTTAAAGTTCGCGGGCCTCCACGCTCAAAGGAGGGCTCTAGAATACTTTAAATCGATCAATAAAACCTACGGCTACGATGATAAGGGGCGTAGGATCATAGGCTACTCGGGTTGCACCGTCCACCTAGTCGATGAAGGCGTGGATACCGGGCCAATCATAATTCAATCGGAAAAGGTCCCGGTGAAGGAGGATGACGATGAACAATCGCTTTCATACAGGATACTTATCTACGAGCATAGGCTCTTCTCGAAGGCCATCCAGCTCTACGTCGACGGTAGGATAATCGGTGTTGAGGACGTTAAGCTAAGCTTCAACGGCTACGAGGAAGCCCGACGTAGGGTTAAACTCGACTTAAGCGGTGGATGGGAGGAGAGATGGAACAGGCGTGAACAAGCCTACATCAAGTACCAGCAGAGCATGGATTACTCCGTTAAAAACCTAGGAGGTAAACCGTTAAACGAGGTCTTATAGATGGTAGCCGTAATTATGGACGGAGTTAAAACATCGATGGATATAAGGGCTAAACTAAAAGCCGAAGTGGAAGCCCTCAAGGATAAAGGCGTAACGCCATGCCTAACAACCATACTAGTTGGTGAAAACCCAGCCTCCAAACTCTACTTAAGGATTAAGCATAAAGCCTGCTCAGAGCTAGGCATAGCCTCCAAGAACTACGAACTACCGGAGGATACTAATGAAGATAAGCTCGTGGAGCTGATCAATAAGCTTAACGAGGATAAATCCGTACACGGCATCCTAGTGCAATTACCACTACCACGAAGCCTAAACGAGTTTAAAGTCGTTTGCAGCCTATCCCCCGATAAGGACGTTGACGGGCTTCACCCCTACAACGTTGGATGCACATCGTGGGGCAAGTACCGTATGGTACCATGCACCCCGCTCGGCGTCATGGTCCTACTTAACCGCTACGGGATCAACGTAGCGGGTAAGAACGTAGTAATCATCAATAGAAGCACGCTAGTCGGTAAACCCCTCCGTAGATTGCTCATCCCGGATCCGCTTCAAATGTTGATCTCAGATATGGATACGCTCTTCCTAAACGCAGATGCAACCGTAACCGTTTGCCACTCTAAAACCGAGGGGTTAAAGGAGAAAACGAGGGAAGCAGATATAGTGGTAAGCGCGGTTGGACAAAGGCCGTCGTTCATCCTAACCGGCGACTACATAAAGGAGGGCGCCGTTGTAATCGACGTGGGGCAGAGCAGGATCAACGGGAAGCTGTACGGAGACTCGGACTTCGAAAGCGTCGCTAAGAAGGCCTCCTACATAACCCCCGTACCGGGAGGCGTCGGACCTATGACTGTAACCATGCTCCTCTACAACACGCTACTAGCGACATCGATCCAGACCGGCCACCCCCTAAAGCTAAGCCTCAACGACCTACTCCAAGGATTTTCAACCTCAGGTCGGAGCCGCTAGAAATACTTACCAGCCGTGAAGGCTAGCGGTTTTCACCGTTCAACACGGTAGAGTAGTTAAACGGGCTTTTCCCGATAAACTTGGACTTCCGGATAATCACCCTTAACGCCCTACGATTAATATACCTCATCCAGATCGCTACCCCTATTCTTAGCCGTCGATCCCCCTTACTGCTTGAAGGAAGCTTAATCCGCGTAGAGAGAAGGTAGCTTCTTAAACATGTTACTCGTATGCCCTACTTAGGCCTATCGAATACGGTCGCGCATGGAGGGCTTAAGGGCCCGAAGCGAGCCTTAATGCGTTCCTCCAGTTCGTTAAACCTTACGTCCCACTTCGCCTTTAACACCATCCACACCCGGCGCCGGAGGCCTAGGCGTAGCTCGCTACAAGCTACCCTTCTTCAGCGCGTAGCGTTAATCGGTTACTTAACCCGCTACGAGCCGGTTTAAGTATTAGCGGAAGGGGTTTGCCTCGTAGGATACTCCCTTAAAGAACTGTTCGAAGCCCCGTTTATAGGCTCTAACCGTACTTAGGCTGGAATATGTTTCAAGCCGCTTCAAACGTATAGGCCACGGCCGAAGCTAGGCGTAAAACGCATCCATTACGATAGGTTTACTTACGTCGTAGAAAAAGGAATAGGGAGGGAAAGCTTCATTGAAGGGAGGGATTGGATCTTGTCCGAGCCCTTAATATCCGTGATAGTTGGAAGCGAATCGGATATACCGGTAGCTGAAAGGGCCGTAGCCGTATTAAAGGAGTTCTCGATACCCTACGAGGTGAAGGTGTTAAGCGCCCATAGGAGCCCGAAGCGGCTCGAAGCGTACATAACGTCCTCCAAGGCCGAGGCCTTCATAGCGATAGCCGGGTTATCGGCTGGCCTACCTGGCTACATAGCCTCGCGGACGCTAAAGCCGGTTATAGGCGTACCCGTAAACGTTAAACTCGGAGGGTTAGACGCGCTACTATCAATAGTCCAAATGCCTAAAGGAGTACCGGTAGCCTGCGTAGGTATAGATAGCGCTGAAAACGCAGCCATACTCGCCGTACAAATACTAGCATTAAAGGACCAAAAGCTAGTGGAGAAACTTAAAAACTACCTATCCCGAGCCGGGTTAAGGGAGGTTTAAGCTTGGCCTCCAAGGAGTCTTGGACCTACGCTAAAAGCGGGGTTGACGTAGATAAGGTGAGGGAGGCGCAGAGGAAAATAGCTGAACTAGCATTAAGCACGCTTAGCTTAAGGAGGGGCGGCGTTGGAGAAGCGTTAACGGGCCTAGGGCATTACGCCGGGTTAATAAGTCTTGGAGGCGGTAAGGCGTTAGCCCTCCACGTGGATGGCGTAGGGACGAAGGTCTTAATAGCTCAGCTTATGGATAGCTACGAAACCATAGGTATAGACGCGGTAGCTATGTGCGTAAACGACATAATATGCGTAGGAGCCGAACCCCTAGCCCTTATAGATTACTTGGTGGTTGAAGAGCCCGATGAACGGTTTATAGCGAGAATAATGAAGGGCTTGGTTAAAGGCTGCGAAGAAGCCGGAGTAGCCTTGGTTGGAGGCGAGACAGCAGTAATGCCGGACGTTATTAAGGGTGCTATTAAAGGGCGTGGCTTCGACCTAGCAGCTTTAGGCGTAGGGATGGTGGACGTCGACAAAATGGTTACGGGGGCCAAACTTAGGCCCGGCGACGTAGTCATAGGGTTGGAGAGTAGCGGTATTCATAGCAACGGGTTAACCTTGGCCCGTAAAGTATTGCTTAGTAGCGGTAGAAGCGTAAACGATACACTACCGGGGTTTAAGCAAACCATAGGTGATGAACTGCTTAAACCGACTAGGATCTACGTGAAGCCGATCCTCCAGCTCTTAAGGGAGGTGGAAGTACGTGCGTTAGCCCATATAACCGGCGGGGCCTTCACTAAGCTTAAACGCTTCGAGCCCTACGCTAAGGTGGGTTTCGAGCTTAACCAGATGCCCGATCCAAGCCCGATCTTTAAGGTGATACAGAGCTTAGGCCGTATCTCCGACCGTGAAATGTATAAGACGTTCAACATGGGGGTGGGCTTCTGCGTCGTAACCCCGCGGAGCGAGGCTGATAAAGCCATCAGCATACTCGAAAAACAAGGCGTTAAAGCCACGATAATAGGTAGCGTTGTTGAAGAGCTAGGGGTTCGTATTAAGCTACCTTCGGGCGTTGCTACGTATTAACGCGTTTAAAGCGTTCTTCGACCGCCTCATACCGCCTCCGTAAAACCTCCCGTATGGCTAATATGGGGGAGGCTCCGGCCGGTAAGATGGAAGAAGCCTCTAAGCGAGCGGTAGACTCATCCAGTAGGCCGGTAAGGGGCTTACGTAGCTCGCCTCTCCGGACCTATATGGCCTATCGCCGTTTGAACCACTACGAACTTGAGGCCGGTACCTTCAAGGACCCGCTTCACCTTAAGCATCTCCAAGGGGCTTGGCCTCGTTATATCCCTACGCCTAAAGGCTGGGAAGTAGTCTAAGACGCATAGTTGGACCTCCGGGTTTATGGAGGCCAGTTTAACGCCGAACATGTATACTTCCTCCATGCTTACGAAGGCGGGGTTATAAGGTAGACCGACACCTAAAAACACCCTCCCAGCGTAGTTATCAACGACGTATTTAACCGCCTCCCAAGAAGTATTTAACAACCTTTGAGCTAGATCAGTATCGGCTATACCCGTTATCCTCTTGAAGGTTTCAACCCGTACAGCTTTAGGCTCTAAACCTATATCGGTAACCCCTCCTTCATTGACGAGCTCATCCACGTAGTCCTTACTAAGGAGGGTTCCATTACTATCTAGATGTAGCCTAGCCTTCTCATCGGGGTTTAGCTTCTTCAATTGCTTAAAGTAGTTGATCAACCAACGCCTATTAAGGGTAGGCTCACCCCCCGAGACCGCCATCCTATCAACGTTATACCTACGCCTAGCCTCCGATACCATTAAAGCAGCCTCTCTAGGGGTTAAGGGCGGCGTCCTCCCATCGTAGGTTGTTTCCCAGTTTTGGCATTGAGGGCATCTAAGGTTGCAGCCAGCCGTCCAGATCGCTACCTCTATGTAGCGTCCACGCGATTTAAGCCACCAAGGCGTAGCCTTACCGCCAACGGGGTGGGGTTGGGGCCCATGAACGATCCTTAAGGGCTCGACGTCTACCGGGACCTCGGTTTCTATACTCATACCTTCACGGATCGGGGTTATACATGCACGTTTAAGCTCCCCATCAACGAGTAAGCTGCAAGCGTAGCAACCACCAGTACCGCAAGGGGCTTGGAGGCAACCCTTCTCCGGGTAGATGGAGAACGTATAGCCTAAGAGCTCTAAAGCCTTCTTCACGGTTATACGCTCAGGAACTCTGTGCGTAACGCCGTTCACTACTATGTTCACGGCCCTCCTTAATCCGCGGTCAACCATTAGCCTACGGGCCATACCGGGGCATCCATGGTAGCACGCTAAGCAGCCTACGCAGCTTTTAGGGCTTGGACAGATTATTACGTAGCTACAGGCTAAGCAGTTAATACAGGCCTCCACGTCAACGGTACAATAGTAAAGCTCGGGCAACGGTGAAGCCTCCAATCTTAACGCGTACGGCTTCCCTACTCTAAACCCCACAGGATAGGTTTAAACGTTAAGCTTAACCTCTACTGGAAGAGGCCTTCAACCATTTCGAAGGGGCTTAACTAAGGCGCTAAACGTAATTTAGGGCCTCGAAGCGTTGAGATGAAACCCGACGTAAGCATCAGTAAGATGGGCCTCCTAATCCCGTCTGAAGCCATGTTAGAGTCGAGACGCCGGGTTATGAGGGGAACCGCTTCCGGCATGATTTAGGGGATGCTTAAAACCTCTTCTCTACGTATTCGACTACCGAGGCGAATATGAACCATCCGTCACCATACCTTGGAGGCTTCCCGCCGTCGGTCCAATCCGGTAGTTGCCAACCGTAATAGGCGCGTTCAGGATGTGGCATTAGGCCGAGTACGTTCCCCTCCGGGTTACAGATAGCGGCTATATCGCTTAGGCTACCGTTAGGGTTATAGGGGTACCTGCCTTCAGCCGGTTTACCATCCTCATCACAATACCTAAACACCACTTGATCGTTCTCTTCGAGAAGTTTTAAATACTCATCCTTAAGCCTTCTATGTAGTAGGAACCTGCCTTCACTATGCGCTACGGGCATTCTAAGCACGGAGCCTGAGCTTAGCTTCGACGTGAAGACGCATCTACCCCTACCTTCATATCTTAAGTAGACCCAACGGCACTCATACCGAGCTGAAGCGTTAACGGCTAAGGAGGCTTCAGACTCCTCGGATACCCCCTTAAAACCGGGTAGGAAGCCCGCTTCGATAAGTACTTGGAAGCCGTTACATATGCCTAGGATCGGCTTCGCCTCATCGCTAAACCTTTTAAGGCTTAACCCTAGCTTAGCCTTAACCTTCTTACCCCATATAGCGCCAGCCCTAACGTAATCGCCGTAGGAGAAACCACCCGGAAAGACTAGGATCTGGTAGTCGTCCAGTTTACCCGTTTTAACGAGCTCATTCATATGTAACACGTACGCTTGAACACCCAAATCCTCAAAGGCTATCTTCGTCTCCCGATCACAATTAGTCCCTCCTACGCGTAGTATGCATACCTTTATCTCTTCGCGCTTCATTAACTCCCTTCACCTTATGAAGGCCTCAGCTAAACCCTTCCAAGCCTTTTCGAGCTCGTCCACTTTAACCTCGATCACCGAGCCGTTAAGTCCCCGGATGGTTAGGTTACACGTTTTAACTACTAAGCCTACCTCGTTACAGGGTATTCCGCTTATGATCGATTTAAACTCCTCCACCCGGTCTCTTCTAACTTCGACTAGGAACCTAGTATTACTCTCGGAGAAGAGTAGGAAGTCGTTCCTATTGACGTTGGCTTCAGCCGGCACCTTGGCTAGGTCTATTTCGGCTCCGAAACGGCTCGCTATCAGCATTTCGGCGATGGCTACGCCTAACCCTCCCTCCGATAGGTCGTGGCAACTCCTTACGTAGCCAGCGTCAATAGCGGCGGTCACCCTTTCAACGATACGCGGGGCTAGGTTGAAGTCAACCTTAGGCACGCTATTACCCAGCATCCCCATAAGCCTATAGTACTCGCTTCCCCCTAGCTCCCTCCTAGTTAAACCTACTAAGTATATGGGGTTTCCTGCCTCCTTAAGGTTAGCCGTTACGCTCATCCTAACGTCAGGTATTATGCCTACGGCCGTTATTAGTAGGGTGGGTGTTATAGGTCCAAGCACGGATTCGTTATATAGGCTATCCTTCCCGGATATGAAGGGGGTTTTAAAGGCTTTAGCAGCCCGGTAGCAGGCTTTAACAGCCCTTAAAAGGCCTCCAAGCCTATCAGGCTTCTCCGGGTTACCCCAAGTAAAGTTATCGAGTAGAGCTATACGTCTACCCCCTACCGCTACGTTATTCCTTACGGCTTCATCAACGGCTGAAGCAGCCATCCAGTATGGGTCTATCTTACCGTAGCTAGGCTTAATGCCGCAGGAAACAGTTAAACCCATCCAAGAGCTTGGTAGGGGTTTTAGTACAGCGGCGTCGTTAGGGCCGGCTTTAAGGCCTTGCAGAGGTTTTACTACGGTGATGCCCTGAACTTCATGGTCGTAAGTCCTAATGACCTCCTCCCTACTACGTACGTTAGGCGCGCTTAACAACCTTAAAAGTACGCTTAACAGGTCGCGGGGCTCCTCGAAGCGGGGCTCCTCAAGCTTAGCCTTCCTCCATACCGCCACTCTTTCAACCGTGGGCGGGTTAAATAGGAAGCCTACATCAAGCTCCGCAACATTAACCGCCTGATAACTAACCTTAAGGGTTTGATCTTCGGTGAAGCATCCAAGAACCACTGCCTCAACCTCTTCGTCGTGGAAGGCCTTCAAAACCTCGTTTACGCGTTGAGGGCTAGCTGATAAAAGCATCCTCTCCTGCGACTCGGAAACCCAGATCTCCCAAGGAGACATACCTCGATGCTTTAACGGTACCCTTCCTAACTCCACCCAGGCTCCAAGCCTAAACCTATAAGCTGCCTCACCGACCGCTGATGAAAGCCCTCCACCGCCTAGATCGGTTATATAGGAGGCAGCCCCTAGATCCCTAACCGTAAGTATAGCCCTCCTAAGCTTCTCCTCCTCTATTGGGTTAGGTATCTGGACGGCTGGCCTAGAGACAACCTCAGCTTCCTCCGTTAACTCGGCTGAGGCAAAGGTTACGCCGTGTATCCCATCCCTACCCGTTCTTCCGCCAGCCAATACTATTAGGTCGCCGGGCCATATGCTTTTAACATACCTACGCTTAGGAAGTAGCCCTATACAGCCACAGTAAACCACTACGTTTCCCACGTAGCCCTCGTCGAAGTATATGGCTCCATTAACGGTAGGTATACCCATATTGTTCCCGTAGTAACCTATACCGGCTACAACCCCCCTAAAGAGGTAGCGGGGATGTTTAACGCCCTTCGGAAGCTTTTCGTAATTGTAGTCTAAGGGGCCGAAGCAAAGTACGTCGGTATTAGCTATAGGCTCACCCCATACGCCTAGTATATCCCTAATAACCCCGCCAACGCCTGTAGCAGCTCCTCCGAAGGGCTCGATGGCCGACGGATGGTTATGTGTTTCAACCTTTACCGCTATGGCGTAGCCCTGATCGAACTCAACGATCCCAGCATTATCCTCGAAAACGCTTAAACACCAATCTGGCTTAAGCTCCTCCGTAACCTTAGCTATATAGCTCTTAAACATGTTAATAACGGTCCTACCCCGCCTGGTCTTAATTACGCCTTTAAACGTTCTATGGAAGCAGTGCTCAGACCACGTTTGACCTATCGTTTGCAACTCAACATCAGTTGGGTTCCTGCCCTTCCTAGCGAAGTACTCCTTCACGGCCAGCATATCCTGAATACTTAACCCTATACCTAGCTCCTCGCTAACCCGCATCAATTCCTTATTATCCGCTTTATCGAGGCGTATTTCGTAAACGTTAACGTCCGGCCTCTTAAGGTAAAGAGCCCGTTTATCCACCTACCTACCCCTTACCTTAATTTTCGTTAAGGCCTCAGGCTAAAAACGCTTTCCGCTGAGTAAGATAGGATCTTCAGCGTTAACATCCCTGTAGGCGACGGGTTTACGCTTAACGCGTTTAACCACTATATACCGGTTACCGCCCCTTTAAGGCGTAACCCCCGCGATCTAACTAAAACGTTGAAAACAGTTATCCTCCCCTTAGGCGGCCCCCTAGACGAATAGAAAAGCATCCTACCAGTGGTTTCGCTTATCGAGGTTGATGGTAACGTCATTAACATTAAGGCGTTAACGTACCTAGCGAGGCCGCTAAACGTAAGAAGCTGTACGGAGACGGCTAAAACGAAGCTTAAAAGCAGGAAGACCACTTCTAGGCTGAGTAAAGGTTTAAACCTATTGAGCATAAGCTCCCTTGAAACCCTTAAAACCGGGTCAGGATCGCCGCCCTTCAGGTATAGGGTTAATGAAGCCAGCCTGATTAAAGCCGCCATCGCTATTAGCAGCGACGCTACCCGATGGTAGGCCAGTATTGAAGCGTTAATAGCCTCAAAGTATTTTAACCCGTAGATGAAGCCTAGAAGGGAGAACCCGAGTAGTATTGTGGAGCAGTAAAACGATACTAACGTGTTGTAATGACTCCAGGAAGGCCTAGGTAGCGTCATGTAGCTCGCGGCCATGGCCGTCAGCGTTAAAAACCCAACAATCAACGTAGTAGCGTCGTAAAGCGAGTTTAAAACATAACCCGGCACCGTTGAAGCTAGGAGGAATAGGAGGAAGGCAGCCGCTAAGCCTACCTCCCTACTTAACCACGAAGACTTAAAGTTGAAGATAACCCTATACGCCTTTAACCTATTCCTCGAAGCGTGGAAGATCGAGGCTAAAACCCCAATCCCCATAAGTAGGGTTGATAGATGGAGTGCCACTAGCTCTAAAGGTATTTGAAGCATGTACGTTGAAACGAGGACCCCGACGTAAACACCGAGGGAGGCTTGCCCGAGGAGCGTGAAAACGACCAAGGGCGCCTCATAATCCGCCTCTTCAGGTTTAAGCAAGTCTACCCCTCCTTTAAGCTCCTTCCACGCTTTTAAGCGGAAAACTATTCGGACCCCTCCTTAAGCGCTTCCACCCTAAAGCTATAATCGTCCTTCACCTCCGGGTTAGCTAGAAGCCTCCTACACATGGAGTCGACGAGCTTTACCGCCTCCTCCTCATCGTTAGCCTCTAAAACCACCTCATACAGTTTTCCAACCCTAACCGACCTAACGTTGTAACCTAAGTCCCTAAGCGAACCGTAGGTAGCCTCACCTTCACCATCGGTAAGCTCAGGCTTCAACTTAACCACTATGCTAGCTTTAAACAGCATCACACCTCACCGATGAAGTTTACCGCGGCCTCCATAAAGCCTCTAGCGGAAATATTTGAATCCAACCGATTAAGCTTTATTGAGTTGGTTAGGCTTATTGAAACAAGTCGCGTACGGAGGGATTCGGGGGCTCGAAGTATTTAAAGGGGCTTTTAGGCTTGGAGGTAAGCCTAAATCCCTTCCTTAAACCTATTAAAGGCTTTATCGTACTTTTCTTTTAAACTTACACGTTGCCTATAGTAAACACCCGCAGTCAATAGTTATACTGAGCGCGCTGTAAAGCCATAGCATTGAACAGGGCCGTTTACGAAAACTTAATATGATTGATGTAGCCTCCTTTACCTCGGTGTAAGCTTGAAGCGTAGCAAAGTGAAAATAGGACATATTAGGGGTAGGAGGAGGCCTAGGATAGGGCATATTAGGAGTAGGGGCGTAGCTTAATGGCCGTTAGAGTTAAGCTCCTAGTAAAGTGTGAAAGTAAAGAACTCATAGTAACGGCGCTGGTAAATAGCGGTTTTGAAACGGATACGCCTCAACTCCTTCTACCTATAACCGCTGCTGGAAGGCTTGGCCTATCTCCTCCGCTAGGAGGACTGGAGCAAATTTACGATACGGCTGGTGGCCCAACGAGGGTCTGGGTTTACCCTGAAAAGGTCGAGGTTAAGGTTTTAGCTGGCGAAGGGTTCTCGAAGACTGTTAAAGCGGACGTCGTCGTCTCCGCGATAGAGGACGAAGCCCTCATAAGCGACAAGCTAGCCGGAGAATTGGAGCTAGTTGTTGAGGATTTCGGCAGGGGGTTATGGAGGCTACGTGGTGAAAAAGAAACCCATCCGACGGAGAAACGGCAATTATGGAGGTAAGCTAGCTTAAAAGCGGCTTATGTAAGGCTGAGGCTACCACTTAAAATACCAAAAGGTTGTGCTAAGGGAGCCCTACGGAATAAGGTTCATGTTAAAACGTAAGCAGGAAACGAACAAACTGTTCACTAAGAAGTATTCCAAGCGGGAGGAGAAAAGGGTGAACGATACGCTTCGTAAAGTAACTACGGAGATCGTTAGAGAGCTTACCAGCGGAGGTATAACCCTATCCTCGAAAAGTTAAGAGGGCTTTCCTACAACGCGACGAGGAACAAGTATGTTAAAAGAAAGAACCGAAGGGTTACATCGCTCCCATACAGGAAGATCTAGAGCTTCACCGAGTACAAGATTGCTCGGATTTAAGGCACGTTGCCGGTAAAAACACGGGTAAAACCTACCCCAGACGCTGAGGCTACTCCGCCAGCCAGTAACTAGGCTTAGCCGAGGCCCTAAGCTTATCTAGGGCTTCATCCCTAAACCTCCAAAGCCCCTCCTTTAAGCCCTCGATGGCTATGCTAAGCATGCTGGCTAAGTAGTCGCTGATCAATACCTCGTATTCGTATTCGGAGATTAAAACGTTAACCCTGTAAGTCGGTGTCTCCCTATCTTCGCAGGTTAATTTAAGCTCTAACGCCTCCTCAAGGTAGTATAACCTTCCCAGGCCTATTGGAGTTGTTCTCTCGGTTACCGAGGCCTTATCCAGCTTTAATCCTAAGGCTTTAGCTAGCGCTAAAGGTATAACTAGCTCAGGCTTATCGGCTTCGTAACCGCTAATAATTAACGCTGAGGTTTTGATCCACCCGTCTGAACCTACAGGTTTAAGCTTTACCCTCACCCTCACGACCATGCTGCTTCGCCGCTGGCCTAACCGGGGCTAACCTACCGATCCTACCTATTTTAACCACGCGCACCTCGTACTCCATATTCACCTAAATTGAGGAGGGTTATGGGGGTAATTAAGCTTCCGAGCCTCTTTACCGTTTTAAAGCTTTGCGCCTCAATCATGTACCCCTCATCAATCCCGCATTAAATACCTCACGTTAACCCGTGAGAGTTAATGTAAGGCTAGGAATCAAGCCGCAAAGCAGTTTTAATTCACGCCTAGGGTTTCTAGGTTCATTGGGGTTTGCTTGGTTTAAGCGGTATTTGGATCGTTAAAACGTAGGCTAAAACTCCATAGCTTTCCCATCCACGTTCACTCTTAGGCCTAAACCCTCTAGGAGCTACTAGACGTAGGAGACGCGGCAACTTAAGATGTAGGTTTTTATACTTAGTGTTAGGGGTTATGTTGAACGCTTAAGGCTGTTTGAAAGGAATAAGGTTCCGCCGGGGTTTAAGGTTCCTGGCTACTACTTTCAGGTTTAAGCCTTAGGAGGACTGTTGAGGTTCCGCGGCATTTCTAAGACTGCCGTTTGGAAATGGCTTATTAAGCTTAAGGGGAAGCTACAGCTTCTGAGAAGACTAGGCGTTTACCGCTGTTAATAAGGTGCGCGTCAATGTTAACTGCGAACAGTATTAGGCTTACTTAGCCTTAATAGAAACGGGCCTATACCCAACGAGGAACCCTTATCCTACCGTTTCTCCACTTTAAGGAGACGTATCCCCATATAGTAACGGCTCCTTACCGTCCTTCAGGTATTACGCCTTCGAAGCCTATGTAGTTTAACTCGCGCCCCTCCACTAGTACAGCTAGCCTTCTAACGCCCGCGTTTTACGTGGAAAAGCTTAACTTAGGGGAGGATTCGTTAGGAATACGCCGTTCTTCGGCGGGGCGATGCGTAAGGCCATGATTAAATGCGAGTATTGCCTAACCCATAAGTGTGGGGATGAATGCGCATTCGTAAAGTGGTACGGCTTCTGCCCGTTCAAGGATTAAGGGCTACGCGTACGTTAAGCCTATAATGTTTCGGCGGAGTTCCTCCTGTAGGTTGTAGTGATCTATCTCTCACGTTTAGGGTAGGTTACGTTAGTTTTAGCCGGCTTTACAGCGTCCTCAGCGTAGCCATCTAGCGAAGTACTTTTAATCCTCTAAGCGAGGCCCTCTGATGGGAGGCTTAGTCGCTTTTAACCGATAGTCCTTTACGGGCTATTAAGGCGGCCACCATATGATTCACGATGGGGAAAACAAATACCTTCTTGAAGAGCCTCCGGTACATAGCCTTAAGGCTTGAGATCGTCGGCAGCCTCCGATAGCTCTCATATAGGGCTAAGTACTTAATGGGTCCTCCCACGTGAAGAGTGAGGGGAGCTACGAGTAGTGGAGCTATAATTAACCAGTAAAACCCGTATAGCTTGAGGGCGATGCTTCGATCCGGCTTCATTATGTCCAACACTAGTACTTGGCCCCGCGGCTTAAGCATTCGATGCTGCTCCCTTATGGTTTCGCCTAAGTCCATGGCGTCTCGAAGTGAAAATCCACATATAACTAGGTCGAAGGCCCTAGGCTTAAAAGGCGCCCTTTCAAAGACCCCTACAACTAGCTGCCCCCCTAAGCCCTTAGCGGGTTTAACCATTTTCAACGAGTAATCCATGCATACGACTAACTCAGGGTTACACTCCTTAATGAGCGCGGCCGTCATAGCTCCGGGCCCGCATCCTTCATCGAGAACCCTTAAACCCCGTTTAGCTACGAGTTTAACGGCGAGCTTACGCCACTTATGGGCCATGCCGAACGACATAACCCTGTTCGCTACCTCATATACTGGAAGCAGGTCTTCAAGCGCTCGCTCAACGCGTTCCCACCGCTCCTTAAGCCCGTTCAATACGCTTACACCTATCGATAGGTAACGTAAAGCCCATACGGCTTAGGTGCTATTGAGCCGCGTAGCTTCTTAGAAACTTGGTTAACCCGGCCGATTCCCTAGGTCCTACCACTACCTTCCATCCGGTACCTTCCTCCACCATCCCCTTAAACCTAGCCGCGATCCCGGGTATTATCAGGGTTTTACGCTTAATCCTCTCATTGAGCCCCGATGACTTAACAGCCTCGATGAAGACGTCGGCTGTAAGCTTCTTACCTCCTATCGACGTTGCTACGCTTAAACCCTCGGTATTAACGACGAGGATCCAGCAAGGCACTCCACTCGCTCTAGCATCCTCTAGGACCGAGTGGAAGGTTAAAGCGTAGTTCGTCGTAACTAGTACCGGCGAGTTCTCATCCGGCTTATTAACCTCGTATAGCCCGGGTTTCACCTGTACAGGGCTTTGCGGATCCGTGTAAAGGTTCTGCCTAGTAACTAAAACCGGTAGTAGCCTCCAAGGCTCGGCGCTCGGAATTATGAGGAGGCTTACGTACCTAGCTACCATCGCGGCCTCAAGGATCGCGGCCTCATAAACCCCGTAGCCAGTATAGCTAGGCGAGAAAACCATTAACGGGTAGCCGAACCCCTTAACGTTAAACCTAACCGCTAAACCTCGGGCAAGCGTTAAACTACTCAAGGTTGAACGGGGGTTTCTACCCGTAAGGTCAAGTACCAGGTCCTCAAGGCCGAACTCAGCGACTCGGTTAACCACGTCGATGACGTTATCCAGGCCTTCACCCGCGATGGCTAGGGGACAGTTAAACCTAGCCGCTAACTCGACCATTTGAATGTAGTTATCGCTGTTAGCGGCGTGTATTAAAGGCCTAAGGTCTCCGCAAACTTTAAGGCCTGCTTCCAGAACCTCCGGCCTTCGACTTGAAAGCACTAACGGTAAACCTGAAAAGGAGGCTAACTCCACCGCCATACTAAAGCTTTCTGGGCTATTCGCCTCATCAATTACGGCTAACGCGTCCACCCTTAAAGGTTGGCCCATTCTTTCAATATTGAAGCTAGCTACTTGAGCGACAGCCTCTTTAAGCCTCTCTTGGCTCAGCGTATCGCTTAAGGCTACAGCTATAGCCGTAGGGCTATTAAAGCGCTTCTCATGCCTATAGAGAACTTCTTCACCGCCTATTTTAAGGGTTCTAGACCCAACCCCTATAACGATCCTCCTTACGGGTGGAGCTAGTAGCTCCTGTAGCTTAATCCTATTCTGTGGGGTTAGCTGGGGGCATGCGTCAACCTCGGCTTCACCGGCTGAAAGCTTAATGGCAAAGGCCATACACGTTGGAACCCCGCACTTCCTACAATTAGTCTTAGGGAGTAAAGCATAGATTTGAATAGCGGGAACCCTCCTAGCCATACCCTCACCCCCCTGAAAGCCTTCCGAGAAGGCTTTTCACTAGGCTTATCGATTGGGGATGAAGCATCAATACTATATCAGCCCCTGCTAGTATATGGTTAAAAGCGGTTACAGCTTCCCATAAGACCCCCCTAACGTTAACGGGGCCTAAAACCGGGTTCTCCGCGCAGCTCTCCTTGGCGGTCCAAGCGTTACAGGCGGCGCATAGAAGCGGCATTTGAAGCGTTTCATCTCCTTGGAGGGCTTGAAGCCTTATCCTCTCAAAGATCGTATAGGTATATTCGAAGCCCCAGCCTAAGGCGGCCGACGTCGGGTCTATGACTATCCTATCCTTAGGTACTCCCATATCGAGGAGGTTCGCATTAAGCTGCTTAGCCAGGTTGAGGTCGGTCGGAGTATAAGCTACTAAGGAGTGGCCATGTTGAAGGGCTGCCTTAGCCACCGTAGAATACTGGTCGAGTGAAGCGTAGGATAGGAGGCAGTTTTCACCATGAGCTACCTCAGCTGCTTTAACCAATACCTCAGCATCCTCTAACGGCTTATCCGGATCTCCGGGTCCGCCTATGACTAGTGGCACCTTAACTGCTTGAAGTAGCTCTTCAACCAGCCTTACGGCTTCACTCGGGCTTCTAACACCGATGCTGGGGCTAATTAGTTGGACGTAAACGGCTTCAGCCTTCAGCTTTTCAACGCAGTACTTAGCCCACTCTACGGGGTTTTTTATGAGATCCCCATAGGCCTCCTTAACCGGCTTCGGCAGCTTAATGGGGTAATCGAAAACCATTGGCACTAGTACCGGCGGTCTAGGGTTTTCAGATTCAAAGTCGTAGTAAGGCATGGTCGTTTCACCGCCAACTATAACCGCCTTCTCTCTACTCCCGCCTTCAGCCGGTGTATTACCGATTCTAACCTCAACGATCCTACCTATGCGCCGTTCAAGGGATTTTCTAAAGCTACTCAAAGTAAGCCCCGCCTTTAAGCCGTAAACGTACTATCTAATTCTTTCGCCCCTCGAAATAGTTGGTTAAGACGTAGCCCACTCCATGATCCGATCGCTTATCGAAAAGCTAAGCCTTAAGTTACGGCTTTAAAACCTCCTCCTTAACGTTCTAAATACTCCTTCGGGTGGTAAGCCTGTTTAAGGTGTTAACGTTAACCCCAACGCTTCCTCCTATACTCCATAATCATCTGGTTTACTACCTCCCTACTTAAAACCCCGTTAGAGGTAGGTACCTCGAAGAACCTATTCGGTATTTTCAGCGTTTCGAAGCTAAACCCCTCCCTAAACTTAAACCGGTAGGCGTTCATAAATATCTCAGAGCCCAGCCTATAGAGTTCCTCCTCACTTCTTTCGATGCCTACGGTTTTTAGGGCTTCAACCGTTAAAGACGGCGTATACACACCTCTCGAGAATAGGCATATAACCATGCTTGTCTGGACGAAGCGCCAATCCTCCTCCTTAATCAACTCGTCAACGATTTGGCTCGGCGTTAAAGGCTTCCTAAGGGCTTTCTGATCTATCGAGTAGCCAGCGTTACTATTATGGGAATGCCTAGCTGCTACAGCGGTTCCAACTATTGAAGCGTAACCGGTAAAGTAGCCAGCCAACCCGTTACCGGCTATAGTAGTAGCGTAGTCAAACCCTCCGTACGCTTCAGCCATGGGATTAACGCCTTGAGCCATTAAGGCGTAGAACTCATTAGGCGTTTTAAGCAGGTTATCAAGCACCTTTAAGTAGGTTTCAGTATCACCCCACCTCGGCTTAAGCCCTAACGTCTCCTTATCGCTTATTAAGCCCTTCTCGTAGGCCTCTGTTAACCATCCTAATGCGTTGCCTACCAGCATGGTGTCGACGCCGATCATGTTCGCCTTATATATAAGCCTTAAAACTTCGGGAGCGCTTTTAATGCCTAGGTTGCTGCCGAGGGCATATATGGACTCGTAGTTATAGTAGATATCGATCGGTTCATATTCGTAGCCGGGTGCGAAGGCAGGTTTAAGCTTAGCTACGTGGAGGCATCCTAGAGGGCAACCAGCGCATGACACCTTCCTCTCCAAGTACTTTTCTCCGATAAGCTCGCCACTTATCTCCTCAGCGTACTCAAACCATCCCTGCTGAAAGTTCCTAGTGGGTAAGGCCTTAATAGCGTTTAACGTTAAAACGTTAACGGGCGTACCCACGTAGTGGTACTTCGACATCTTATCGGTTTTAAGCACCTCATCGTACACCTTATCGAAGAGCTTCCTATGCGCGTCGGGGTTAACGGCTTTAACCTCGCCGCTGCCGCGGATAACAATAGCCTTAAGGTTTTTAGCTCCGAAAATCGCGCCTAACCCAAGCCTACCGAAGTAGTTGTAGCGGTCAACGTTAACGCTAGCGTAAAACACCATCCTCTCCCCGGCCGGGCCAATACTTACAATGCTTTCAATACCAGGGCCTTCAAGGCGGCGTAACTCCCTCTCAACTTCCAAGGACGATAACCCTTTAAGTGGTTCCGCACCGCGGAAGGTAACGCCCTCATCGTCGACGAAGAGGCATACGAGCCTCTCCGAAAACCCCTTAATAACAAGGGCCCCGTAACCAGCCATCCTTAAGGCGAAGCTAAGCCTCCCTCCAGCGTGGCTTTCACCGTAGCTACCGGTGATCGGCGATTTAAAGTTAGCCACGGTTTTCGAAGCGCAAGGATATAGGCAGTTAAGCGGTCCAACACTTAATATCACCGGGTTCTCAGGGGCGAAGGGGTCAACGCCTTGAGGGCACTCATCTAAGAGTAGCTTAGACCCAACACCACTACCACCTAAATACTTATCGAAGAGGTCGAAGCGTTCAACCACTTCAAACTTACGCTCCGTCAAATCAACGTATAGGACCTTACCAAGCGTCATCATGGGTCACCGAGGGCGTTACTTAACCCCTATAAGGTAAGCCTTATTAACATTTAGGATTAACCTTAAGCGTTAAAACCCATCGGCGTCCTTACCTTCTCTAAGCTTAAATTAGCCTCCTTCAAACCTTAAAGTGGTAACGCGCCATGGATAGGTTAGCGTTAGCCGTTGAGACGGCTTTAAGGAGGGTTAAGGTTCCCGGCTACGATATTGACGTTATAAACTCAGGGCTTATTACGCGGTTTAGGTTTTCAAAGGATGCTTCAAGGATAGCCACCTTCGTGGATGTAACCGGTAAAACCCCTACATGCTCCTTCTGCAAATTCATAAGCTCAGTCCTACTCCACACTACCCTGAAAAGGGTTAAGGAAGAGGTTAAGAAGCTAGGATTTAACGTGGCCACATTTATTGACGCATTTACCGGTAAGGAGATCGACTTAGAATAACAGTTAATAACGCGCCGTCCTTCCTTAGACGGTGAAACTAGCTTATATAGCTCCTACGGCTTCTGGTAAGTGTATATGCTTGATGAGAAGGAATACGAAAAGTGGTTTAATACCGGTAGAAGGAACGTGTCTTCCGCCAGGGAAGACCTCGGTAGAGGGGATTATAGCTGGGCTTGCTTTAAGGCTCAGCAAGCAGCCGAAGTAGCCGTAAAGGCATTACTCCACGGGCTAGGTTTACCGGCCTACGGTCATAGCATCTCGAGGCTCCTTAAAGGGTTGGAGGCTAAAGGCGTTAAGATAGACGACGATTTAATGTATTCCGCTAAATCCCTTGATAAGCTCTACGTACCAACTAGGTATCCGAACGCCTGGGCTGAAGGAACACCCTACGACTACTACACTAAGAAGGATGCGGAAAACGCTATTAACGACGCGGAGAAGATTCTTCAATGGGTTGAAGATATGTGGAGATACTTAAAGAGAGGGAAAGGTTAAGGAAGGAGGCCATTAAAGAAGCTAGAGAATGGGTTAAAAGGTTAAACTTTAAGGTTACAGCCGTACTAATCGGATCGTACGCTAGAGGCGACTTCAATAAGTGGAGCGATGTAGATGTCCTACTAATAGCTGACTTTAAGGGTAATCCAATTGAGAGGCTTAAAACGCTGAACGCTCCGCCCGGATTCGAAGCGATACCGTTAACCCCAAAGGAATTTAGTAGTATGCTTTCAAGGAAGAATCCTTTAGCGGTTGAAGCGGTTAGCAGGGGCATCGTATTAAGAAACGACTTAGAGCTCATCTTACGCCATCCGAAACCTGGTACCGCTGAAGCTAAAGTGAAGGGGTAATAACGTTATTTAAAGCTTAACGTTGCAGCAATAACTTGTCCCGCTAACAACGTTATATTAAGGAGTAATAATGAGTAGTAAGGGAGAATTCCGTGGAGGCCGTTGAAGAGGCTAAGAGGTGGTTTAAACAGAGCCTAAGAGATCTAAAGGCCTCTAAGACAGCCTACTAAATGGAAACTATGAACGGTCATGTTTTTCAGGCTTACCAATCGGCCGAGAAAGCCCTTAAGGCCCTTCTATACGCATACGGTGTAAGCGCGTGGGGACATAGTGTCCACGAACTACTAGATAGCGCGCGGAGGGTTGAAGAGGATAGCGAGGATTTTATACGTAATGGCCCGTGAACTCGATAGGCACTACGTGCCGTCGAGGTACCCAAACGCCTTCGAATCAGGGTACCCGGGGATGTACTACGATGAGCCAACAGCTACGAGAGTTATACGCTCCGCCGAGGTGATCGTTGAAGGGGTACGGGTGAAGCTCGCGAAGCTTGGCGTAAAACCGTAGAAAACGTCTTAAAAAGGCTCTTAGGCGCCGTTAAGATCGGGTCGGCGTTACTCTTCGGCTCATGGAGTAGGGGCGAAGGAGGCGAATGGAGCGACGTAGACCTATTAATCGTAAGTAGCGACGTTAAAAGCATCGAAGTCCTAGATCGCTTTAAACTCGTAGTAGGGATAGCACCCTCGAAAGCTGACGTATTCCTATACACCTTCGAGGAGCTTGAAAGAATGGTTAAAAAGGGGAATCCCTTAGCCCTCTCAGCCCTCATAGAGGGCAAACCTATAATACTATTCCAACGCGTCGAAGACTTAATTAAGCGCGTTAAAAACGCGTATACGAGAATGGGTAGGGCGTGGATAAGGCGAACCTAAAGCTAACGTCTCACTAACTAGAACGTGAGGGTAGCCTTATAGTTCAGGGTCAACCTAACGTCGTAGTGACGGTTTTTAAGCCCGTTTAACGTAGATGGGTTACTGGCTTGGCGAAGCTCTTATAAGAGTATGTTCATCTTCTTAGTTTTAAGTGGTGACGTGTTTATGTGGGTTGAAACGTGGTTTACGTTAAATGAAGCCTTATACGCGTTAATCCTATGCGTATGGGTGTTTATAGTGGTTCGGGTGATATCTAAAGCGGTTTACGAGGTTGCTAAGGGTAGGCGGGGTGAAGGGTCGGGGCATTACGTTGGCGTCTACTTCGCTAGGAAGGTTATTCATATACTGGCTGGGGGGCTTGTAGCGCTCGTAATACCGATGTTCAACCTGTTTAAAACCCCGTTACTTCCCTTAGCTTTGGGGATGGCGTTCGCTGTTTTCACCTATCTACCGCATAGAACCGGGAAGCTAATGTACTGGTTTCAAGACCCAGGGAATATCTACGAGGTGGACTTCTGCATCGTATGGGCCTTAACGATGAGTTTAGGGTGGTTTCTAGGTGGAGGGAACTTCTGGTTCGGGGTAATCCCCGTTTCGTTTATGGCGTTTGGTGACGGAGTAACCGGGATCGTTAGGAACTTCATATTTAAGAGGAGGACTAAGCATTGGAGCGGGAACGTAGCCATGTTCCTATTCTGCGCACCCCTCGGATACCTTTTAGGAAGCAACCTAGGGCCTTTTGGAGGGTTAATCTGCGTAGCGGCGGCCCTCGTAGCAAGCATAGTGGAACACGTAGAAAGGATCGGCAACTATGTGATAGACGATAACATAACGGTTCCGTTAAGTAGCCTCATGGTATTAGGCGTATTAGGCGCCCTCTTATTATAAGCACCTAGATAATAAAACCCTTAGGCCGCGTCTCCACCTAGGTAATTAAGCCCCTACGTAGACAGGATGTTGATGGGTGAAGGGTATTAATCTACTTAGTGAGTTACGGGGCTTCACCGTACGTAATAACCTCGTGAGGACAGTACTTAGCGCATTCACCGCATTGCGTACATATAATCGGCGTCCCGGTAACCCTATCAATAACTAGTACTCCAGTTACGCAGCCGATGGTGCAATCGTAGGTTTTACACTCCTTACACTTTTCAGGGTTTACTAGTGTCGGCCCTCCTTCGGGTTGGGCTTTTAACGCGTTATATGGACACGCGGTAACGCAAGGCGGATCCTTACAGGCTGGACATATAACAACCGTGAAATGGTTAGCGATACTACTACTTTTAACGATGAGCGCGGCCCTAGCGATCGATGAAGACCTATAGAGTTCACGTGAACACGCTAACACGCAGTTTAAGCATCCTATACAGCGTTCAGGGTGGGTTAAACGTATCTTCATCGGCAATGGGGGTCACACTAACCCGTTTAACCCGGCTTTGATACCCTTAAAGGTTACGCTTAACGGTTTGCTCAAGCTCCCTTTGAAATAACCGAAGGTCTATACTGTAAACAATGTTAAACAGTATACGCCTAATAGAGTTGAGGAGGTCACTTGAGTTCCAACTGATAAGGTAGAGGCCGTAAGGCTTTATACTTCCGCCTGAAGGTGGTTAAAGCTAACTTCTAAAACTATAGCGAACTATTACTTCAATCGAAGTATGTAAACATTTTAATCTCCTCCTCCTCAACTTACCTAGGTGTTAAACTTGTCTAAATACTACGAGGAAGTCCTACGCTTAATGGAGGAGCACCATAACTGGTTTAAGTCAGCGATACCGTTAATAGCTAGTGAAAACGTACCGAGCCCAGCGGTAAGGGAGGCTTTAACCTCCGACTTTGGAAACCGTTACGCTGAAGGTTGGCCTGGGGAAAGGGTATACGCTGGCTGTAAATACATAGATCAAGTCGAGCTTTTATGCATTGAACTAGCTAAGAAACTGTTTAAAGCCGAGTTCGCGGACGTTAGGCCTGTATCAGGCGTCGTAGCAAACCTAGTTGCTTACACCGCCTTCACTAAACCCGGCGATCGTATGCTAGCCTTATCGATACCTTGCGGCGGCCATATAAGTATGGGTAAAATGGAACTAGGTGGAACTGCCGGCGCCGTAAGGGGTTTAAGGGTTGAATACTTCCCCTATAACTACGAGGAATTAAACATAGACGTTGATGAGACTAGGAAAAAGGTTGAGGCCATGGCTAAGGAAGGTGATCCACCCAAGCTAGCCGTTTTCGGCGCTAGCGTCTTCCCCTTCCCCCATCCAGTTAAGGAGTTAGCGGAGGTCTTCCAAAACGTTGGCGCGAAGATCATGTATGACGCCGCCCACGTAGCGGGGCTTATAGCAGGCGGCGTATTTCAAGACCCGCTACGTGAAGGGGCGGACGTAGTCACCATGAGCACCCATAAAACCATACCTGGCCCACAGCACGGGATGCTGGTTTCTTGGAATAAGTACGCTGATCAGCTTAAAAGGGCAACCTTCCCCGGCTTAGTTAGTAACCACCACCTTCACGCGTTAGCCGGTGTAGCCATTGCGTTAGCCGAACTCCTCGAGTTCGGAGTCGAGTACGCTAAGCAAATAGTTAGGAACGCTAAAGCCTTAGGCCAAGCCCTCTATGAGCGTGGGTTAAACGTACTAGGAGAAAAGAAAGGCTTTACTGAGTCACATGTATTAATAGTCGACGTAACTAAGTATGACTACGGAAACGTTATTGAGAAGAAACTGGAGGAAGCCAATATAATAGTTAATAGGAACCTGCTTCCATGGGACATAAAGATGGGTAGGCACTTCACCAACCCGGGCGGCATAAGGCTCGGGACCTCGGAGGTTACTAGGCTAGGTATGAAGGAGTCCGAAATGGTTGAAATAGCCGAGCTTATTAAGCGCGTAGTTATAGATAAGGAGCCCCCGGAAAAGGTTAGGATGGACGTAGCCGAGCTTAGGAAGGGCTTCCAGAAGGTTAACTACTGCTTCGATAACGTTACTGAGGCCTACCAATATATAAAAATACGTTAACCCTAACTTTTAGCGATGTTCATATTTAAGAAGCAGCAGAAAATCGTTGAGGTAGGCGGCGTTAAAATAGGGGGGCAACCTGGCGAAAACCCAGTAGTCCTAGCTGGCGGCGTCTTCTTTAGGGGTCAGCCCATAGTCGAAGACCCCGTTAAAGGGTCCTTCAAGGAGGACCTCTTAAACCAATGGCTTAATGAGTTAAACCGAGCAATGGATTTAACAGGCCTTCCAGGCCTAATAGAGGTTTACGCTGAAACACCTCAAGCTATGGTTAAACATATATCTTGGATAGCGGACCACTGGAACGGCCCCTTAGCCTTCGAATCCCCAAGCCCCGAAGCTAGGATGGCCGGGGTTAGGTATGTAGCCGAAGCCGGCCTTCAAGGCCGAGCGGTTTTTAACTCCATAAACCCGGCGACGAGTAGTGAAGAGCTACGTTTAATCGAAGAATCTAGGATTAAGGCGGCCATAGCCTTAAGCTGGCAGCCTGAAGCCGTAACGCTAAGGGATCGGCTTAACGTCGTTAAGGTTCAAGTGGCACGTTGCGAGAAGGCGAACGTTAAAGACGTAATAGTTGATCCAGCCTCGCTACCAGTAGGTATGGGCTACGGATCCGAGTGGAGGGTAAGCTTAACGGTCAAGGCGCTTGTAGGTCTACCCGTATGCGTAGGGGCATATAACGCTCCTAGCAGTTGGAAGCTATATAAGGATTTAAAATCGAAGGAGGTGGCGCGAGCATCCATAGTAGCAGCGGCGGTAACCGCAGCAATACTTTCAGGCGTAGACCTCGTTTTCTACGGCTCACTAGCTCGATGCCGCGAGGTTTACGCGGCGGCAGCTTTAATCGAACACGGGGTAGTTGAAGCGGTATCAGAGGCTTTAAGGGAAGCGGGGATCGATAGGAAGCTCTATACGCTTAAGGTTTAAGCTTAGCTACGTGGAGGCATCCTATAAGGCAACCGGCGCATGAAGCCTTCCTCTCTAAGTACTTTTCTCCGATAAGCTCGTCGCTTATCTCCTCGACATACTCGAACCATTTCCTACGAATGTATTGTGTTTAACGCGTTTGAAACGGTTACCGGAGGCCTCAGCTTGGAGGCCTCTTAAAGAGCTGAAGATAAAATACGATGAAAAGTTCAAAGGGCTCGAAAGAAGTATTGAGGCCTACTTCCGAGCCTAGAGGCCCCTCCCTACATCATTTAACCCATAACGTAATGGTAGCCGTTACCAACCGGGTTATAGTGGCGTATTGAGGGTGGAGCCTCCAACAGAAATAATGGTTAAGCTTAACTTCAACCCTTTAAGTATAGCTTAGACCTTTAAGTCGCTGCGGTATGGTTGTAGGTGAGTGGTAACGCGTGAAGGTAGCGGTAAGGGGGTGCTGGGAAGACCTTCATAGCCGCGGCTCTAGCTAGCTTCCTCGTTAAGAAGGGGTTTAAGGTGTTCGTGCTTGGATAAACCTAAGTACCGTTTCCCGCCGGGCTCTAAATGGCCTCCACTACCCGGGGATTACGTAGTTGGTGACCCGGAGTCAGCCGTAGCTATATGTACCCTAAGCTCCCGTTTAGAGGTTAAAGCGCCTTACGCTATTCGAGGAGCCTGTAGAACCGAGAACGTAGGTATTGAGAGGGTTATAGTAAACATAGTTTCGAACCCTAACATACGCTTTCTCATCCTCTGCGGTAGGGAGGTAGTCGGTCACGAGGTTGGCGGGTGCTTTAAAGCCTTGAAGCGGTATGGCGTAGATCGGAATAGCCGGAGGATCATCAACGCGCCGGGCCCCCTACCCGTAATCGGAGGAATCCCGCTAGAAGCCGTTGAAAGGTTTAGGGAACAAGTGGAGCTAGTAGACCTTATAGGGGTTGAAGATACCGTTAAAATCGCTAAGGAGGTTTATCGCTGCATTGAAAGAGATCCTGGCGCTTACCCGAAGCCGCCTTTAAGAGTTGAAGCAACCCTTAAACCAATGGTTAAGGGAGGGTTAAACACCGTAACTATCGCTCCCGAATACGGATTATCAGTTAACTTAGAAAGGTGGGAGGTCGAATACGTTAATCAAAGCAAGCCCCGGTTTATCCTTAAATAACTTATAGCGACTTGCGATGAGCATTAGAGGTTTAAGCTCTTTAAAGAAGTAGGTTTCCTTATAGCTAAGTTGCACTTAAACGGTATGGTTCACGGAGATTTAACAGCCTCTAATAAC
>Ga0209080_1000167_pt1 | contig 50752 bp, 59 predicted proteins | sample JNZ110809AmetaG_FD_184123 | JGI IMG/M metagenome (GOLD analysis project Ga0209080, IMG submission 184123) | Hot spring microbial communities from Jinze hot spring, China to study Microbial Dark Matter (Phase II) - JNZ 110809A (SPAdes) (version 3) ...
TGTGGCGCCGCCGGACGGACTCGAACCGTCGACCAACGGGTTAACAGCATCAGCCCCCTGAGTTGATATTATCTCAGGAGCCCGCTGCTCTACCTAACTGAGCTACGGCGGCTCAACATATTGACCAGCGGCGCCATTAAATTTGAATCCCTACGAAATATTTAAGTTTTTAATTTACAATTGACGTTTGAAGCAATATTCTTAAATAGGATGTTATCTACAAAATATTTTTGGTGTGCTTTGTTGGGCCCGTAGCTCAGCTAGGTTAGAGCGGCGGGCTCATAACCCGCGGGTCGCCGGTTCGAGTCCGGTCGGGCCCACCACCCCTTAAATCATTAATGGGCTGTTTTCTTTTTGATGTTTATTCGGGTTGTTTACATGTTTTGTAATTGTTCATTGTCTTTCCGTCTTGAACGTATCTGAGTGCTATGAGGTACGCTGACGCTGTGTGCTTATCCAGACCGTACCTCTCCATCAGGAAGCAATGCTCCTGCGAGCTGGAGGTCCCCCTAGGGTCTACATGTACCGGCTTTAGACCGTAGAGAGGCGCTTTTAAGGTGATCATCTCGATTACTGAGCTCCTGAATACTGACACTCTGTAGTTGTAGTTCTCGCTTCTTCTTTCACCGTTTCTAATCCAGTAATGTCTTAAATAGCCAACCACGCTCGGGTTCTCTAGTGCTACTATACTGGTACTATGTGATGCAAGGTAGGGTCTAACAAAACCGTTGAGAAATGTGCTTAACTGCTAGGCTTCATAATAGTCTCTTTACTCGCCAGAGAGCCTAGCTTCTTTAATTCTTATGGATGGAAAGAAGTGTCCTCCGCCGAAGATTCTCCCCTCCTTAGATATCATGTCAATATTTTTATAGAGGTCGAGTATATGCCCGCCGACCATTAGGTTCTTTATGGGAAAGACTTTCTCCCCCCTCTCTATTAGGAAGCCCTCATCTATAGTCGTTGAAAGTTCGCCTGAAACAATGTTTGGTGAAAATGATGCGTTGACAACCAGTATTCCTCTCTTGGTTTCATGGAGGATTTCTTCAAGCGTGCTATCGCCTGGATTAACCTTAACATTGCTCGGTCCGGCGTCAACGTGACCTCTATAGCCATCTCTAATGGCGTGTCCAGTAGACTCTACGTTTATAATCCCAGCGGAATAGGAGTTATGCAGAAAAGTTAATACTATACCATCCTTAATAACCTTCACTGGTCTTCTAGGGACGCCTTCTCCATCATATGTGCTGCTGGCAATAGCCCCCGGAATAGTTCCATCATCGTTTACCTCAAGGTTTTCTTGCGTTATTCGCTTTCCAATGAGATTTGATGCGAATGTTCTCCCCTTAACCGCCCTCTCGCCCGATAGGGCTAAGAGTAGGCTCATGAAGAGCGTGCTGGAGGCTTCTGGGGAGAGTATTAGCGGGAGCATACAGCTCTTGATTCTTTTGGAGCCAAATTGTTCTATGGCTTTCTCGGCAGCCCTCCGCCCAATCCAGTATGGATCTATATCAGATAGGCGCACGCCATAATCGAACTCGTGAGAGCTACCGACATCGTCTCCCTCTCTATATACTGGTTGTATAGAAGCTGAAACAGCTGTTTTCTCCTCTTCAATGTCAACTCCGGTTGAAGTCATTAGGGAGTACTTTGTATAGTTTGCGCTGAAACCCCCACGATACATTCCACCCCTACGCACACATTCACAAGCATCAATCATATTCCTAGGGATCTTAATTGTCTCCTCAATGGTTAGGTCAACTATTTCTTTATCACATAGCTCCGGGACCCTCTGCGCCCTTGATGGTCCAGGAATGCCCTTAAAGTATGGATCTGGTTGAGCAGCTCTAGCGTACTTAACGGCTCTTCTAACAGTCTCCTCAATATCGCTCTCATCTAAGCTCTGTGTGTAGGCTACGCCTAAACCCTTATTCTTAAAAGCTCTTACGCCCAGTCCAATATCAACCTTCGATATAGCCTCCCTAATCCCCCTGCCGAATATGCTTATGCTTATTGATCTAGAATATGTTGCCGCAACATCATAGAAGTCTACATCTAGTGTACGGAGAACCCGCATCGCCTTCTCAACCGGTGTGTAGAGATCTATGCCTACCATGCCAGGTCACTTTCTCCCACCAACAATGACGCCATCAATCCTAAAATGTGGTGCACCCCCATCAACATATACGCTCTGCCCAGATTTACCGCACATTCCAGGCATCTTTAAGCGCAGATCCCTTCCAACAGCCTTTATATTCTTTAAGATCTCAAGTATTGACCCGCTTATCGCGACGTCCCTTAAATGCTCGGTTAGCTCCCCCTTTTCAATTAGCCAGGCCTCCTCAACCTTACATGTAAATTGACCCTTCTCCGTCTCAACGTATCCATACTCTGAACCAGAAAGATAGAGACCATAATCAATTTCTTCTAGAATCTCTTCTAAGGTCATGTCTCCCGGCGCCAGATATATGTTAGACATGCGCACCAATGGCGGGTAGTTGTGTGATTGGGCCCTTGCACTCCCCTCTGGAACTCCTCCAAGCTTAGCGGCGGACTCAAGTGAATGCAGGAATCTAACTAAAATTCCATTCTTCACAATCACATGCTGTCTAGCCTTAACCCCCTCATGATCATAGGTGAAGCTCCCATAGCCCCGCATAGTTGGATCATCAATCACGGTGACGAGCTCGCTGGCGATTTTTTGCCCAATCTTGTCGGCTATTATTGATTGACCGCTGTAAACGAGGTCTCCTTCGCTGTTATGTCCAATAGCCTCGTGGACGAATAAGCCGCCCACCTCCGGATCAGCGACGACGCTAAACCTACCCCTCGGAGGAGCTTTGGCTTCTAATAAACTAACAGCTTTCCTCGCAGCCTTTATGGAGAAATCCTCAGGTCTTATCTCCTCAATCAACTCGTATCCAACAACATTCCCCAAGACTTCATGCCCGCTTTGCATGAGTTCTCCCTCCTTAGCTATAACCCTACATGATATTATCGTTCTAGGGGTGATCTCCTCAACTAGTGTCCCAATGGAGTTATGCAGAAACACTCTGGTGACGACATCCCTGTAATTAATAAGTGTATCCTTAATTCTATCACTGAACTCCATTGCGGGTTTCTCGATCTCAAGGATCCTCCTAATTTTATACTCTGGATCAACCTCCTCGGGGCTGATCTTTACCCTATGAAATACTCTGTCATTTGATGGTTCAATATGTAATATTTTTGCCTCCTCGCCAGCATATGCTGCTATCGACTTAGCCCCACTTAAAGCGTCCCTCAAAGTTTTCTCAGCATCCTTTTTGGTTAATAGGTTTGTGGATGCGAAGCCCCAATGTCCATTAACTATAACTCTTACGCCTATACCTCTCAATATTCCAGAGGACATTGCCTTAGCAATACCATTCTCAACAGTTATACTGTTTGATCTCTCCTCAAAGTATCTTGCTTCACAGAAGTTAGCTCCTAGGGCAAGCCCTCTCTCAACGATGAATCTGAGTAAATCCTCAACCATTAAAGAGCCCCGCCTATAAAGTAAGAGACTTTACCCCCCACCAATATTTTAATATATTTTGCAGCTTATTTTTGTATTCTAAACTGGTGGTGGAGTAAGCTTCCTTTTTTCAGATGGCATCTTAGTCCACTTTAAAAAATCTTCCGGCGGCGGCTCCTCAGAGTAAAGTCTCTTTCTATGAGCTTCAAGGATGCGGTTCTCGCAGCCCAAAAATTCCGCTGCCGTAAAAATTCTATGGCCAATACTTAATGCATACTCAGCTATGGGCCTAACAATGCTCTCCCAATTCTCATCCCTTAAAATATGGTGGTCGAGTATAATCGTGGGTATATGCCTAACGATTATCTTCAGGTTCTCTAAAGCTGTATTTATATCCTCCATCCTCATTCTGAAGTCTGCAAGGTATGTTGGTGGACCACCTATTATAGCTAGCTGAGGCTTCTCTCCAATAACTGCATTCAATGTCTCCTGGGAAATCGGTCCTTGGACGTCAGGTGCAAAAAGTACACTTTCGTTTTTACATCTTATTACAGTGATTAAAACCCATCCTAAATCTGAATCCTCTGGTCCGTGGAAGACTGGTTTTGAGAAGGATATTTTTGTGTCGCCGAAAATAAATGTTCTTTCATCAGCTATTTCAAGTTTTTTAGCGTATCTTCCACTGGTTTTAGCGAACAACCACCCACGCCTTCTCTGGCTGAAGTTCACATATTCCTTAAAGCTCTTCGCTAAGACAGTCTTCCCCCCATACATCTTCTCAGCTATTTCGGCAGAACACCAATTATATGCCCAGTCGGTGTACGAAGGCGTATAATGATCAAAATGGTAGTGGCTGACGGTTATAACATCAGACTTCTCAGCAAACTTAATTATTTCTTCACGTCTATCTCTGAGTGCAATATACTCGCGTGGATGTGGTGGGAGACCATAGCGGTTGGGGGCGAGTGAGACGCCGGCATCTAGCAATATTTTGATGTCCGGGGTCTCTATATAGGTGCACATGGACCTAACTCCAAAACTCTCAAAGGCTATTGGTAAAACAACTACCTCTCCATGAGATTGCATCCTGATACTCGCCATTAAATGAACCAAACAACAAAGTATAATAAAGTTTTAGTTGTATGCGATTATCTTAAGGAATCTCCTCATGAAGAACCTCATAGCTGACCTCAACATCCGGGAACTTAGATTTTATATGCTCAATGATCTCCAAAACCTGGTCTCTTCTGCAACCTATGATCACGATGGCGTTATGCTTTCTATTATCCCTCATAGTCTTCACCGGAATATAAATACCTTTAAAAGGGCTCAGCACTCAAGATCTACATCACTGACCTTAATCTCAGAAGGGTCAGATTCGTCATCACCCAAAAATAAATCTAAAAAACAGCATATTTAAGTTAATCTTAGTCATGCATATATTTGGGCAGAAGCTACTATAAAGCTTTGCGTGATACCTAAATGATTAAATGTCAAAAGTGTGGTTGGGAGATAAGCTGGGGGAGAAATGTTAAATTCTGTCCAAACTGTGGTGCTCCAATACCTGCGCCGACAATTAGTTCAGGTATTAGGGTAGCTGCTTTCATAATCCTTCTGATTCTATGTATTTCAGTAACAGCAATAGGAGCATCCATTAAAATTGAGGTTAGTGAGGCGCGGAGCTTAAGCCACGAGGTAGAAAGTTTAGAGAATGCTGTAAGAAGCATTGGTTTTCAGGCAATATTTGGCAACAATTTTATGCATGCGCTAATAATGTTTGCTCCAATCGTCGGCCCTATATGGGGCTTCTCAGTCCTATATAACACTGGGAAAGTCATAGCCGCTATAAGTATTGTTAATGAGCTTGATCCGAGATTAAATATGCTTGTTCTCTTCTTCTTTCCCTTCACGTGGATGGAATATATTTCTTATGCACTGGCGATATCGGAGAGTATATTCTTAACGTACTCCATAATTAAGCGTAATTTCAGAGAAGAATTCACCACGGCATCTAAGTTAGTAGTCCTCTGCTCAATAATCCTATTAATTGCCGCTCTAATTGAATTCTACGTGATATCTCTTCTAGAATCCTCCTTAAAAATTTAAAGGCTTGAGTACATCTATTTTTTATTCGACTAAAGAGATTTATAAAAATAAAGGGTGCATGATTTTGGGCTACGAGCTATGGACCGAAAAGTATCGGCCGCACACACTTGATGAAATGATTGATCAGGATGAAATAGTTACTAGACTTAAAAGCTTCGTTAAGGCGAAAAATGTTCCACACTGTATATTTGCCGGGCCTCCTGGAACTGGTAAGACAACAGCAGCCCTTTGCCTAGCGCACGACCTTTATGGAGAGAATTACCGTGAATATATTATGGAGCTTAATGCTAGTGATGAAAGGGGCATAAACGTTATCAGGGAGACGGTTAAGACATTTGCTAGGACTAAGCCAATAGGAGAAGTGTCATTTAAGCTGCTGATTCTAGATGAAGCGGACAATATGACTGATGATGCCCAGCAGGCGCTGAGGCGGACAATGGAGCGTTATAGTGAGACAGCTCGCTTCATCCTAATAGCTAATTATAGCGGTAAAATAATTGAGCCAATACAGTCGAGATGCGCTCCCTTCAGGTTCACTTACTTGCCAGCTGAAGCTGTTGCCAATAGAATCAAATACATTTGTGAGAGGGAGAAGGTTGAGATAACGGATGATGGAATAGAGGCTATAATCGAGCTTGCTGGAGGAGACCTTAGAAAGACGTTGAATATTCTTCAGACAGCTGCCTCTACGGGAAAGCCAGTCACAGCGGATTTAGTTTATGCTGTTGTGGGTAAGGCTAATCCAGCTGAAATTAGAGACATGATGCTCACCGCCCTAAACGGTGACTTTATAGCCGCTAGGAATAAACTGAGGGAGCTTACAAGGAAATATGGTCTTGCCGGAACAGACATAATAAGGCAGCTCCACGGAGAAGTATTTCGCCTAAATATCCCGGACAATTGGAAAGTTAAGTTAGCAGATGTTATTGGTGAAGTAGATTATAGACTTGTTAGGGGCGCAACGGAGGAGATACAGCTCAGCGCATTACTTGCAAAGCTCGTTGAAGCTGGATATGAGATGAAGAAGAGCCTTAGGTAGGCTAGGCGACGCATATGTCTTCTAAATCTCCACCAGTCCCCTGGACACTGAAGTATAAACCTAAGTCTCTATCAGAGGTCATAGGAAATGAGGAATCGAAAAAGAAGATAATTGAGTGGTTGCGCTCATGGGAGAAGGGTGTACCAGAGAAGAAGGCTCTATTCATTTATGGCCCACCGGGGATTGGTAAAACAGCGACTGTCGAGGCTCTGGCAAATGACTTTAACATGGAGATTATTATGACTGACGCAAGCACGTACAGGACAGAAGAGACTGTTAGACGTCTCGCTGGGAGAGCTTCTCAACTGGGCTCACTCTTCGGCAAAAAGAAACTAATAGTTTTTGATGAAATTGACGGAATAACTGGCACGGCTGATACTGGTGGGCTCTCAGAGATAATAAGGGTCATAGAGAATACCAGGATCCCCGTCATCCTAATCGCGAACGATGCCTGGGACCCGAGGTTTGCATCCCTGAGGAACATATCCCTTTTAGTGGAGTTTAAGAGGCTTTCTGTGACAGAGGTCACGAAGCATTTGGCAAGGATATGTGCTAAAGAGGGGATTATTGCGGAGGAGAAAGCCCTGAAATTTATTGCGGAGAGGAGTAGCGGTGATGTAAGGTCGGCGGTGCTTGATCTTCAGGCTCTTGCGCAAGGGAAAGATAGATTGACCTATGATGATGTCTCTTGGCTAGCTGCGCGTGATAGAAAGGAGGAGATATTTAATGTTCTCAGAATGATCTTTTACGCTAAGAGTGCAACATCCGCGAAGATGGCTGTGAATATGGCTGATGTAGATATAGATATGCTCCTTGAGTGGATATATGAAAATATTCCATATCATATAAAGAATCCGCCAGAGCTCGCAGCGGCCATGGATGCTATTTCTAAGGCGGATCTTTATAGGGGGATGCTTAAGGAGACAGGAGATTACACATTCTTAAGATACATCATAGATTGGATGACTGCGGGTGTTGCCTTCTCATGGAGTAGGAAGGCTACTGGTTGGGTTCCATTTAAGTTCCCTGAGCGTGTAAAGACGGCATCGGCGACTAAGGAGGAGAGGGAAATGCTTGAGGAGATCGGGAGAAGGATCGGGAAAAGGTGCCACCTGTCATCTTCACGTGCAATAGTTGAGGTTTTACCCTATTTGACGATAATACTCCATAATAATCCGAAGATGGGCAAGAGGATAGCTAGGTGGCTGAACCTGACTGATGAAATGATTGAATTCATAATGAAGAGGGCTGGTTGAAGAACCTAGGCTACTCCCGTACATGCTTTATGATGTGCCCAACCTCCGGTAATATCACCTCTTTGAGAGCGAGGAGAGCGCTTTGCGGAGAGCCGGGTAGGCAGAACACGGCTTTTCCCATAGCAACACCAGCTATTGCCCTAGTTATTATTGCTGCTGAGCCAATCTCCCTATAACTTAACATCCTAAATATTTCGCCAAATCCAGGAATCTCTTTCTCAAATAAATGGCGGAGAGCCTCTATCGTTACATCTTTTGGGCTCAGCCCCGTCCCGCCGGACGTTATTATGACGTCAACCTTACGTGATTTAAGAGCCCTCATAACAGCCTTCTGAATCTGCTCCCTATCATCTGAAACTATCTTTCTCATAGTAACCTTGTGACCATTATCTTTAAGAACTTTAACTATTATATCTCCAGTTTCATCGTTTAATCTTCCAGTCTCAATATATTCCTTATATCTTGAGGTGCTACAAGTTATAACTGCAAAGTTTAAATTCTTAGGTGCCTCAGCCTTATGCTTAAGTGTTGTTTCACTCATCCCTTCTCCTTCACCTTTCTTATAACACGTATTTCTTGGATCAATGTATACGGGTATTGACCTTCAGAATTCTTCTCATACTTTTTGACCATATCCCAGATAGTTAGCAATGCGATAGAAGCCGCAACAAGCGCCTCCATTTCAACACCAGTTTGGGCTCTAGACCTAACAGTCGCAGAGACCTCAATTGTACTTTCATCAATTATTATTATATCAATATCAACGTTAGTTATAGGTATTGGGTGGCACAGGGGTATAAGTGCAGGGGTATTTTTAGCTGCGAGTATACCAGCTATCTTCGCAGTATATATTGGATCGCCCTTCTCGATGAGACCCTCCCTAATCAACTTAATCGTTTCAGGCCTAAGTTTTATCCTGCCGACAGCCGTGGCTTCGCGGTAAACCTCTGGCTTAGCGGTTATATCAACCATGCTCATAAAAGAGACATCACCACTCCATCACTGCCGCTGAAGCTTAGAGATTTCCTCCTCAATCTTACTTATATACTTTAGTAGCTCCCTGGCAGATCGCTCAAGACTTGAGACATGCGCCTTAAAACTCTCTAGACTCCTCCTGAAGTATTCGAGTCTTAAGTAAACTGCTTCTGGCACATATATTCTTGAAATGTAATCCTTTGCCTCAGACATCTCCTTCAACCTTAAAACCTCAGATATGCTCTTTGACGGGTTTTTCGCTACATCTTTGGCCAACTCTAAGAAGCCCTGGCCCTGCCTAATGGCCGTCTTTAAGTGTTCAAGAGTATCTTTCGATGAAACCCCTGTACCCTCAGTCTCCTTTAAAGCCTTAATAAAGACATTAACTGGATGCATAAATCCTCTAAATTCTCTCTTTATAGAGGGCGTCCTTTCAGGACTAAGAATGAGTAAGATATCCTTAATCTCCTCAGCAATATTTTTCAATGTATTCAAGTAGCTTTCAGAGTCTGCTAGGAGCTTTGAGGGTGGAGCACTCTCATAAAAAACATTAGCCAAAATTTCTCTGGAAATACTCTGTAGTAACTCCTCAAGATGAGATATTTTAGACTCTAAATCTTTAACTAGTAACAATTTCATCACGCCATAAAATACTCTCTCTGGGAGAGAAGATAAAGGTTTGCTTCGCTTAATTAAGAATTTAGTGGATTACAACATCGGAGAAGAGAAATGGTTAGAGAGGTTTTCGAGATATCAGAGGATATTCCGCTTTTAGGATGTATTGCATTTGGTCTAATTGATAGGGGTACAAATGTTATTCAAGTTCGTCCAATAACAACCTGCCCGCTCTCATGCATATTTTGCTCAACGGATGCTGGCCCAGCATCTAAGTCTAGGTTCACGGAATATATTGTGCCAGTGGATTACCTACTAAAGGCCTTTAAAAAGATTGTTGCTTTTAAAGGCTGTCGAGGAATTGAGGCTCATATAGACACCGTTGGCGACCCAATAACATATCCAAGAATAGTTGATCTAGTCTCCGGCCTAAGCCAAATTGAGGGTGTCGAAGTGATTTCCATGCAGACTCACGGATCAACCCTAACGGAGAAGCTTATTGACGAACTATCGGATGCAGGCCTAACCAGAATAAACATTTCGTTAGATGCGCTCGATGTGAAACTCGCCCGTCTTCTCTCAGGGACGGACTGGTATGACCCGTTAAGAATCGTTGAGTTAATGCGTCATACAGTTTTAAATACGAAAATTGATCTACTTATTGCGCCAGTATGGGTCCCCGGAGTAAATGATTCTGAGATGGTGAAGATTATTAAGCTCGCCATAGATTTGGGAGCTGGAAAGAAGTTTCCTCCACTAGGTATACAAAAATATCTTGCGCATAAACGTGGGCGGAGGGTTAAGGGTGTTAAACCGATGGGGTGGGGGGAGTTTTATAGTCGTCTTAGGAAGTGGGAAGTGGAGTTCGGCGTTAAACTCGTCTTAAGACCAGAAGACTTTGGAATACATAAACGGTTGAGTGTGCCGATACCCTATAGGCGCAATGAGGTTATACGTGTGGAGGTTGTTGGACCAGGATGGCTTAAGGGCGAACTATTGGCAGTTGACTTAAATCGGATGAGAAGCATAACACTCGTAAACGCTAAAGGGGTTCCAGTGGGAACCAAGTTAAAGGCCCGCATAATATCAAGTAAAGATAACATTTTTGTTGCCGAACCAATCCTATAATCATTTGGTTGTCTCTCTAGGAGCATGAAAAGTATGCGCATAATAATTGACAGGAAGCTTAAGGAGATTTTCCCGGATCTAAAAGTTCTCGCAGTCTTCATGGAGGGTTTAAAGATCACTATGAAGAATCCAGAAATAGAATCTCTTAAGGCAAGCGTTGTCGAAGAGGTTAAATCCAAATATAAAATTGAGACCCTGAAGGAGGTCTTAAGCGTTAGAGCCTATAGAGATTTCTTTTGGAGGATCGGTATAGACCCAACTAAGAATAGACCGGCTGCAGAGGCGCTGATAAGGAGGATTCTTCTGGGTAAGCCGTTGCCAAGCATTAACACTTTTGTTGATTCTCTAAACATAGCTTCAATTAAATCTGAGGTTGCCATAGGCTCTTTTGATGCGGATAAGATCGTTGGCGATAGAATTATTTTGAGGTATGCATGTAAGGGTGAGGAGTTTTATGGAATAGGGATGAGTAAACCAGCTGTTATGAGTGGCTGCGAAATAGTCCTCTCAGACGAAGCTGGCTTAATTGCAATATACCCGCATAGGGACTCTGAACGGACAAAAATAACTGAAGCGACCAGGAAGGCGATAATAATATTCTGTGGGGCGCCGGGCATAGGAATAGATATATTAAAGAGGGCTATGAGCATAACCACTGATCTAATAACAAGGTTCTGTGGCGGGAAATCCATGTCTATAGAGGTTGAATAAGATGCCAAGGGAGTTCAGGCTATTAATGGAGAAATCTGAGAAAAAAAGAAATTCGAGGCTAATTTTGGCTCTCGATGTTGTTGAAGAAAACCCTGAGAAGATCTTCTCAAGGAGCATGTCTATAATCGAGAGCGTCCACGAATATATATGTGCCATAAAGATAAATCATCACTTAATCCTACCCCTAGGTCTCTTTAATGGTGTTAAGAGGATTATTGAGAGGGCTAGGGAGCTAGAGCTCCCAACAATAGTTGACTGTAAGGCTAATGATATTGGGAGCACAAACCGCATAATAGCTGAAAATTATTTTAGGGCTGGGTTTGATGCCTTAATCGCTAACCCATTTGTTGGGTGGGAGGATGGCTTACAACCGATATTTGAGGTCGCTGATAAAATGGGGCGTGGGGTCATACTCCTAATATACATGAGCCACAAGGCTGCCTGGGAGGGATACGGACAAAACGTTTATGACCCAACGTCCGGGAGAGTAGAGCCCCAATATATTATTTTTGCTAAAAAAGCCCTCTCATGGAATGCCGACGGCGCCATAGTTGGCGCTACATATCCGGAAAAGATAAGAAAAATTTATGGAATTTTAGGTGACTCTATACCAATATATTCTCCTGGGGTAGGCGTGCAGGGCGGAGATATTGAGACAGCTATCCTAGCTGGCTCATATTATCTAATTGTTGGGAGACTTATAGTTGAAGCCGACAATCCAGCTAGAACTGCAAAAATCATTAGAGATAGGATAAATAACTCCCTTAAAAGGATCAAAAAATTAATCTAGATTGTAGCCGACCTTAGCTGTCCGTCCATTAGTCATAATTTTTTCCCAAGCGACGGGCTTCTTCATCGGTCGGCTACAATCTAAATTATTGTGACCAGTAAAATTAAGTATTACTGTTCCCTTCAGCTGTTATTTAGACCAGAGTTCGCGTCTTAATAGGTCTCTAACCGCAGCTCTTATGGCAGCACTTCTACTGGGATACATGTTTTGCCTAACGAGTTCATCAAGTCCCTCAAGATAAGCTTCTGGGAGCAAAACTGTAACTAGCTTCATTCAAGGTACCCCCAACAGCACTATTTAATATGCTTAGCACAGCACATATTTTAAGAACATTTTAGATTCAAGCTCGCCAATAAAAGTCACTTACTTCAAAAACTTTAAAAAACATTTGTATATGGATTCCACACTATGCTAGCAAAAAGACTAACGTTTTCAGCATCTTTTGACATTTATGTTTTAATTAGAAATTATTATTCTGGGAAAGCACGATTACTCTTCTATACCTTCGCCTTCTTCCTTCTCCTTTAACAGTGCAGACTTCTCTATAGAAGCTCTCTGCATAATGTCCTCCGTAACATAAATGTCCGCGCCAGACCTGACCGCGAGCGCTATAATATCACTTGGCCTACCATTAATAGTGCTCTCACCTTTTCCACTCTCAAGAATCACCCTTGCTAAAAACCTATTTGACTGGATGTCGTAGATTTCACCCCTCTTTACCTTGATATTTATTTCATCAAGTATATCTTTCATGAAATCATGTGTATTAGGTACCGGTGGGCGGACTCCACTTAAGGCAAGAGCTATCGATGAAGCCTCTACACCACCAACAGCTATGACCAGAACTCTCTCCCTATCATCTTCCAACAAGAGAATTGGTGTTGGACCAAATGGTGTATCAACTTGTGCAACTCCAGAAACCCGAACTTTAACAAACTCTTCCAACTAAATTACTTCCACTGATTGTTGAGTTATATTTTTGTTCAATCTTATAAATATACGTTTCCTATATAAGGTATATTGAGGTATATATTAAAAAATAAATTATGAATCAAATTAACTTTAGTTCTTCTCTATTAAGATACCCGTTGGTTTTATACTTACTGATTAACTTTATATGATGTCGTTAGCATTAATTAATTCCTATGGTGGAGAAAATGAGTTCAGAAACCTTTAATCCTAAGTCTTTTGTTGAGAGACAAGTTGATGAGATTAGGCGAGTCATTGGTACTGGTAAGGCGCTGGTTGCTGTTTCTGGAGGCGTTGATAGTTCAACTTGTGCTGTATTAGCTCATATGGCTATAGGTGATAACCTTCTCTGCGTTTTTCTCGACGATGGCTTTATGAGACTTGATGAACCTGAGAGAGTTGCTGAGGTTCTCTCAAAACAACCCTTAAGTCTTCCAGTAAGGATTGAGCGGGTTCAGGAGCCGTTCTTTAAAGCCCTTTTTGGTATTAGGGAAGCCGAGGAGAAGCGTAAAGCCTTCAGAAAGACTTTTTATAGTGTTTTAAGCGATATAGCCAGAAGAGAGGGATGTGAATACCTCATTCAGGGAACTATTCTCGCAGATATAATTGAGACTAAGGGTGGAATAAAGACCCAGCATAATGTCTTAGAGCAGATAGGTATAAATCCACGTGAACTATATGGCTTCAAAGTTGTTGAGCCTCTTGCAAGCCTGGTGAAGTGGCAGGTTAGAGAGGTTGCCCGCTACCTAAAGATTCCTCCAGAAATAAGTGAGCGCCAACCCTTTCCTGGGCCAGGGCTTTCCGTCAGGGTTGTTGGTGAGATTAGACTGGATAAACTTATGGTTTTAAAGAAGGCTACCGCTATTGTTGAGGAACATTTAGCTACCTACAAGCCAAGTCAATACTTTGCAGCCATACTTGATAATAACTTTAAGCCTAACCCAAATACTAAGAAAATTAGGGATACTGCTGCCAAGTTCCTTGGTATAGACCCTAATAGGGTCTCAATAGGAATGTTCAGCGATAAGGCTACTGGAGTTAAGGGGGGTAAGCGGAGATACGGCAACATTGTTGCCGTGAAATGTCTTAATAATGGAGTATATACGCCGCCACTAGCCAATCTGCTAGAGATGCAAAAGGCCATTATTGAATCTAACCCATCTATTACAAGAGTTCTATACCTGATTTTGTGCTCTAACATCAGAGGGCAGTACTCAATAGTTATAAGGGCTGTTAGAACAGAGGACTTTTTAACCGCCAACGTTGCAGAGATTCCATGGGATTGCTTAATTAGGTGTGCTGATTTTATCCTTAAAAACTGCCCAGGTGTCTCTGAAGTTTATTACGATGTGACACCAAAACCTCCGGCAACAATTGAAATGGAGTAATATTGCCCCTAACTACCTTTTTATAGTCGTATAGAATACTACTAACTTTGGTGCATGTTATGAGGGTTAGGGTCCATAGGATAGAATCATATAGAGATTTGGAGGGTAATCTTGGTAAACGCATAGAGCTTGTTCAGGAGGAGAGTGCACCAAGGTTTATTATTAGGCCTGAAAGCGAGGAGGCAAGGATAGTTCAAGATATGCTCAGGGTTATACAGCAGCAGATACCGTTATTCAGTATACAATCGCAGATAACCATGCCAAAGATAATTCTGTTTCTAACTGAGCGGGAGTATGAAGAACTCGGAGTAAACTTTGATGTTAACCGCGTGTATGAGGTTGAACTTTCTAATCAAACCATAAAGTTTAGGGAGATTTAACCAATAATAGATGAGCCAAAAAGCCCCATGAAAGGGGGTTTAGATGAGGGTTAGGGCGCACGTCTTCGTGAGCGGCAGGGTTCAGGGAGTCTTCTTTAGACATGAGACCAAGTTAAGGGCCATACGGAACAATGTTACTGGATGGGTCCGTAATTTACCGGATGGTCGGGTAGAGGCAGTCTTTGAGGGTGAGAAAGAAGCTGTTGAGGCGATGATAGACTTCTGCAGGATGGGTCCTCCAGGAGCTAAAGTTAAGAACGTCGAGGTTGTGTGGGAGGAGCCAACTGGTGAATTTAAAGATTTCAGGGTTATATATTAAAATAAGTAATACCTAACTTACTTCTTTAAGTATTTCTACATCGTAACCAAAAGAGATATTAACCTTGTTTCACTTTTATTGCTTGTCAACAGTGGTAAGTTGGTGGATTAATGGGGTGGGATATAGTGAGTGAGAGCTGGATACAGGCGTCTGAGAGAGCTCTTGAGCAGATAAGAAGGCTGGTTGAAAGGAAAGATATGGATAGACTTGAACTGGTTCAGTCGATGCGCTTCATCTTGATGGCGCTTCATAGGAGCCTACTTGGCTGGATGAACTGGGTAAATAATCCAGACATAATGGTGGCTTTCACCAAAGAGGAGTTAACTGAGATGAATAGGAGATTAGCGGAGTTCGTGCAGGAGTTCATAAAATATGATATTGAAGTTACAAAGCAGGGTGCCAGAAAGAGTAGCATAAGTATTGAGGCTAGAAGAGAGGCTGAAGAGAGAGTTAGAAGAGAACCAGGCGAAGCCTTCTATATCTAGAGCAAAGCAAGAGAAGTAAAAATGAGTGGACTTCCCCTTTTATCTTGGTATCCTAAAATGGGACTCCTTTCCTTGGCTGACGTATTCCCCGCCAAATTGTTCACGCACTATTGAGGCTATTCTAGCAAAATTCTCCGATCCAAGATACTGTTTAGGCTTAACTATTATATATTCATCGGTTACATCAAAGAGAAGAAGACCCAATAAATCTTTAGGGAAAGCCCTTTGAACATCATCAATTACCCTAATCTTTTTAGGCCGACCTACATTCGGCTTAGGTGCGAGTTGCCTCTCATTAACTTTGGGTTCAATGTAGTTTCTGAGAATCTTTATTATCTCTGAGAGATCATCAGAAATAACCTTTAAAACCCTTGATATGTCATCTAAGCGCCTTAAAAGGTCCTTAATGTCGCCTTCATCCATATATTAATGTCGCCTCCAGAACACGTTAGTTAAATTGATGATTCCTCTAAGCTTCCTATATGTAACCACACATATTAATTATTCTCTTAGCCTTTTAAAGCAGCTTTCTCTTCTTCCCCTCGCTTGAATGCCTTCAGCCCGCTTATTTATCAGTGTGACCTAAAGTGGTTGGCTAAGGTTAAATTTATTTCCCTTAAACAATTTCTTTTTACTTTGAAAATCCCTCTTTTTAGTGGAAGGGCTTTGCAATGCTTGAGGTTGATGGTGGACAAAAGAGTGGCAGCGGAACAATCTTACGTCTATCCCTCGCTTTTGCCAGCATTCTAGGAGAGCCGCTGCACATATATAATATTAGGAAGAAGCGGAGCGAACCGGGTTTAAGACCTCAGCACTTAGAATCAGTCATTACAGCCGCTAAAATTTGCAATGCTGAAGTTAAGGGCGCTTACCTTGGCTCTCAAGAACTCTGGTTTAAGCCCGGGAAGATAAGTGGTGGCGAAATATACGCTGAAATAGGGACGGCTGGCAGCATACCTATGTTAATAATGACAGTCCTGCCGATATGCATCTTCGCTAAGGAGACTGTTACACTAAAGATCTCTAAGGGCGGGACTGATGTTAAAAATTCTCCGACGATAAACTATTTAGCGAATGTTTTTCTAAGGGTTCTTGAGAGGATGGGGGTTAAGGCGGAGATCGAGGTTAAGAGGTATGGTTACTACCCTAAGGGTATGGGAGAAGTCGTATTGAGGGTAAAGCCATCTAAGGAGCTTAAGCCCATAAGGTTGGAGGAGTTTGGTGAGGTAAAGTCTGTTAAGGGGATCTCCCTCTGCACCTTCCTAGCGGACAGGAGGGTGGCTGAGAGACAGGCTAAGGAGGCTGAGAAAATATTGAGGGCTAGGGGCCTAGACCCAAAAATCCACATAATAAATGATTTCTCGAATCCCTTACAGAAGGGTAGCTCGCTCGTTCTCTGGGCTGAGACTAGTAGTGGGGCGATTCTAGGGAGTGACTCAATAGGCGAGCTTGGAAAAAGTAGCGAGGCTGTCGCTCAGGAGGCCGCTAAGGGGCTTCTTGAGGAGATTGATGCTAGGGCAACTGTTGACGTGCATATGGCTGACATGCTGATCCCATATATGGCTTTAGCTAATGATGAGTCTGTTTACCTGACTAGAATGATCACCGATCATCTTGAGTCAAATATATGGCTTGCTGAAGAGATGCTTGGCGTTAAGTTCGATATTAGGAAGATAGACGGCCTTTATAGGGTTGAGAAGAGGGGGTTACGGATTGTCTAGCGTAATGTTTAGAGCTAAGGTTAGGGGAATATATTCCACAGCGTTAACAAAAATATTGCTTGACAACGGCTTTAGAATAGTTCAACCCTCAGAAGTAACAAGGACTAGATTTAATCTTCAAGAAACTCCTGAGGATTACAATCAACCAGACATCGAAGTATTTGATAGGCTCGATAAACAGGGCGTTAATATTGTTGGCCGCGCGGATGCAGCAAATAAGCTTGCATCAACACTATTGAGTTTACTGGACGACGTGGTGATTAGGCGCCATATTCAAGTCTATAAGGCGGCACAATTGGCTGGTGAGGATACTCAATTGGGGCAAAATAGAATCTTATATGAGACTATAATGGAGGTTATATCTGCGTCACCGGACGTAAGGATACGCATCGATGTTGAGTTCCCCGCCCTTTCAAAGAGGAAGCTCGATGAAATTAGGAGCGCTGTTACTCCAACCATAAGTGGGCACCATTATTACAAGGCTTGCGGCGGGAAGGTTGCGGGGATGCTTGAGATGGCTGAAAAGCTTATTGAAAAGGGTTATTCCCATAAGGAGGCTGAGGAGCTCCTAAGGGAATGTGTAATACGTGAATACCCTTCAGAGACCTCGAAGATATGCATAGAACACGTGAAAATTAGCGGTAGAATATTCAATCTTGGTGAGGCGCGCGTGGCGGAATTTAATGAGAGGGAACAACGAATGACACTTATAAGAACTTTTTCTTCTCATGGGGTTTATGATGGGCTTAATGTCTTAAAAGAGCCTGGAGATTATGCAGTTACGACGCTTAGGATCGGCGATTGGTTCCTTAAGACATCATATTTCTCAAAGGGTGGAGAGTACAAAGGCACGTACATAAACATCAGTACTCCAATAGAGCTGTACCCGATGAAGATAAGGTATATAGATCTTGAGGCTGACATCTGTATGTGGCCGGATGGAAGAGTTCAGAAGATAGATTTTGAGAAGCTTGACGACTACGTAAGAATGGGGTATGTTTCAGAAAAGTTAAGGAGATTAGTTTATGAAAAAGTTGAAGAGATAATAGACACCCTAAGCGTTAACGTGGAGATGGAAGCCAAAAACTATCTGTTCGGGTCCAGCAAACTGACCTAATTTTTCTGGATGGGGAAATAAAGAATATATACCCCATTAGGTTCTTCTCTTTTTGGTGAACCTGTTGCCTAGCACACTAAAACTAAAGCTTGCAATGCTTGCAACATTAGCCTTGATAATAGGCATATCCACACTCGTTATAGCCATAATACTCTCATATCTTGGAGCTAGTCTCATAATTATAGGAGCCACCATAATTCTAGTGAACCTCCTCCAGTGGCTTATAGCACCGTATATAATCGATGCAATATATAGGACTAGAAAGATTTCAAAGAGTGAGAGACCTGAATTATACGAGATTCTTGAGAGGGTTGCTGCTAAAAGTGGGATAAAGACTCCGGAGTTAAGGATTGCTGATATCCCGATACCTAATGCATTTGCATACGGCTCACCATTAACTGGCAATAGGGTGGCGATTACCTCTGGTTTACTCAACACTTTGAATCTTGATGAAATTGAGGCTGTTATAGGTCATGAGGTTGGGCACCTAAAGCACCGCGATGTTCAAATAATGATGTTTGCATCCCTGTTACCAGCAATATTCTATTATATTGGCTACTCACTTATATGGTCATCAATGTATTATAGTGGTAGAGGAGAAAAGCGCGGTAATGGTGGCCTACTTGTGCTCATCGGCTTTCTAAGCATAATAGTATACTGGATTCTAACCCTATTTACACTATACCTCAGTAGGTTAAGGGAATATTATGCTGATAGACATAGTGTTTCAGTTGTGCCAGGGGGAGCTAAAAAACTCGCGCTTGGCTTGGTAAAAATAGTGGAGTCTACCGCAAGAGTGCGGGTGCGCTACGCTAATTTAGGAAGTTTGAGCTCCTTTAAGGCTTTATTTATTGCCGACCCGGATAGCGCCATAAATGACTTAGATTATCTCTCAAAATACAACTTTACCAGAACTGAGAGTGAATTATTAGCTAAGTATCTGAAGCAAAGAGTAACTTTCGCTGAGCAAATAGCGGAGCTCTTTTCAACACACCCAAATATAATAAAGAGATTAAAGGCCCTCTTGGAGCTAATGTAGCTCTCTTTAAGGATATAAGAGATATCCCACATATAATTTCTTTTAAATTAGTGTTTTTATCATAGAATGTTTTGGTGGGTTAATGACTCTGAATATTGAGTTTGAGGTTCCATCATGGGATGAGATCTATGAAATGCTACTATCTCTAGCTGACATGATAAGGAGAGACTTATTTAATCCAGAAGTCATCGTCGGAGTTTCACGTGGTGGATGGCCTCCGGCAAGAGTTATGTCAGACCTTCTAGGAAATATTGAGTTAGCTAATGTTCGCGTGGAATTCTATCGTGGTGTAGCTGAGACTAAAAGCGAACCAGTTATAACTCAACCTATATCTCTGCCAGTTAAGGGAAAGAATGTGCTCATCATGGATGATGTGGCGGATACTGGAAAGAGCTTAAGGGTTGTTAGGGATCATGTTGCTGAGGCTGGCGCAAAGAGCATTAAGATTGCAACGATTTACTATAAGCCTTGGAGTATAATTGTCCCGGACTATTACGTGAGGGTCACGGAGCGTTGGATAGTCTTCCCATGGGAGCGCAAAGAAACTGTTAGAAATCTCGTTGCGAAATGCATGCGTAATGGGATACCCATTGATGAGGTTAAGGGGAAGCTGATTAAAGGTGGAATGGATCAGCGTCTACTAGAGAGGTTTATAACTGAAGTTCTGGAGGAGATACGGTGATAGAGGCGGAGGTTCTTGGCAAGCATGTAGTTGTAGAGGGCTTTAAAGACGTTAAAATCGATAACATAGATAAAATTCTCAATATAATCAGAGTCAATTCGGGAAACTGCCACACCCAAATATTAGATGCAGACTACGTGGCTGGCTTTGAGCATATATTCTTTGCTGTTTTAAATGCACTTAAAGCTTTCAAGGCCGGGTATAATATATCGAGGAGCCTGCCAATGGAGGTTCTTCTCTTCGCTTCTGGGCAGGATCAGATTAAAAGGGCGATTGAGATTTTAGGAGTTAAAGAAATTACGCGTAACGTCGCTCTTGTGATTATTGCTGAGAGACGCGAGGAAGCTTTATCAGCGTTAAGCTCCATTATTAATGCTTTAGGGTGGAAGGTAGATCAGGGCGTAATTGAGTTGACAGAGGAAAAGATTCAACCAATAGTGAACGCTTTCAGGATCTCACAGCCGGAGCTAGAGGCTTCGATGAGGGGTTCTTTAAAGGATGCTATAAAGAACGTTCTCATAGAGAGGGCTGCATTATTGGTAACACAGCGTTAAAGAGATCTTAACGTGGCTTCTCCTTCACTATTGACAATATATCTGTTGGCTTTATAACCGATACCCCAGTAAGCCTCCCCAAAACTTCTATGAGAATTATCTTGTCCGGATTATTTAGGTCTACTCTCCTATTTAAGTTCTCCACAGCTGCCTCTATTATATCCTTACTTGATATTTCTGAGTGCCTTTTCTCGACTGTTACACGGAAGGTCTCATTCTCCTGAATCTTATGGTGTAGGCTTGCTGCAGCCCTCTTAATCTCATCTATCTTAGTCCTAACAACCCTTTCTATCGGAATGACTTTTAAGACATATCGGAACTCCCAAGGCCTCTCCCTCAAAATCCCCCTTAGACCCTCTATAACCTTAAATGGATCGAGCTTAGTCTTGGCAACAATTAGGCCAGCAACCTCAGTCTTATCCACTAGCGCCTCCCTATCACCAAGCTCGCCGAGGAGAAACCATATCTCAGAGCAGGCATTACTTTCATTACCTTTAGACGTGGAGACAAGGAGGTTAAAATCCTCCATCACCATCAGGAGATCCTCCAAAATTTAACTATGTTAGACGAACCAATATATTCTTAAAGTCGTATGGTATCAGCGAGTATAAAGGCTTTTAAATTGGTTGATATGCTTTCTATTATCAAATTTTTGGTCAGCGGAGGTTAGTTAAGGATTCATCGCCCATTCATAGATAGGCTCCTTGCCGTCACCACACATCATCCCAAAATAAATAGATAACAGTCAACTATTTATCCTTGCCCAAAAGATATTAATGGGGTGTCATGGTGTTCAAATGTCGCTGGATGAATATTTAAGGAAGAGGGATTTCAGTAGAACCCCAGAGCCCCACGGCGAGACACATGTTGAGAGGAAGCCTTCTAACGATGAAAAAATATACGTCATTCAGAAGCATGCGGCCAGTCATCTCCATTATGATCTTAGGCTTGAGAAGGATGGTGTCCTAAAGAGCTGGGCCATACCCAAAGAGCCTCCAACAGTTAAGAATGTTAAGCGCCTAGCTATTCAGACGGAGGACCACCCCATCGAGTACGCGAATTTTGAGGGGGTTATCCCCGAAGGGGAATATGGTGCTGGGACTGTTGAGATATGGGATAGGGGGACATTTAATGTGGAAGAGTGGACTGATGAGAAAATAATTGTTTATATACGTGGTGAGAAACTTAAAGGACGGTACTGCTTAATAAAATTCAAGGGGCGGGAGAACAGCTGGCTCTTCTTTAAAGCATAGCCTAGAGGTTAACTATAAGTAGGCTGAGAGTAAGTGCTGGCGAGAGCGAGTTGGTTTCCTATATAAATGGGGGGTGAGAATTGGAGTTTAAGGTTATCTTCCAGCCAGAAGGGAAGCGGGTAAAATGCCCCCCAAATGTGACGGTTCTAGAGGCTGCGAAGGCTGTAGGTGTGGATATAACAGCTGTTTGCGGGGGCCTAGGTAGGTGTGGAAAGTGCCGGGTGATAATTGAGACTGGAGGGGAAAGCCTAAACCCGGTAACAGAAGCTGAACGTAACTTTCTATCTGATACAGAGATCTCTATGGGTTACAGGCTTGCATGCCAAGTTTTGGTGAAAAGCGACTTGGTTGTCAGGATACCTGAGGAGAGCCGCACAGGTAGGCAGAGACTGCTTGTTGAGGGCATAGAGGTTCCAGTTAAGCTTGAGCCTTATGTTAGAAAATATTTTGTTGAGATACCTAAGCCGAGCCTATTAGATCTTAGATCAGACGTTGAGAGATTGCTGGATACTTTAAGGGAAAAATATGGTTTAGATGATTTAGTAATCGAGCCATTTGTTCTTCAAGAGCTTCCATCAGCCCTAAGGGAGGCTGATTGGAAGGCTACTGTAGTTATATGGAACAATAGATTTATAATTAGCGTTGAGCCGGGCGATACGACCAATAGAATCTTTGGGTGCGCTGTTGATATTGGTACAACTAAAATTGCAGGATACCTACTTAGCTTGAATAGTGGGCTCCTTTTGGCGGTAGACTCCCTAATGAATCCCCAATCTGCTTATGGCGAAGACGTCATATCAAGAATAACTTATGCCTCTAAAGGCGCTAAGGAGCTGAATACTCTTCAGAAAACTGTTGTTGAGGGTATTAATAAGATCTTAGAAAGCTTGATGGATAAGACTGGCGTGAGGTCGGATGAAATATACGAGATGACTGTTGTAGGCAACACCGCGATGCACCATATATTTCTTGGGATAAATCCAAAGTATGTGGCTTTAGCACCATACCCTCCGGTTATAAGGGGGAGCGTTAATGTTAAGGCCCGTGACGTAGGCGTCAAAATTAATCCAAACGGCAATGTTCATATGCTTCCAGTGATAGGCGGTTTCGTGGGGGCTGACGCGGTTGCAGTTATACTCGCAACAAAACTATATGAGGCTGATGATATATGCATGGCTTTAGATATTGGAACGAATACTGAGGTTATTCTGGGGAATAAGGAGCTACTTATGGCTGCTTCATGCGCCTCAGGACCAGCCTTTGAGGGCGCTCATATAAAGTATGGTATGAGGGCCGCCACCGGCGCCATTGAGAACATCAAAATAGATCCGGAAACCCTTGAAGTGGAATATAAGACTATTGACGATGTTAAACCTCGCGGGATATGTGGCTCAGCGATCATTGACGCTATTGCGGAGATGCTTAAGGCTGGGATAATTGATTTCTCTGGAGCATTTAATAGGGAGATTAAGTCGCCTAGATTAAGGCTGTCTGAAAATGGGTTTGAGTTTGTTGTGGCGTGGAGCGATGAGACTGCCATCGGCAAGGACATTACGGTCACCCAGAAGGATATCAGGGAGATTCAGTTGGCCAAGGCTGCAATACATGCCGGCTGTATGATACTGATGCGCAAAATGGGTGTCAGGGAATTAGATATAAATGCTCTCTTCCTGGCTGGAGCATTTGGCACATACATAAACCCTGAGAGCGCCAGGATTATAGGCATGTACCCAGAGATCCCTCTAAACAGGGTTCATGTAGTGGGTAACGCTGCTGGAACTGGTGCAAGAATGTGTTTAGTTTCTAAGTCGATGAGGAGAAAAGTTGAGGAGATCCATAAGACTGTTAAATATGTTGAGCTTGCCGCCGAACCAGACTTTCAGACGGAATTCTTAAATTCACAGTTTCTACCATACGCAGATTTTTCGAGATACCCAGAAACAATTAGCATGCTTAAGAGACTTGGCAGAAACGTTAGGGAACCGCCGTCCATATTTGGCTTAAGAAAAGAGTGAGAAACGCCCTTCAGCTGGAGAAGTATTCCTTTTTGAAGCGCTCAAACATCTCATCTCTTAACTTCATTAGCTTCTCGCTTATCTTGACTGGGTATGTCTCACTATTCCTGATACGCCTATATTTCTCCGGTAGAGCTGCCAGCTGTTCGACACAATACCTTCTCACCTCTTCTAGGCTTGGGAAATCATAGACTATTTCACCCTTAATCATTATTGGCACCAAAAGGGGTTTTGCATCCTCAACCTCTTCATCCCACAACGTTATGATATCCTCAATAAATTGTCCATTCTTAATCCTCCTCCAGACCTGCTTCTTTCCGGGCAGAGTAGCCTTACCTAAGCTACTGGTGAACTTTGTCGTTGGAATCATTCTCCCAGTCTCGTCGCTCGTTTCAGCAAGCTTAAATATTCCGTCTAGAGCCGAGATTCCCCCCTCCTTTGTTAGGGAGTCGTAGTTTGCGCCGGTGACGAGCTTTGTTCCAACACCAAATCCATCTATTGGCGCACCTTGGGATAGAGCATATTCTATAATGAACTCGTCTAGCCGGTCACTCGCAATTATCTTTGCATCAGTTAGCCCAGCTCCATCAAGCATCTTACGCGCAATCTTGCTTAGCTCTATGGGGTCGCCGCTATCAAGCCTTATTCCGGCAAGTTTATAGCCCCTTTTCTTCAGCTCTAAGCCCACCTTTATGGCGTTCTTGATCCCCTCAATAGTATCATATGTATCCACTAGGAGAACCGTATTGTGCGGGAAGCTCTCGGCATACTCCATAAAAGCTTGTAGTTCAGTCTCATTAAATGATTTTGTCTCCCTATACCGCTCTTCAATAAACTTGTGAGGTATTGTTCCTACAAAAGGTATCCCCCACTTCATAGCAGCTATGACGAGCGAGGTTCCATCAAACCCACCTATATATGCAGCCCTGGCAGCTAAGACAGCTGCATCCCTCCCATGAGCCCTTCTAGCGCCAAAGTCGACGACAGTTCTAGGTGAATAAAATACGTTTTTCCCCTTCGCTGCATAAACTATTCTAGAAGCCTTTGTGGCAACTAGGCTCTCGAAATTTATGACGTTAAGTAAGTATGTCTCAAGTAGCTGAACGTCTATTGAGGGACCAGTAATATTTATCACTGGTTCGTTTGGGAATACTGGTGTCCCCTCTGGGACCGCGTAGATGTCTCCTTTAAACTTAAAGTTCTCGAGGTAATCGAGGAACTCTTTAGTTAAGTCTTTACCAGCAACCTTTTCAAGCCACTCACGATGCTTCTTACTCAAGCCCCTATTGAGAACCTCTATGTAAGCGATTAACTGCTCTAAGCCTGCAGCAACAATATATGATCCAAGATGCTTCGGTATCTCCCTGAAGAAGTATGTCTCGGTGATAATATTATTTACTCCATGATCAAAATTGCATTTTCCAGATGTCAACTCGTAATAGTCTGTGAAGAGGAATAGATCATCCTCTGATAAGAGCCCCAGCTCAAGTCTCTTTTTCTTATTTACCATCCTTCAAATCCTCTTTCACAGCCATTTTATGTCAAGAAAATATCAAAAGATAACAGAGAGAAATATTTAACCTTTAAAAAGGTTTCATAATTTATCCACCGTTTTTTAAGAGCCATCGATAACAATATTATTGCCGAGTAATAGGGATTATAATGGTATGAGTTCAAACAATATTGATTTTAGTAAGTTTTCAGTTGTGGTTAAAACGTTAAGGGGTTATGAAGATGTGGTAGTGCAGATTTTAAAGGAGACTTTTCCAGAGATCGAAGCAATAGCCAAACCCCTGAACTATTCTGGTATAATCTTAGTCGGAGGAGAGATGCCGGCGGAGGATTTAGCTAGAGAGATTAAGTTGAAGGTTCCTGAGGTGGAGAGAGCTCTGCCAGTAAAGTATTATGTGCCAGCTGAGATAAATGCCATAGTTGATGCGGCAAAAAATATTGTGGGCGAGATAGCTGACGCAAGATCCTTTGCAGTAAACACTGTTAGAAGGGGGCGCCACGACTTCACAAGTATAGATGTTAACGTTAGGGTGGGGGCTGCAATAAAAGATAGCTTAGACATCCCAGTTAATCTAGATTTCCCAGACAAGATCATCTTCGTGGAGATAATTGGCTCCCACGCATATCTTGGAATAGTTGATGGCAGCGAGTTTCCTAAGAAGATGAGGCCTGGAAAGTTTCAGGTTAGGGAGTACTTTAGGAAGGTTTCAATAGTTCAGATGCCATATCTTGGCAACTTAGAGGTCTCCCGCGAGATGGGTGTGAGGATTGGTCGAGAAGCTCAGACATTTGAGGTTGGCGAACTCGTTATTGCGCCAATAGGTGCTGTTAGGGCAGACGAATTAAATGCTTTTCTTAAGGGGGTCTTCGAGGGGGTAGAATCTAGGTATCAGATACAGGCTAGGAGCTATGCGCATAAGCCCTATAAAACTGAAGTTTACGTTCAAAATTTATATGAACTTGTTAGGGAGAGGGCGAAGGAGCCAATAATAGTTTTTGAGCCGGAAGGTGAACCGATCAGCTCGGTCTCAGAGAAGCTTGCTGAATTAGTGATTAAAAATGAGAGGACGAACTTTCTAATAGGTTCTAGGGAGGGTATACCGCTGGGGATATTTCGATTTGCAAGCCTTATAATAGATTTATGTCCTGGGGTTACAATAGCAACCGATTTAGCGGCAGCATCAGCCCTGATTGCGCTGGCATTTGCGGTTCACCAAAAATTGGGGTCAAGCAGCGGTGAACAATAAGCTTTAGATTTATTAATTTCAACTTCCTAGGGAATGCAAACCCATTAACTTTTAAAAAAGTGTAGTGTGAATTATGGTGATTGGGCTTAAATGAAAAGTTATGAAATGCACGGTTATTAGTAATTCACTCTTCTGCTGGTGTGCGGCCCCTCCTAGCCCTTTTCCTCGAAGTAGCCATCTTTTTAACAGCGCTCGCTACCTCATCATATAGTGCTGGGAGATCCCATCCACTAGTAGTATAATTAAAAGTCTCACGCGCTGATCTTATGTTAACGTTAACCTCATAACGTCTCCTCTGCCCCTCTATGGATGATGTCTTAATCACGCTTCTTGCCTCGAGTATTGATGGAAGAAATCTACTTAAATTATTGACTAATCTAATGAATTTTATTTTTGCTGCTTCTGCCTCAAATGGGTCATCTGGTAAGCCGACTATGTACACTGGCACACTGGTTTCCTCTTTAGCTGCTATTAACTTTGTAAAGTCCTTGTAGGTTACTATGCCATGCAGTTCCTCGCCAAGAGTTACCAATGAATATGAACGGTTTTCAGCGAGCATCCTCCCGGCAACCTCCCTTATTGATGTTTGCGGCTCGCTTTCTAGGGGGCGCTTCTCCATTATGGCTTCCACTGGATAATCTAGCAGCTTAAGTGTATCCGATACGCCAGTAACATATCTGTCGCCCCCATAATCAACTATCAAGTTGAAGACTATATGCTCGGATGTTAGTATGCCGTGAACCCTTCCATTTCTCTCAACTGGAAGATGATCTATCTTTCTTCTGAGCATTATCTCTCTAGCCTTTGAAACCCTCTCACCTGGAGTAATTGTTGCTGGTGAGGGGGTCATAATTTTTGAGACCGTTATGTTCCCCAGAGAGCTATCTTTAATCTTGTTGACCAGAGCCTTAACGTCAATCTTACCAATTATTACATTATCCTGAACTATGGGCAACGCCCTCAGCCTGTAGTCCGCCATAATGCGAGCTGCTTCAAAAAGCTTAGTGTCCGGCGAGAGCTTAGGAACGAAGCTCAATAAATTCTCAATTTTCATGCCAGCTGGGTTTTTCGCCCTCAAAATGTCTCTAACTGTGGCGGTCCCAATCTTATTTCCAACCCGCGCGAAGACCTCATAAGTGTCCTCCTCTTTCATTAACCCAATAACCTTCGATACGGGCGTTGAGGGCTCGACTGTAATACACTCTGAAAGAAAATCCTTAACAAGCATACTCCTTTGAGAGACCAAAATAAACACCATAAAATATAATGTTAAAAATTCCTATTATAGCTGTCGGGATCCTCCCCCGGAAAAATTATTGTGCTATAATGGTGTGTTAATGCCGAGTGTTGTCTCTAAAAATTTGGATTAAGCCTAATATGGTGAAGAAGGCTGTCGATCCAATGCATAAATGCTTCTCTGGGAAGACTCTTAAAACTTTATGAGCTAGAAGCACCCCTAGACAACTTATTACAGCAAACGCCATTATGATTCTAACTAAAGTTAGTGAGGGTTTCCCAAAATATTTTCTAATTTAAGCATCTCATTCAACAACTTTGGTTTCCGCTTAAAGTATTCTCTTACTGGCTCAAGGATTTTAATCAGGGCTTCTGCCACACCGTTTTTTAAGTCTAATGGATGTATTTCACCGCGCAGATAGGCGTCTTTGAGATCCTCGTACCTCTCAAAGGTTACTGGCCCACCATATTTAGTGGGCCTTGGGATCTCTATGAAACCCATTTCTGGAAAAACTATATATTTCGCATGCTCAAGTATTGGATTGTCTTCCTCTTGTTTTGGAGGGCAATATGCCGCCCTAATCTTTGCCCTAATATCTTCTGGCGAGTCGTGGATGAAGATACAGTTCTCCGGCTTACTTTTAGACATCTTTATGCCTATTTTTCGGCTGAGCTTATTATCTTCGTCAAATTTCTTCTCTACTGTTTCGGCTGGAGCTTGTGGTTTAAGACCCGATAACAGTGGTGTGTGAAGGCATACTGGCTTCCTCCAGCCTAGTTTCTCAGCGGCATCCCTGGCTAGCATATGAGCCTTCCTCTGATCAATACCGCCACAAGCCATATCAAGTTCTAAGTGAAATATATCTGCTGCCTGCATACATGGATAGAATATCCATGCCGTCTCGATATCCGTGGCCTCCAGCTCTCTCCCCATTATTGTAAGAGCTCTCCTAACCCTCAGGAGAGAAGAGCTCTTCGCTATCCTGATGACCTTCTCCCAGTATTCTATGTCCTTAGCTATGTCTGAAGCCCAAACGAAGCTTACATTACCAGCCGATGTTACACCGAGGGCTTCGAAACACTGCTTAAAATACTCGCCGCATAGGCGTATATTCTCCATTACACCACCGAGCTTATTGTTTATCCAGCTATGCCAGTCCGCTAAGAATATTATGAAGTCGAAGCCTGCTCTGGCAATATCTTTAATCTTTAACCCACAGATGAGCCCCATGCCAATGTGCATTAAGCCGGAGCACTCAAAGCCCCAGTAAGCCCTAGGTCTATCTACTGTCTCTAAGAGACTGCGCAGCTCATTAAGAGTAATTATCTCCTCAGCATTCCGGGTTACTAGGCTTATCCGTTCCTCAAGATCCAATCGTTAACCCCCGACACTGTATTATGTTATCAATAAGCGGATCAATGATATGTTTTTCTTAAAGATCTTTTAACAATTAACTTAACGTTTTAGAAGTTATTTATAAAAATTCTGAGAGATTATTCTAGGAAGAATTTTAATCATAGGCGTTTAAGTTAAAGGCTCGCTTTTTAACGTCTATTTCTCGTGTTGCCAAAAGGGGGTTGGAGAATAGTTTTATCCAAATGTTCTTTTAAAGAGACTTATTGCGTAATTTATCAATTTCTTGGCTTCTTCAGCTCCCTCCCATGATTTAAATCTGACCCATTTTCTTGGCTCAAGCCTTTTATAGACTTCAAAGAACTCTTTTATCTCCACCAGCCTATGTGGGTGTACATCTGATAGATCTTTTATTCCATTGAATCTTGGGTCTCTAATGGGTACTGATAGGACTTTTGGATCTTCACCTTCTTCATCCTCAAGGATTAATATGCCTATTGGTCTAACCTTAACTATGCATCCAACCTCAAGTGGTTCATATGATAGAACCATTATGTCGAGTGGATCATTGTCATGATACCATGTCTGCGGAACAAACCCGTATTCAACTGGGAAGACAACGGATGAATAGAGAACTCTATCGAGCACAAAAACCTCCCACTCCCTATGATACTCATATTTATCCCTAGACCAGCTAATAACCTCAATGACGGCGTTAATAATGTTAGGCGGGTCGTCACCCGGCGGGATATCACGCCAAAGATTAACCATAAATGTAATCCCTCATAAGATAACGAAATAAATGTGAAAATAGATAATTAAAAACATTGCTTTAGACTCAACCCATCCATTTTTCAGTTTTATACGCGTATTAGGCTATATTGCATGAGTCCTTAAATATTAACCACAACGCTTTAGTTGTGATAGAAGAAGTTCATTATTGTTGATTTGGGGTAATCTGGCTATGGATCATGTAATAAGTGTACCTAAACTGGATTCTGAGAAAACAATTAATGAAATTATCAGCTTTATTAGGAGTGTAGTTGAGGAAGCTAATGCATCAGGAGTTGTTTTAGGTTTAAGTGGTGGTATAGATAGTAGTTTGGTTGCTGCTCTATGCGCCCGAGCACTCGGCGGTGATAGGGTTCTCGGGGTTATAATGCCCACAGCCTTCACGCCTAAAGAGGACATTGAGGACGCCATCGAGCTGGCTAAGACCTTAAAGATAAAGTATCTAATAATAGATATTGACAACATTTGCGATTCTTTCATAAAATCTTTTGGAGTTGATTCTTCCGATGCAAGGGTTAAGATGCCGCTCGCTAATCTGCGCGCCAGAGTTAGAATGGTAATACTATACTTCTATGCAAATTTACACAATTATATTGTTGCTGGGACTAGTGATAAGAGCGAATACTTGATAGGCTTCTTTACGAAGTATGGTGATGGGGCAGCGGACTTCTTCCCAATCAGGCACCTATATAAGACCCAAGTTAGGGATCTTGCGGCCTATTTAGGCTTGCCGGAGAGGATTATTAGGAAGCCGAGTAGCCCGCAGCTGTATCCTGGGCATAAGCTCTCTGATGAGCTCCCGGCGGATTATTCAATCATAGATCCGATACTTGTTGGACTATTTGAGAAGAACCTTACATGTGAGGAGGTAAGCAAAGCCCTAGGTGTTCCAAGGGAGATTGTTGAGGACATAATACACAGGCATCTTAAGACCACGCATAAAAGACTAATTCCCCCCACCCCAAAGGGCGGGGGTGGAGCCTAGAAACCTTAATTTATGCTATCTTATATTACTTGTTAGTTTGGTGTCTGAATGAAGCTATCAAAGAGGATGGATATTATTAAGCCCTCTGGAACTATAGCGATGGCTGAGAAGGCTCGTGAGCTCTCCAAGAGTGGTAGGAGAATACTTAATTTAGATGTTGGAGAGCCAGACTTCGATACGCCTGAGCATATAAAGAGGGCTGCCATAGAGGCGTTGATGAGCGGCCACACACATTATACGTCAAGTCTCGGAACAATAGAGCTCAGAAGAGCCATAGCGGAATATCTAAAAAGAAGAAGGAATGTAGATGTGGATCCGGAGAAGGAGATTATTATTACCCCCGGAGCTAAGCACGCAATCTATTGCGCCTGCATGGCTACACTAGACCCGGGAGATGAGGTTTTAGTTTTAGCGCCAACATGGCCAACACACTTCACTTGCATTGAAGCTGCGGGAGCTACCCCGGTGGAGGTTCCATGTGGGGAAGCTTATCGCGTTGATGAGGAGATGCTTAAAGAGAAAATAACTAGTAAAACGAAAATGATCCTCATAAATTCGCCTAATAATCCCACTGGCGGGGTATTAAATGTGAATGATATGAGGGTTATCGCCGACCTTGCGGCGGATCACCGCCTCTTAGTTCTATCGGACGAAATATATGATGAGATAGTTTACGATGGCATTGAAACGAAGAGTATGCTAAGCTTCGACAATATTAGGGAAAACGTTATTGTCATTAATGGGTTCAGTAAAACATACGCCATGACTGGTTGGAGACTCGGGTATGCCATAGCAAATAAGGATGTAATTGATGCAATGAATAGACTGCAGCAGGCGACGACTACATGCCCGGCGAACTTTGTTCAAGTGGCTGGAGTAGCTGCCCTGAAGGGGCCGAGAGATGAAGTTGAAAAGATGGTTGGAGAGTTTAACCGCAGGAGAAAATATATTGTTAAGGCGCTTAACGAGATTCCTGGCGTCAGATGCGTTATGCCTAAAGGTGCCTTCTACGTCTTCCCGAGATTTTACGGCCTGAAAATGTCAAGCTTTGAGGTGAGCATGAAGCTCCTTGAGGAGGAATGCGTATCTACGACGCCGGGAAGCGCCTTCGGCGCCTGCGGTGAAGGACATATCCGCATATCTTATGCAACAAGCATTGAGACAATAGCCGAAGCCATAGAAAGAATTAAAAGGTTCGTTGAAAAGTATTCAACTACGTAGGTTTGGTTTCAGTGGTGAGGAGGTTGAGCTTTAATAGTAAAGCTATAGAATTCTTAAGGAGACTTACTGAGGCATTTGCCCCCTCAGGTTTTGAGCGGGAAGCCGTGAAGATAGTGAAGGAATATATGAAGCCATACTCAGATGAGATTCTCACTGATAAGCTGGGCTCAATAGTCTTCGTAAAGAGGGGAGATTACGATAGACCACATGTCCTCTTAGCCGGTCATGTCGATGAGGTTGGCTTCGTCATCTCGGGAATAGATGAGAATACTGGCTTCCTGACATTCAACCCCCTAGGCGGCTGGTGGGACCAAGTGTTACTCTCCCAAAGGGTTTTAATTAGAACTGAGAGGGGCGACTTGTACGGCGTTATAGCTGCCAAGCCACCACACCTGCTAACTGATGAGGAGCGCCAGAAGCCAATAGATAGGAGAAACATGTATATTGATATAGGTGTGTCCTCCGCAAAGGAGGCTGCAGAACTAGGTGTTAAGATTGGTGATCCAGCTGTTCCATGGTCTCCATTTATGCTGATTAATAACGGTAGGGTTGCCATGGGTAAGGCATTTGACGATAGGATAGGCACCTTCGTCATAATGGAGGCCACGCGGAGAATAAAAGAGAATGAAATCAGGCACCCAAACACAATTTATGCGGCCGCAACAGTTCAAGAGGAGGTTGGAGCCCGAGGGGCTCAGACCGTTGCCCACGTGGTCGATCCGGATGTATGCATAGTTGTTGAGGTGGATATCGCTGGCGATGTCCCAGGCATAAAGCCTAGTGAGGCGCCGACGAGAATGGGTAGGGGGCCGAGCCTATGCACATATGATAGTAGTATGATCCCGAATCAGCCGTTTAAGGAGTTTGTAATAAAGGTTGCGAAGGAGACAGGGATCCCGCTTCAGCTATCTCAGATAGCTAGGGGTGGAACTGATGCCGGGAGAATTCATATTAGTAGGGCTGGGTGTCCAAGCGTGGTTATAGGAGTTCCCACAAGGCATATTCATAGCCACGTCGGTCTGGTGAACCTAGAGGATGTCGAAAACACTATTAGGCTAGTGATAGAGCTTGTTAAGAGACTTGATAGGGAGACCGTTGAGAGCTTCGTAGCCATATAACGGATGTAAGCCAAGATAATATTAGTATTAGTGAGATAAGATTAAGCTCCGCTACAAGGAAAAAAGGAAACATGTTCTTGATTTCCTTTTTAAATTACCTCGGAATAAATATGTTGTTCAGTGTAAAGTGTAAATAAATGATTTAAGGGGAGATTTGGGTTAAGTATAGTTTAGAGTGGTTATAATGGGTTTAAGTGATTTTTTGTGTGAGATAAGGGAAAACCTGTTAAGGAAGGATGAGATACGGCAGGAGGTACAAAATTTAGCGAGGAAAACCACTAGATTATCTAAGCAGGCAATATTTCTAGTTCATAGAGGTATGGTGACGGAGGCTGAGAGTCTCCTCGGAGAGGCTAATATGAATATAAGCAAGCTCATAGAGCTTTCAAAATCCTATCCTGAGATCTGCATCGGATTAATAGAGACACCGCTCCAAGAGTATGCGGAGGCTAAAATATTCCTCGATCTCATCAGGGCTGGAAGCTTTAAAAGTCCTGAAGAGATTGGTGTTCCAGGGGAATCATATGTCCTTGGGCTGGCCGATGTTGTGGGCGAGTTAAGAAGGAGGGCTCTCGACCTATTAAGGAAGGATGATGTTGGAGGGGCTGAGGAATGCCTAAATTTGATGGAGACAATATATAGTGAGTTAATAGGGTGCGATGAGCTGCAAGCATTAATACCCGGACTTAGGAGGAAATGCGATATAGCGAGGAGGATCATTGAGGCGACTAGGGGCGATATAACAATAGAAGCCAGGAGAGCCATGTTGAATAACGCTATAAAGGATCTTCAGAGAACCCTTGAATCAATCAGAGGCAATGCTGAAAGATGATTGAGTTTAGTCTCCCACCAAACATAAGCTTCTCATTGGAGAAGGCTAGGAGAGTTCAGACAGCCCTCTCAAAAATGGTTATTAGGGAAGATAGAATAAATGCGCCGATAAAGTATGTTGCTGGGGTGGATGTAGCCTATGCTGAAGAGTACGCTATTGGTGCTGTCGCTGTGCTGAGCTATGAAACCCTTGAGCCAGTGGAGGTTAAAACTGCCCTCGTCAAGGTTAGGTTCCCGTATGTGCCGACGCTCCTCTCCTTTAGAGAGATGCCAGCAGCCGTGGCCGCTATTAAGAAGCTGGAGATTAAGCCGAATGTCTTCTTAGTCGATGGGCAGGGGATAGCCCATCCATACCGGCTTGGCTTTGCAAGCCACCTTGGTGTAACATTAAATGTTCCAACTATAGGTGTTGCTAAGAGACTTCTCTGTGGGGAGGTTTTAGGGGATTCTAGCGTCTGGAGACCAGTGGTGCATGAGGGTGAGGTGGTGGGTGGAGCCGTTTACACTAAGCATGGGACTAAACCAATCTATGTTAGCATTGGCCATATGGTCTCCCTAGAGACCGCAATAAAAATAGTGTTAGCTTGCACAAGGGGGTATAGGATCCCTGAGCCGCTACGTTTATCTCATATATCTGCTGAGAGAATAAAGAAGGAATTTGTGCCACACATAAATTCTCCTTAAGGTTTGTTGGGGGCTCTTGGATGGATGTTGATCCCAGGTTAATGGAGGCTATAGGTAAAATTAGAGATGAGTCGCTTAGAAAGAAGATGCTAGACCTGCTCAGTAACCTCTCGGTTAAGCTTGAGGAGAGGGATTTTGCGGGCTTACCGCTCACAAAGTCTCCTGCTAGCAGACTCTATCACCATAGTTATCCGGGAGGCCTCATCGACCATATTTTATCAATGCTTAATATTGCCCTAGCGCTATGTGATTCAGTTGAGAATATATATGGGGGAGAAGTCAATAGAGACTATGTCATATGCGGGGTAATACTGCACGATATATTTAAGCCATTAACCTATGATGTGAGGAGCGATGGAGCCTACATCTTCTCGCAGCTTGGGGAGCGTTTAGATCACCTAACATTAGTTGTCTCGGAGCTTATAAAGAGGGGCTTTCCATTAGACTTAGTTCACATAGTCGCCTCAAGCCACGGTCAGGGGAGCCCAATATCTCCCAAGACGATTGAAGCTTTAATATGTCATATAGCGGACGAGGCTGACTCAAAGTTTAATGGGGAGATACTAAACGCGGCGAAGTATCTAGTTAGGGAAGCTGTTGGAGAGACATGGGAGAGAATGGACTCTAAGACAGCGATGAAGATCATATCTCTTAAGGCTAAAGGCGGCTGGGAGGGGCTTAAAGCTGGAATAAAGTTGATTAAGGGTGAAGTAGATTCTAATAAGCAGTGTTCTTAGCAGTAGAGTTGGAGGAAATCTTATATCTATATAAGGTGTCCTGGTATGCTGAGCTCAAGTATCTCGGCACCCTTCTTTTCAACATCTAATATAGCTATTGTCGCCCTCCCGGTTAAGTAGCCACATGCCTCCCCGGGATTTATAACGAGGGTCCTACCAACATTATAGATTTCTGCTCTGTGGGTATGACCGTGGACGACGACGTCATAATAGCCTGAGTTTGTTAAAGCCTTAAGCAGTGTTTCATCCTCCCCGTGAATTAACGCCACTCTCAGCCCGCCGACATTCAGCTCAGCAAACCTACCACATATCTGCGCGCTGATCTCCTCAAACCTCCTCCTCAAAAGGTCATGGTCCCCATCATTATTTCCGAAAACTCCAATAAGCTTGGCTTTTAAGGGCTTAAAGCGTAGAACTGCAAATGGTGCAACATAATCACCCGCATGGAGCACTAAATCAACGTTTTCATCATTAAACCTCTTGACAACTAGGTCTATTACCTGAATTCTGTCATGTGTGTCGGCGATGACCCCGACCCTTTTTGCATTTAGGAGCATACTTTATACACTCCTAAAAATTTGTTTAGAATCTTACTCCTCTGCCCTCTCTCCCCTAATAGCTTCTCGTGGCGCCGCCTTATATTTTGTGAAACCGCAGTGGCCACATGTGTAGCGGTCTCCATGATCCGCCATAAAGTACCCTGGGCCGCATCTATCACAGAAGGGAAGGAGCCTCTTAAGTTTTCCATTCTCAATCCTATAGTATGAGGAGATGAGCCTTCTTTCCCCTCCTTCACTCCTCTTTGGCATTTACTTTTCACCCTCCTCCTTTTGAGGTGTATTTCTGGCTATTATATGTTTTGGCTCAATCGCCTTAGCCTGCTCCGGCGAGTCGTAGATGTGCGCTTCACCCTTAGTGTTCCTTGCTCCAGTCATAGTTTTCATCCTCACTATGTAAACCCTATCGACATCAATGCGAAGTAGATTGGCTAATTTCTCCCTGATCTCTATGCGTGATGGCGTTGGCCCATTATGTGAGACAATGAAGAAGACCTCGTTCCTCCTGAGTAAGTCGTTACGTTTGGTGTCCATTATCTTAACCTCAAACTTCATCCCTCATCCCCCACTGGAACTAAGATTACCTTTTTCAGGCATATCCCGCTTATATTCCATTCTATTTATAATTTTATGCATCTTTTCTTTAGACTCCCTATTAACATTTATTATTACCACTCCCTCACCCGGCTGCCCATACATAACCAAGGAATTCTCTGGAGCGAGGAGGACGGCGACGATAGCTAAGAGATCCTCCTCGCCATCAACGAGAACCTGGACTGACCCATTGGAGTTCACTGCCTCACGTATAACATGCCAGGATTCACCATTAATTGTTCCAGCGGGGTTAGATAGATGTAGGATTTTACCAATCCCGTAGTTTATTGGCTCAATTGGTCTCCGCATGGACTTGTTATCTATTATGAGGACATCTACCCTTAAACCCCTTTTAAGGAGACTCTTAGAGATAACATCACCCACAGTTATAATCTTAGTTGGCTTAGTATCCTCGATAATTTTGTTGATTACTTCCTCAACCTCCCCAACTTTTCCTCTAATAAGCAGTCCGAGGGGTTTCTTTAACTCATCCCTAAGTTCTGGAGTGAGCACATAAGTCCCCATTTACCTCACTTTAATGGCGTACTGGCCTTTTTTCTCTATCTTCAGAATCTTCGCTATAACGGAATTCTCGGGATCAAATATGAAGATAACGCCACTAAAGTCCTCGCTTAAATCTGTTGATTTACAGTTTGGGCAAATCTTCTCCTCAGTTATATAATGGCACCTTCTACAAGCTCTCTCAACCATAGTGAGCCTCTCACTCTCTCTTTTTAGCCTTAGTCTCCTTTGCCTCCTGAGCCTCTTTAACCTCTAATTCACCCCTAGCCTTCTTCAGATCCTCCTCAATCCACTCAATCTTTCCAAGAAATGGCTGCCGAGCTGTCACCCCAATTTTTCCAAGCCCGGAGCCCTTACTAAGTGAAACAGCTGTTATTCTAACACGCATCTTATCTCCAATGGTAATCTTCCTCTTAGTATCCTTTCCCATCAAAACCCCTTGTTTCTCATCATATACTATAAAGTCATCCATTATCTGAGATATATGTAGGAGTGCATCAACTGGGCCGATGCGAATAAATGCCCCAAAGTCCGCAACCTCAACAACCTCCCCCTCAACAACCTCCTGAACCTTAGGTAGGAAAGTTAGTAGAGAAAATGTAACTTTATGGTGGGTTGCAGCATCCCCGGGTATTATTTTTCCAATCGGTGAGACCTTAACATCCGTAACAGCTATTAAGTATCCTAGCTCCTCATCCATTACCCCAACATACTTCATTTTAAGTTGCTCTAGCGCAACCTTCTCAAGGGGTTCATTAAACCTGTTTGGCGGTATGCGGATAGTGTCCTCAATAGTTACTAGGTTAAACGTTTTATCCCACTCCCCCGCAAAACTCCACCATAAGTAAATATTACTTGAGAAATGCTATTAAGAGGTCATTTAAAAACTTTTTGAACCGAAGCTACTCGAATCTCCTATCAACAACATCTAAGACATCAGGTCCGGTTCCAATGAGCGTGACAGGTATCTTTATTTCGCTCTCAACCTTCCTAATAAACTCTTTTGCCTCAAGGGAGAGGTCGCTGAACGATCTTGCACTCTTGCATTCCGGGAAGAGAACATCGATCTTAGTTATTGCCGCCTGGGTCGCGCTGTTAAGCATAACGGCTCTCTTAGCCAAATCAAAATTAAATGGAGCAGCTCTCCTCCTCCTACCAGTCACTGTAGCTATTTCAGCCCAGCCCCTCCTCTCAGCCTCCTCCCAAGATATCTCCCCTGGAAGCGGTCCTGAGCCAACTCTAGTGACATACGCCTTAAAAACTATTATAACCTCATCAACCTTTTTAGGACCAACACCGACATCTGAGCATGCAGCTGAAGCCGTAACATCCTTAGAGGTTACGTATGGATATGTTCCATGCCAGAGGGATAGGAATGTTCCCTGCGTCCCCTCAATCAAAACATTCTCGCCACTGTCAATGGCCATGTTAACCTCCAATGGTACATCGGTTAGAAACCTCTGTAGCTCTGGAACATCTCTTGCCAGCTTCGCCCTTCTCAAAACCCTATCCGAATTACAGGGCCCAGTCCCACTTCCAGTTGTCCCTATCTCCGATGCTAGGTGCCCGGATCTATCCGCCTCTATATGCCTTGGTTCGATGATGGCGCACTGGGGGTCAAGCCCAACCCTATTCTCAACATTAAGGAGCCTAACTTCGTTTAGGAAGACGTTTGGATCCACAAGGACCCCTGGGCCTATCAATAGGCGGCACTTCTCATAAATGAAGGTGCTTGGGATCATGCGAACTCTAAACGTTTTATCTCCATAGACTACTGTGTGACCGGCATTTGGTCCAACACCAGCTCTTGCGGCTACGCTAATTTTATCTTTTAAAGCTAGATATGAAATTATCTTTCCTTTACCAGTATCCCCAAAGAAGCCGCAAACAACAACCATACATGGCATATAAACTTCCCTCTGAACCATTTTAACTAAAAAGATTTCTCAGAGATAAAGATTTAATATTTTTCATATTAATAAGTGGCGAAAAAGCGTTTCAGTGCTTATGTTTACGGGTGGTTGGGGGTGCAGGTAATTAGAATTATACCTATAACCGGCATTCCGATAATTAGGGAGGGGGATGACCTCGGTCTCCTCATATGTGAGGCTGCTGCTAGGCAGGGCACACCCATTGAGGATGGCGATGTAATCGTTGTGACACATGTTGTTGTCTCTAGGGCTGAGGGAAACGTAGTGAACCTGAATGGGATATCTCCATCAGAGTTCGCTAAAACTATAGCGGAAAACCTTGGGAAGGACCCGGCCCTTGTAGAGGTTATCTTAAGGGAGTCTAAGTCTATTGTGCGTATGGGCGGCGGCCACTTAATAGCTGAGACGAAACACGGCTTCATATGCGCTAACGCTGGTGTGGATAAATCAAATGTTCCTGGAGAGAGAAATGTGGCGCTTCTGCCTAAGGATCCAGATCTATCGGCTCGTAGGATAAGGCAGAGGATTAAGGAAATAACTGGTAAGAATGTCGCCGTAATAATCTCTGATACTCATGGTAGGCCCCTGCGGGAAGGTGAGATAAATGTTGCCATTGGTGTGGCTGGGATAAAGCCGATCAGAGATAGGAGGGGTGAGAGGGACCTTTTCGGATATGTTCTTAGGGTTAAGAGGACTGCAGTTGCAGATGAGCTATCCTCCGCAGCTGAGTTAGTTATAGGTCAGGCGGATGAGGGAATACCGGCGGCAATAATTAGGGGATATCAATATGAGCGAAGCGAGGATGCGACGGCAAAGGAGCTCATTATGCCCAAGGAAAAAGACCTCTTTGTATAGCAGCTTAGGTTAGGAGATTTCTCTTAATAAGTGTCTCAGCCCTCCTTAAATCCAATGGCGTGTTAATGTTCATGAATGTGTACATTTTTGGGTCTATTTCCTTTATAACTAATGTTGATATATAACGGACGCTCTTTAGAAGAGATATCATAGCCCGCATACTATAACAGCTTCCTTCGAGGGCTCTCCTGGCGGCGTCTGTTGCATCCCTTGTTTTATAGACTGCCTGTAGAGGTTCTATATTGTCATCGGGCCACCGGGGTACAGCGGCCTTAACCCCAACAGCGGCATCAAAAAGTAAGTCTATGACTCTCCCGGAGACGAATGGTGTATCACATGGTAAAATAACTGAGTAATCGCTCTCAGCATTTAGTAATCCCGTATATGCCCCCCTAAGTGGGCACTCAGGAAACTCCCTCTCATCAACCACTAACCTGGTCTCCTTAGGGATAACTTGGGAATATGAGTGCATTTGAGAATCATCTTTTAAGCAGATTATAATTTCATTGACAAAGTTTTGGATTCTACCTATAATATGTGTTATCATTGGCTTTTTAGCCAGCTGGATGAGACCCTTATTGCTTCCAAATGTTTCTGGACTGTCTCCAGCAAGTATAATCGCAGTTCTATCCAACATCTCTCCTCTTAACCTGCTATCCTCCTGATAACGTAATCAACAATCCCCTCCGCTATATTAATGTCCGTTACGCTCTGAAGCCCCCTCCAACCAGGCTGGCTATTAAGCTCAACTATAAATGGTCCCCTATCACTTTCAAGTATGTCCACGCCACTAACCTCACAGCCGATGGTCTCCGAAGCTCTTATGGCTAAATCCTCAATCTCCTTAGTGGGCTTATAGGGGACTGGAGTAGCCCCCAAGCTGACATTGGTCTTCCACGAGCTTGCAACCCTACGCATGGCCGCTATAACCCTGCCACCCAATACAAAAAGCCTTAAGTCGTAATTTCCATGGGGTATATACTCCTGCACGTATATGACTTGGTGGTGGAACTCCAATGCCCTAAATATTCTCTCAGCAACATCTGGGTCAGAAACCCTCGTTGAGCCTATTCCACGTGAGCCAAATATGGGCTTTATGACAACGTCTCCGCCGAGCTCATAGAAGGCTTTAAGCGCCTCCCTAGCGCTCTCCGTGACAACTGTTCTTGGCACTGGCAAGCCAGCTTCCTCAAGAAGGGTTAGAGTATAGTATTTATCTACTGATCGTTCAATTGCATGAGGTGGGTTAATTATGTAAACGCCCAGTCTCCTTAACTTATGTAATAAATCCATTCTAAAGATTATTTCTTCTAGGGAGCCGCGTCCAATTGGTCGGACAATTATCGCTTTTAGCTCCCTTATAATGTCGATGTCTCCGAGGGATGTTTCAGGCTTAAAGCCCACCCTAGCAACTATGCTCTGGAAGCTAAAGCATATTGGCTGGAAGCCACGTCTAACAATGGCGTTCCTCAGCTGCGCCGTGCACCAAGAGTTTTCATTCCTGGTTAATATGCCTATTTTCTCCATATATTCCCTCACAGATCTTCTTTATTCCCTTGTTAGTCTAAGATTTATTAGCTCTATTAAAGTTAAGCGGCTGGAACATCCGCATTCAAGTTTATGGGTTTTAGGGAGCCATTTATACCCTGCTGATGTATAGTTGTATTATTGGTGCTTGGTCTTGAATGTCTATATAGGTACATCAGGCTGGCTCTACATGTGGAATGAGGGTGGGAGTCTCGACTGGTATGTCACTAACTCCGGCCTGAATGCCGTTGAATTAAACATGAGTTTTTACAGGTTTCCTCCCTCAGGCGCTATTAAATCCTGGCGGGCTAAGGGCTCAGTTCTTAGGTGGGCGATTAAGGTGAATAGGCTTGTAACCCATCAATTTAAGTTTAATGAGAGGGCGCTAGAGAGCTGGAGGAGATTTAGGGCTCTTTTTGAATCTATGGATCATTTAATAGACTTCTACCTCTTCCAGCTACCCCCATCAATAAAGTCTTCCTCAATCCCGAGGATAGAGCGTTTCATTAAGGCTTCTGGTTTAGGGAAGCGTTTCGCACTAGAGCCGAGACACGTGAGCTGGTTCAGCAATGTGGAGGTTGTCAACTGGGCGTCCAATATTGGCATAACCCTAGTGAGCGTTGATTCACCAGACTTCCCGTTAGAGATCTTTAACACAAATGGAATAGTCTACGTTAGGATGCATGGTAGGGTAGCCTGGTACTCTCACTACTATACAGACGATGAGCTCATAGAGGTTAAAGATAGGATCTTGGGAGCGAAGCCAAATAAAGTCTACATATTCTTTAATAATAATACAAATATGCTTGAGAACGCCCAGCGAATGCTATCCCTCTTTAGGGCAGAACTGCCCACTAAATAATTTCCGCTTCAAGGTAATTTACATGTGCTTCAGTAACCTTAACATTAATAAACTCCCCAAGCAAGTTTTTTTGACTCCTCACGACTATTGGCTTATAAGCATAGTTCCTGCCGATCCACGAGTCTCCAGGCCCCTTCTCATCAACCAATATTTCCCCTTCCCACCCAATCCACCGCATATTCATCTTAAGGGAGATCCTGCTTACTAGATCCGTAGCCACGCGGCTTCTTACGGCAACTTCCCTGCTATCAAGCTGCTTCATTCTAGCCGCTGGGGTATTTGGTCTTGGGAAGAACTTTGATATATTGATGATATCTGGCTTAACATCCTCTATTAGTTGTAGCGTCCTCTCAAAGCTTTCTCTGCTTTCGCCTGGGAAACCGCATATGATATCCGTTGCAATAGTTATTTCCGGGATTTCTCTCCTAAAGGACTCAACTATGCTCTTAAATTCTTCAACGGTATATTTTCTGTTCATCATCTTTAGAACATCATTATCCCCACTTTGAACTGGGATGTGGAGAAACTTGAATATGCGCTCATTCTTATAGGTCTCTATCAGCTCCGGGAGCATCTTTATGACGTGGTTCGGGTTCATCATTCCAACCCTGATAAGGAATTTTCCCTCAAGGCTACTGCACTCTTTAAGTAGTTCAACGAAGTTCGTTCCAATATCCGCTCCATACGCTCCATTATCTTGTGATGTCAACCATATCTCCTTAGCTCCATCTATAATGGCTGACTTAATCCTATCGACTATGAGTTCCTTAGGATAGGAGAATAATCTCCCCCTAGCAAATCTTACACAACAATAAGTGCATACGCCTAAACATCCCTCTGAAATCGGTATGATTTCGATTACCCTGTTGAGTCTAATCTTCGGCTGGGCTGGCTTCACTATTGGCTTCTCTGAGAAAAATATTTTATTCCTTTCGCCACTCTCCGCAGCCTTTAAGGCTAGAAGAATTTTATCAATGCTATATGGGTCTAACATTGCTGAGAAATTCGGTGCGGCTTTGGTTATCGCCTCAAAATTTATCTTGGGAAGACAGCCAGCAATAATAAGCGGCTTATTAAGCCCATTGAAAAAGCGTATTCTTCCAAGCATGCGGTCCTCAGTTGGCTTCTTTACACCACAAGTGTTAATCATGATTATGTCGGCGTCTTCAATCCTATTAATAATCTTATAGCCTGCATTAACTATATGAGCGAGCATTATTTCTAGATCAGCTTTATTCGCAGCGCAGCCATAGCTCTCAATATAAATAGCCTTCGCAGCAGTCTCGGCTTTCCCACCAATATTCAACGTTATGGAAGATATTTCCTCCATAATTTAAGCTCTAAAACAAAAGGGGGAGACCGCTGATATAAGCTTGCCTCTCAGTTTTTACAAGAAATTGTCTTAATTCATGGAGAGCGGGAGATATTAAAGTGACCTCTTTTTGGTAACGAGCAGAAGACATGGATGGAAAATTTTATAAGGTGAAGACGCGGAGATGTTTAAGTCATATTTTGATATTAGTATGCAGATTTTATGTTCCCTATATGTGAGATTCTCAGTGGTGATCAAATATGAAGTTAATAACAATCTATCTTCCTGAACCATACTTAGAAGCCTTAGATGAACTAGTTAACAGGAAACTTTATCCTCACAGGGCTGAGGCTATTAGAGCTGCCATACGCGACTTAATTGAGGTTGAGCTGTGGGGTAGGAAGAGCCATGGCAAAACTGGCAGATAAAGCACTCCAGTATGTGTGGAGTGAGAGTTTGCCGGGAGATTTAAGGGAACCGGGCTACTGTAGAATATTGGTCATTGGGGTGGGCGGAGCGGGAAATAACACTGTGAACAGGCTTATGGAGATGGGCATAGTTGGGGCTGAGTGTATAGCAATAAACACTGACCTACAGCACCTGAACGCCACACGCGCCCACCAAAAAATCCTCATTGGAGAGAAGACCACGCGCGGTTTAGGCTCAGGCGGGGATCCAAATATTGGCAGGGCGGCTATTGAGGAGTCTATTGAGCATGTTGATAAGGTCATAAATGATGTCGACATTGTTTTCGTGACTGCTGGGATGGGTGGCGGCACTGGCACGGGGGCTGCACCAATCGTCGCTAAGCTCGCCCGTGAGAAGGGGGCTATAGTTATAGGTGTGGTTACGATGCCATTCAAGATAGAGAAAGGTAGAATTAACATCGCTATGAATGGATTGAATGAGATGCGTAGAGAATGCGATACCGTTATAGTTATTGACAATAATAAGTTAATGTGGCTTGTTCCCCACCTGCCGATAAATGAGGCATTTAGGGTTGGTGATCAAGTTCTAGCCAATATGATTAAAGGTATAACTGAGATCGTGTCCATGCCAAGCCTAATAAACTTGGATTTTGCCGACTTCAGAACCATTATGAAGCGTGGTGGAGTTGCTATAGCTGGCATAGGGGAGTCGAGCGCTCCTAACAGGGCTGAGGATGCTGTCCAGAAGGCTCTTAGGATGCCGCTCTTGGACGTGGATTACAGTGGAGCTAATGGGGCATTGATTCATGTAACTGGGGACGAGAGCCTAACGATTGAAGAGGCAAATATGGTAGGCGAGATAGTAACCCAGATGATGAGTGATGATGCCCTCGTGATATGGGGCGCAAGAATCGACCCAAACCTTAAGAACACCCTTAGAGTAACATTGGTCATGACTGGAGTCAAGTCGCCCTATCTTCTCAGTGGATATTGTTCAAAATCTCCTGAGCTCTATAATCTAGATGCAGATGCGGCAAAGAAGACTGAAAAGGTTAGTGCAAGCGAACTTGTACTACAGAAGATTCCCGTAATTGAGAGATAGCTATACAGTGTTTCTCGACCTAAAAAGTTTCTTTATCCTAAGCGTAAGGGGCATACCAGTACCAAGCGGCGTGGTTAACCCCTTCTTTATTGACCTAATAATTGAGTCCACGCTTTTCTCTTCAGCATCTATGAGCGTATATGCTAGGCCAATGGCCTCTACAACATGCGAGTCGCTTCCAGCGGTCTGCGGTAGATTATGTTTCTCAGCGAAGTTCTTGCATGCTTGAACTAGTGGTTTAAAGGGGAAGAGAGCTGAATTCATAACTTCTACTCCATCAAGGCCGAAGGATAAGATTTTTGGGCTTAAGCCTATTCCATCCTTGAAGAAGTAGGATTGAGGGTGGGCCGCTATAGCTATCCCACCGGCCTCATGAATTCTATTAATAGTCTCCTCCACACCGAGCCCCATTGGAATTGGTTCAGTAACGTTTAAGCCTAGTATATGACCCCTCTTCGTGGAGACCTCTATGCCAGGTATCACTATTAGCTGGTGTTTCATCCCCATCTCTGAAGCAATTTTGCATGCCTTCAAGGCTCCGTCAACTGTATCGTGGTCTGTTACGGCAACTCCATCTAAACCTTTTCTTCTAGCTTCCATTAGGAGACTCTTCAGGGAAATATTGCTGTCATATGAGTAGCATGTATGGACATGTAGGTCAATCTTAAGTAACAATTCAACTCCTCTATCTTACTTTACTTCCAGGCCTTATTGGTGATTCCGGAACTATTAATGTCAAGTTATCCCCATCCTCAGCAGCTAGTATCATTACCTCAGAGTCTATTCCGAAGACCCGTCTGGGCTTCAGGTTTACTACAACTGCAATATATTTCCCTTTTAGGTCCTCTGGCTTATAATGTTTTGCTATTCCGGATATGCAGGTTTTAAGGGAGTCGCCGACGTCAATTACCAGTTTCAATAGGTTTTGGGAGCCAGCTACTCTCTCAGCCTCAACCACCTTCCCCACGCGAATATCCACCTTTGAAAACTCTTCATAAGATATCTTCTCATGCTCTTCCCTCTTTTCTTCAAGCATCCTCTGTAAATCCTCCTCTGAGACATTTATTTTTGTGAAGAGTGGCTCAGCCTTACCAATTCTGTGTCCTTGGGGAAGCGGCTTATATGCGTCGTCCCAAGAAATTCTCTCGGGGACGTTTAGCATCTCACGGAGCTTACGCATAGTTATCGGTATGAAGGGCTCTAATATTATTGATAAAGCCTTAACCACTTGAACTGAGACATAAAGCGTATTTGCAGCTGTCTGTGGGCTCGATTTTATAGTCTCCCACGGTCTCTTCTCATTTAAATACCTGTTCCCAATGCGGCTTAGATCAATAGCCTCCTTGAGGGCGGCTTGGAGCTGGCAGTTCTCAAGTAATTCGCTGACGACTTTAACCTTCTCATAAATTATTCTTAGAGTCGCCTCATCGGTGCTATCGAGGTTCATTGGGGCTGGAACTTCGCCGTTAAAGTAAGTGTTTATGAATTTTAGGGTTCTGTGTATGAAGTTTCCAAGCGTATCGTTTAGGTCTGCATTAACCTTCTCGATAAATATTTTCCATGTAAAGTCCGAGTCCTTTGTCTCGGGTCTTATTGCTATCAGCGTGTACCTCCAGTAGTCTGCTGGAAACATATCTAAAGCTTCATCTATCCATATACCTATCTTCCTACTCTTCGAGGACTTTTGTCCAGCGAAGATAAGCCACTCATTGGTGCAGACATTCCATGGCAGATTATAGTCTTCATGGGTGGCCATTAGGAGGGCTGGCAGGATCAGTGTATGGAATGGTATATTATCCTTTCCTATGAAGTAAAGCGTCTTTGTATTCTTGTCGAACCAGTAGTCTCGCCATCTATCTCCGTCACCATGTCTCTTAAAGTATTCTATTGTCGCTGAGATATAGCCCAATACCGCCTCAAACCAGACATATATTGTCTTATCCTCCGCCCCCTTGAATGGTGCCGGTATACCCCACTTATTATCCCTGGTTATCGGCCTAGGCTTCAAGCCCTCCTTAAGTAGGTTTAGGCTAAAGTTTCTTGCATTCTCCGGGAGCCTCTCATTTCCCTCTATATACGCCATTAGCTTGTCTGTGAACTTGGGCATATTAAAGTACCAGTGCTTAGCGGTTTTTATCGTCGGTTTTCTCCCACATACTGCGCACCTCGGCTCAATTAGCTTTGTTGGCTCTAGAAGGCGCCCGCACTGTTCGCATTGATCCCCACGCGCCCGCTCATAACTGCAATATGGGCAGGTGCCCTCAACGAACCTGTCTGGTAGGAAGCGTTGGCACCTCTCACAGTAGGGCAGCTCATCTTCTCTTGTGAATATATAGCCATTCTCCTCTATTTTGAGCATTATACTTCTAACAAACTCCTTATGAACCTCACTTTCCGTCCTACTGTAATTGTCGAAGGATATCGCCCATCTCTCAAAGAGGTGTGAGACAATTTCATGGTTTCTGTCGGTTAACTCTTTAGGCGATGTGTTTTGCCTTATTGCCTCAACCTCTATTGGTGTTCCATGTTCGTCGGAGCCGCTTACAAAAAGAACCTCTTCACCCTTAAGCCTATAATAGCGGGCAATGACATCCGCTGATAGAATAGGCAATAAATTCCCTAAATGTGGTATGTGGTTTATGTATGGCCAGGCAGCGGTAACTAAAACCCTACCGAGCTTAATGCACCCCCTACCAGCAAAAATAATTCTCTTCTCATACTTAAGCGAAACGGCTTTTAGGAAAACTTTGGGCCGCTGCGGTCTCAGCTTCGCAACCTATCTATTTTCTTCACAGATGTCCTCGTGCCAACATATACTATGTGCGCCATGTCTAAGAATAAGCCCGTCTCGATAACTCCTGGGATCATCTTCAGCTTCTCATTCAATTCATATGGATTCTCAATTATTCCAAAATCTACATCCAGTATGAAGTTTCCATTATCTGTTATGTATGGTGTACCCTTCCTAGTCTCCCGTAGGGATGTTTTCCCACCAATTTCCCTTATCTTCTTAGATACGAGGGGCTCTGCAAATGGCAGGACTTCGATGGGAATGGGTTGACCCCAACCAAGCTTATCGGTTAGCTTCCTTTCGTCAACAACTATTATTAGTCTTTTGGATGCTGCCGCAACTATCTTCTCCCTTGTTAGAGCTCCGCCCATACCCTTTATCATGTTCAGTTTCGAGTCCACTTGATCAGCTCCATCAATAGTTAAGTCTATTACTGGGTGCTCATGTAGGGTAGTTACTGGTATGCCGGACTTAACCGCCAGTAGAAACGATTGGTATGATGTTGGTATCCCTAGGATGTGTAGGTCCTCCTCCATAATCCTGCGTCCAATCTCCTCTATGGCGTAGGCTACGGTTGAGCCTGAGCCGAGGCCGATAACGGAACCATCTTTAACGCATTTAGCAGCTTCTATAGCAGCCCTCTTCTTGGCATCCTCAACCCAATCTAAGCCCATATTACTCCTCAGCCTCTATTTGACTTAGCCTACTAAGGACCCTCTCTATCTCAGTAACTATCTTCTCGATACTTTTATCAGCTTCTCCCCTAACTGTTTCTTCTTTTTTCTCCTCAACTCTTTCTTCGGCTTCCTCCGATGCTCTCGGCTTAACGGTCTCCTTTCGTCTCCTTTGTACAGCTTGTATGGGTTGTCTCTCAACCTGCTCTTTCTGCGTGGGCACCTGCTCCTTAGTCTCCTCAACCGGCTTAGCTGCCTGCTCAATTGGTTTTATGCCAGCTATTGCCTTAAGCTCCTCAATCCTCTTATCAATTATCTCGAGCCTTTCAGAAAACATTTTAATAAACTCCTCCCGCATCCTCTCCAGTTCATTGAGGGCTATTATTGTCTCGCCGCGGGCTATTTCCTCCTTAACCCTCTCCAGTTCCTCACTATATTTCTTAGCTAATGAATCTCTCTCTTCAGGGGTTATCTTACCCTCTGCTTGTGCTTCATAAAGTTTTCTTATAGCGTAGCTTAGAATCTCCCTCTCCACATCGAGAACCCTTAACTTATTTCTTATTCCCTTAACAACCTCTTCAGGGACGGATCTCTCAACGGGTAAAAATTTCTCTGCTGTAGCCCCCTCCCCTCGCTTAGTCTCTCCTTCAGGGTATCTTTTCTTCTCCCGCTCAATTAAGAAGAGCACGATTGATGCGATTGTTGTGATCCCAAATATAATAGCCAGGTAAAACCATATTTCCTCAGGCAAATCTCCAGCCCCTTACCCCAAATTATAGTTTCATCAAAAATAGGAAAATATGCCTTTCCATAGCCTATGACCCTCATATATCGCTGCTTATTCAACTCTCCAATGAATATATGCCAGTTGGAAGGTTATTTGGCGTTTAGACCCTTAATTTAATAGGAGAGCCATCCACGCCTAATTCTATGCCCATACTTACCAGTGAGTGGCACGAATGCTACTCCACCAAGATCCTCCTCAATTATTTTGCCGTCCTCCAGTTTTCTGACGCGTATCAGCGTCTGGTAGAAGCCGACCTCCCCAACTGGTATAACCATTATTCCTCCGGGCTTGAGCTGCTCTTTTAGTGGGGCTGGTATGGATGGTGCTGCGGCTGTTACTAGTATCCTGTCATATGGGGCTCCCTCCTGATAACCCATGGAGCCGTCACCACATATAACCGTGATCCTATCGCCATAACCAGCCGCTTCAATATTCCTCTTAGCGAATTCCGCTAAATCCGGTATGATCTCTACAGTATACACGTGGCCCCATTTCTCCTTTGGAGCATCGCTGGGCGCAACTATTTCAGCTATCGTTGATGCGTGCCAGCCGGATCCTGAGCCGACTTCAAGAACCCTATGCCCCACGTTAAGCTCAAGGGCTTCATTCATTATAGCTACCATGTCTCGCCGGGCTAATCGGGGAGCGATTAGCCCCGTGGCGCGGAAACCGTCTGCCCATGACCTATTGGGAGCGGGGTATCAACCGCGGCGTATGGTTTCTGATCATCTGGAAGAAACATAATTCTGGGGACTAGTCTCATAGCCCTAATAACCCTAGGAGACTTAAGTATCCCGGATGCAATCAACCTCTCAATAAGCCTCTCCCACTCACCCCCAGACAAACATGACACCCAAAACATACAACAAGTAAATACATAGACTTAAACATTAACGCCAAATACTTGAGAAAACCTAAATAGGGGCCAAAAATATAATCCATCATAGTCTACTCTATTAACTAGCCATGCGGCCGTCGTCTAGCCTGGTCTAGGACATCGGCCCCCCGCGCCGACAACCCGGGTTCAAATCCCGGCGGCCGCACCAAAATCTCCCAAA
>Ga0209080_1000169_pt1 | contig 50644 bp, 55 predicted proteins | sample JNZ110809AmetaG_FD_184123 | JGI IMG/M metagenome (GOLD analysis project Ga0209080, IMG submission 184123) | Hot spring microbial communities from Jinze hot spring, China to study Microbial Dark Matter (Phase II) - JNZ 110809A (SPAdes) (version 3) ...
TAATGGAACCGCAGAAGAGGTCATAACGTCTCTCTTATTTAAGATCTTCCAGAACGAAGAAATACCAAAACTATTACTAAATAAAATCAAAAACTAATCTCTAACCTTACAAAACAGACCAGTCATTCGGGTTCTCGTCGCCGAGTATGCCGAAGTCAAACTTAGCTAGAGCTACAGTTAGTACTGCAGCTACTACTAACAACTTCTTATTCTTGTTGAGAGTTTCAAGAACCTCAACCAACTTAACAGCTGTTTCGGGCTTCATGTACTTATTCACCAAGTTTATTTTCTTAAAAGGAGATATCAATTTTACTGACAATTATACAAAATAACTCATGTAGCAGATATCTTATTAGAAATTCTGGAGATAAGAGAATTAGAGGTAGTGGAAGGTTAGAAATATGAAGAAGTTAATAGAGCCTGAATTCCTTGAAGCACTCTATAAGATAAGGACTGTTGGTAAGTATCAGATAGTTAAGGAGCTAGCTAAGATATTAGGTGAGGACGTTAGGTCAGTACTTCACAGAATAAACACATTACTAAAAGGTAAATACTTTAGGTTTTCAGTTGACTACTCATTAAGTGAGTTAGGTCTTAAGTTAATAGTTATAGTGACTAACAAGAATCTCTTGATGGAAGAGACCTCAACCAAGTTTATGAAATTCGTTAAAGCGATAGCCTATGTCTTTCCTAATAAGCATTTCTACTCCCTCTACATGCCTGCCAACGCACAGGAGTTGCCTCAACCGCTAAAGATAGATAGCGAGACCACCGTAATAGAGCTTCACGAGAGATTAAGGAATAAAACCTCGTTTGCGACGTATGGGATAGAGTCTGTGTTTTCTCCTGAGAAGGGGTTTAGTAAAGAATCTTTCAACGTATTAGGAGAGACTATAGAGAAAGCATTTAATAGTCTAGACAAGAAGAGGTTCTGTGCTGAGGATAAGAGAAAGGTTGTATTTGACGCTGTAGACCTAGGTATTATAAAAGAGCTAGAGAAAAACGCTTTTGTTAGGCAAACTGAAATCGCTAGGACTTTAGGAATCTCAGTAGGTAAGCTTAGAAGGCATGCTAAATCACACGTGCCTTACTTAATCAAGGGTATTAGATTGATGAGCATGCCCTTATACCCTGAAGCATTAGGAACTTCCTTACTAATCTTAATTAAGTCTAATGACGTTGATGTTATTAAGTGTTTATGCGAGGCTTTAGTGACTCACCCTACAGTAGTTTCTTGTGCTTACAGGAACGACGTTGGTTTAGGTATGGCTCAGTTTGTCGTTCCTTTCTCTATGGTTAGGTTTGTTGTTGAGTTTCTTGAAAAGATAGGTGTTGAATACGGTTTCGAGGTTTCTAGAGATATGTTGTGGCTCCTCAACATTGAATTTGGTAAGAGGTTTACTTTGCCTTATAAGCGGTGGGAAGAGTATGTTCCTAAGATGTCTTGGAATATTGATGAGTTGAGGAGGATCTTCAGTGGTTTTGGAGAGACGAGTTAAGGACTGTGTTTCCGGGTTTAGTTTTGATGCTGCTCACTATAGTTTAGTTGAGGGAGAGTTACTACTGCATGGGCATACATTCAGTGTTGATGTTTGTGTTGAGGGTTTTTTGAGGGGTTCTTGGGTTGTAGACTTCATTGAGTTGAGGAAGCTTGTTGAGGGGTTAGTTAAAGACCTTAATTACTCTTTCTTGATTACCGCGAGAGATGCTGGTAGCATTCATTTTGAGGCTCCTTTCAAGCACAAGCAGAAGGTCTTTGACTGCGCTATGGTTACTGCTGAGTGTTTGGGCGACTACTTATGTAGTGAGTTGAGGAAAACTTATAGCGAGAAGGATTTAAAGATTCTAGTTAGTGTTAGGGAGGGTGTTGGGAATAAGGCTATTGTAGAGTGTTGATTATGACTCAAGAACCTTACATGATTAAAGAGTGTCTGACTAAACTTACTGCACTACTTATTTGCATAGATATGTTAAGTTCTACATATATTCCAATACCTATAATTATTTTAAGTAATGAGCATAATATTTAGGAGTGTGATTTCAGTGCCGCCGCAATCTATAAGAGTTAGCAGAGACGAGCTAATTTCTTACATAAGGTCTTACTCGTCTAGAGTCATGCCAGGGCTTCTCAACATCTTAAACAGAATTTTCATAACGCGATACAACAGCGATATAGTGTCTTTATTTTTGAGTGACCCGAGGAAGGTTTATGAGACTCTGCTTAGCCTGTACGACAACGAAGACACTGTTACTCTAATAATGAATTACTTGTTAATCAAGCCTATGCTAATAAGACTTGGGAGGCTAGACTTGACAGACAGAGCTACTATGCTAGCCATGAAAAATCCTGAAGGATTTAAGGAATTGCTGAGGTCTCTTGATGTAGACTTGTGATACTGTTTGACTCGATTCTTGATGCTCGTTTTTCGTACTTGAGTAAGTGTTGAGGTGGCTCAAGTATTTTAGTGCTTATTTGACTCAGCTCATATGAGTTCTGACACCAAGAACATAGCTGTCACTACTAGAGTGAGTATAGATATGTACTTAAGCGACTTAATAGCGTATCCTTCTATAGCTTTACTCATTATTACTGAGGTGATTCCTGTTAAGATGAGTGCTGAGACGTAGTAAGCTGACTTAAGTAAGTTGATGTTTACCTGACCTACAAAGATAGGTACGCCCCTAACACTAGCACTCATAGAAACAACGAGCTTTAAGGTGACTATTGCTGAGAAAGCGTACGCTATTACTGAAAGCACTAAAACCAGCTTATACTCAGACAACCTGCTCTTTCTGAGATCAGTCAACTTAATTAACTGCCTCAAATACTTCTCGCCCTGACTTAAAACCTCCAAGTACCTACCGCCAGACTTCATAGCTTGCGAGATTGAAGCAAAGACTAACCTAATCTCCTTAGGTAGTCCGCGAGTCACTATAGTCTCAGCTTTAAGAGGGTCCTCACCACTAGATACTAGGTGCGCGTAAGTCTCAAGATATTCAGAAGCCGGCGGACCCACAAAATCAGCAGTCCTCTTAAGCGCGTCAATTATCGGGACACCTGCCATAGCGTGAGACATGAAAACACTTACTAAATCACCTAACTGACTCCTAAACTTCTCTATCTCTCTCGACCTAGGACTAAACCACGAGTAAGCTGATAAAGCGATACCACTAATGCTAAGACCAATCAGTAAGTACGTAGTGTTACCGGACAGCATGAGGAGCGGGATAGTGTTAGAAATAGTGAAATCTACCTTAACTTCCTCAAACACGAAACCTAATGAACTAGAGAGAGTTAATGTAGCTAAAGGCAATAAAACTAAAAATACCGTAAGAACAAGAAAAACTATAATGCTCCTCTTCAGGTAGTTCATATCATCACCTTAGACACCGTAGCATCTATCAAGACCATTGAAGCTATAGAAGAAGCCGGCACTATCAGATATGAGAGTATGAAAACTACTAACTCGAAAGAAATACCTCCTACAGGATTCAAGACTAACAGAGTGCCTAGAGACCCTACTACGACCGGTGTTAAGAGTGCTATCGCGAGATATATCTCAAGCATGACACCCAACTCATTAACTGCTCTCTCTACCTTAAGCGAGTACCTCTCTAAATACTTGTTAGTGACTGTACTCATCAATTCCAGCGGCTCAGCACCTATGACTACCGAAGCTGAAAGACCTAATAACACCTCTCTGAGAGTTGGTGAAGGAGTTATTTTAGCAACTCTCGCGAGAGCTTCGTTGGTAGGATAGTTTAGCTTAATTAATGAAGTTATCATTTCTAGCTCTACTCGGAAATCTTTTAATACTTCACTATAACTCTGATTAAGAACCTCGAAAACTCTTGAGAGGTCTTTTTCAGACGTAGCTACTAAAGACATGAGAGATGCTAGTAGAGGGAATCTAGCCTCCATAACTTCCCTCCTGCTCTTGTATTTAAGGAAGACAACACCTAACGAGATCACGTAACATAGGGGAAAAACAACACCTAACGAGACTACGACTCCTGAAAGTAGTGAGAGGAGAATTGAGTTACTCGAGTAGTACGTGAACACACAGAACGATAGGAAAGCCGCTAATATGGCTGTTAGTGAAGCTCCAGAAGATATTGAGACGTATCTGTCAAAACTGCTTATCCCTGAACCTATGACGTAATCTTCGAGTTTCGGATACCTAGAATATAGTGTGGTGAACGAGTAAGTAAGTAGTTTAGGTAGTAGGGATAAGTAATTAAAGACTCTTCTTCTCTTCAAGCTCATGGATGACCAACCTGTAGGAGTCTCTTAAGAATTCCTTAGCCTCGTTAAACGTTTTTATTGGGTCTCTCCTGTAACGTCTTAGCGTCGCGTGAAACTCAAATATGTCTACGTTCCTGGCTGCTGCATAACTTAACACAGTAGCTCTCCTCACCAGGTCTGTGAGGAGGTCCTCATACTTCATGAGCGCTAGCTCAGCTATGGATTTTAGTATGTTACTATCTTTTAAGTCGATAAGCCACACGTCCTCGTCTCTAACCCACTTGGAGATTAGCTTGAAACTTATCAAGTCTCTTAACGTGTCGTATTCTCTTACTTCATAGACGTACGTAACTTTCCTGACTATGTTACCCGACATCGGAATTCTAAGTATGTTGACGTAGAGTTTAGCAGCTGCTATGCTAGATTTAGGTACGTTCATGGGCGGGGACGTGAGCCTCCTTATTAAAGCTTCTATATTCTCTGCATGGACTGTTGTAAGTCCTCCATGTCCTGTAGAAACACCCTGGAAGAAGACGTAAGCTTCTCTAGACCTCACCTCACCCAAGATTAAGACGTCTGGTCTCTGCCTCATAGCAGACTCTATCTGTGTCTGCAGCGTGACACTCTGAACTTTAGGGTCGTTACTCAGTCTAGTAGTCATTGAGTCCCAGTTGTCATGGAAGGGGAGGAAGATCTCTGGAGTATCCTCGACACTCACGATCTTCATTTCCGGCGGTAGGAACATAGCTAGAGCGTTGAGAAGTGTTGTCTTACCAGATCCTGTAGGACCGTAAATAACTATCCCTTGCTTATTCTCTACTGCCATCCAGAATAAGGCTGCTAAACCTGGGTCTAGAACACCCCTCCTCAACAACTCAACTATCGTGAAGGGTGTTTCTCTAAATCTCCTAATAGAGAATGAGTGACCCCTCCTAGATACGGTGTCTAAAACTATGTGAACTCTGTAGCCTTCAGGTCTTAACACACCTTCAACAATGGGGTTAGCTACTGAAGGCTCTTGACCAGACTTCACAGCAAGAACTCTAATAACTCTCTCTAGCAAGTCTGAGTTAGGGAAAACGACGTTAGTTTCAAGCCATTCAAACTCTCTATGAAACACGTAAACAGGCAACTCAACACCATTACAGGTTATGTCCTCAACCTGCTGATCTCTTATCAGAGGATCTATAGGGCCGTAACCTACTAGGTCGCGAACAACATAGTAAGCTATGTAGTGGATCTCAGCTTCATTAATCTTGCCTATGTTAGGTGAGCTTCTAAACAAACCACCTAACCTCAAGGAAAAACCTCTCTTCAGATAGTCTCTAACTAAACCAACTACCGTTTCGTATGCTTCACGTGAAAAACCGTAATTAGATAAGCGCTTCATTAAGTTTAAGTCGTGATAGACCTTATAGATAAACGCGTTCAGAAGAGTTCTGCCTGTATCGCTGAGCACGGGTTCGTGAACACGATACCTAAGCTTCTTGTCAACTCCTTCAATAATATCTACTCTAATCTCAATTATTGATGGAATCGTATAGCTAATCCTTAAAGACTCATCATTAAATTTCGTCACGTACGTCATGCACCACTGACTTAATACTTAAAAACAGGTATATATTTTTAAACTTAATTCTTATGAGAAAAGTCGTATCTTCTACCTAACATTGATTTTCTTGAAGTGAGTTGGTAGTAGAAGTTAAGACGGAACAACGAAAGAATACAGCGCTTCTGTACCTCTTTGAGTAACTATCTTAGCTATATACACGTTTCCTTTAATTAAGGTCGTGTCTGAAACTATGGTGATGTACCTCACTTCACCAGGCCTTATTAGAGCACCAGAGACTGGGCCGCCCATCATCAAGTTGCCGTTCACGTCAAGTACGTACCCAGAGCTTACGTTTACTGTTATACTACCTATGTTTCTCACGTATATCGTTACAGTAGCGCTACTATCCCCCATATCTACTCTCACAGCCTCAATCTTCACTCTCTCATCTAGCGCGGAGTGTGTGGCTGGGTTGCCTGACACGTAACCGCTAACCCAGACCCAGAGTAAAACTCCTGCTGCCGTGGCTATAAGTATTAGAATCATAGTTGCTATAATGGGTGAAACACCTGAACGAGTTTTCATTTTAGTCCCCAATATAATAACTATGCGGGAAGAGATTATATCCTTTACTACAAAATTTATGAGGTAGTAAGCAGTAAGTTTTTAAACGAGGGTGTTCTCTCACGTCTTGAAAACTTAAACTTCACGACATTGGTTAAGAGACTAATAGAGTGTTAATTTATTTAAGAGAGTATGGGAACATATGTATAGATTAGGAAGATGAGTATGTTATGTTTGAGGAGTAAGTTGGGGGTTAGCGAGTATATATCTGCTATAATACTAGTTGTTATAGTCTTAGGAGCCCTCACTCTAGTATACGCTCATTTCAATGCAGTAATGTCTCTGAGTGAAGCACTCTTCTCTAGAAGTTTAACTGAATATAGCGTTAATCTACACTCACTTCTAGTAGTCACCGCGACTTACGTGAGTAGTGAGGACGTTCTTCACGTGATTGTAGCTACTGGTGAGTACCCGGTAGAAATATACGGAGTCTACGTTGATGAGGTCTTACTTGAGGATTGCCCGACACATGAGTTTAAGATTTTAAGACCTTATGACGTAGTCGAGATCGCTTGCAGGCTTCCTGAGGCGTCAGAAGTGATTAGGGTTAAGATATCCTATAACGGTGGTTTAATTGAAGTCTTGTCGTCGAAGGTGTAGGGGTGGTATTAGCTCTATAGTGGGGATTGCAGCACTAATACTCATCTTCATCGCTATAGTAGCTTTCCTCCTAACACTACTCTACAGACTAACAGACTTTACTCAATCAATAAGTAAGATTTTAGAAGATAGAGTCGAGAGTGAGTCTATAGTTAAGACAGTAAGCGGGGTGTGGACTCACAGAAACTCTATCTTAACAATAAACATAACTAGTCAGTATCCCCAAGCAATACTGTTAACGGGACTCACGGTAGTCTTCACAGACGGCACTAAACTAACCTTCTCTAAATACAATACAACACTAGACGACGAATCATACGTAATCGTAGTTAAACCCGGTAATGAGCTGGTCAAGATAGACCTCCAACTACCTATAACACTAAGCCCTGGACACACAGTCATGATCCTGATATCTAACAATTACCTTGAAAGTAAGAAAATACTAACAGTAACTGCAACTCTAGCAAACCCTTCAACACTAGTCGCGCTACCACTCAGCAGAACGTAACAAAACACAACAGTAAAACTCTGTATTTTAAGTACTAGAGCAAGAGAACATACTACGGTGCTGGTTCTAGCACTCCTCGACTTCTATTTACTAACCCTTGTCCTGAAGAGCAGGAGCTCTCCTGAACGGGTTATTTGAGGACTACACCTCCTTCTTGGAGGTTTAGCTCAGCACCGGGTCTTCGGCGCGTCACCTCTACCCAGCATAATACAGGACTCGAGGATGTGCCTTCACCTCTCAATACAAATACAAAATTTACAAACACTTATTATAACATCCCTATCCTAAGGAACGAGGGCGATATAGCGGAGCTAATTCCCATGGTCGAGAGGATTGATGGGAAAACGATAAAATACAAAGCTAAGGATGTAGTTGAGGCATGTAAATCGATTGAGCTCCTAACAATAGCTGTTCCTAGGCTATATCCATTATATATTTGTAGTTCTTATGCATACTAAAGTTCTTTTTAGAATACTAAAAGGAATTGAGGAGCTACAAATTGAGATGTTTTCCTCGAATACTGAAGTAGTTTTCTTGATCAATCACATGCTTACTCGTCTGTTTTCTAATTTCGTATGGTTTTACCAGTTCCTTCCCTGACCCGTAAGGCTGTATATGCTGAAGGCCCTGCTACGCTCTACTTTAACGAGCTCAAGGAGCTTATTCATGATGTGAAATCAGAGTTCTATCGGTCTTCAACAAAATGCTATTATGCATACTGGAAGTGGAGTTTAGTAGGGAAGATAGAAAGATAGAGAATCTCCAGTCTTAGAAGCTCGGAGATTGTTCCTAAGATTTAAAAAGATTGTATCCAGATTTTCCGCGGGCAGCTCTACAGCTTTATCAAGATCTGGCGCGAGAGGCTCTCCCTTGTATATTCCTGTTTCCTGAATTTTTGATTAAGTCCCTTAACGAATACTGCTCAGGGATTTCCAAGCAACCTTGCTTGAAGAATATTTATGCTAAAGCCATATCTATTTTTATTCTCCATGATAGCTTATGGCTGAAGTAGGACATATCCTTTGACAACCTCTGCACATTTCAATGCAGTTATCTGGCGAAGTAACTTTTGGCTTGTTGTCTTCCCCCAAAGTATATACAGCATGTGGACAAAAATTAACGCATGTTAGGCATCCAATGCATCTCTCATAGTTTATAATTGGGTACCAGTCCTTAGTCATGAAAAATCACCCTTTCTATTGCTCCAGTGCTTTCTCAATAGATTGTAGAGCCTCCTCTGTTGTCATGTTCCTTATCTCAACAGGAATGAACAGAGACTCATCGAAGTTCAGCTCCTTGAATACCCATCCAAACATCTTCTTCTGCATTTCGGGAGCGCAACCAGCTACTACAAGTTTTGAGATGTTTCCTCTTGCCAAGAGGACTCTCCAGAGATTGTCTCCATCTGAAGCGCATAGCTGTGGATGAATAAGGACAAAATCTACTTTCTTCTCTCTTCTAAGCTTATTTACTAGTTCAAAAATATTCAGTTTTGAAAATGAAGGGCATGTACCCTGGCAGACACACACTACAAGCCCTTTCATGTGAATCACCGTTCACATAATACTTATTCGTTAATATATCTTGCGATTTACAAAACTTCCTGAATCACGCACGAGAAGTCAAACAGATCGTCTGATTTAATCAAACTAACCCAAAAATAATAAACCTTTATGTAAAACTTGATACACATTTTTCAAAAATGTATACCAAGTTTTAACTTCTGCTCTCATCTTGTAGAGCAGTCGCGTAATACGTGATGCCTACAAAAATAACAAAGAACAAATACTAAACAAAATCAAAACAACGTTGCATGACACCCAACGCGTCATGCAACATGAAAAACAGAACCAATAAATCTTCATCAAAGAAAGAATGCGGGCCCGCCGGGATTTGAACCCGGGACCTCCGGCTTAGAAGGCCGGCGCTCTGTCCTAGCTGAGCTACGGGCCCCTAAAAATGAAATCTTCCCGCAGTTATAAATGTTTGCGTTTGTGATCTCCTACCACGTTGTTTTAAGCCTAGATTAAGCTGGCTAAGTCAATTACTTTATCTCTAAAGTACTTCTTTATTATTTCTCCAGCTAAGTCATATATTCTTCTCGCTCTACTTATTATCACGTAGTCGCTTGACGCAATTACCCCATCTCCGCCGATAACTCTCATGTCTGCTTTATCAGCTAAAACGACCTCAGCTAAGTCTCTCGTAAAGTTTCTTATAGTGTCTGCATGATGTCCTGAGTAACTGACGTTCTTATCTAGAACTATAGTTACCGAACTAGGAGTTAACTCAAGCAATTCTTTCTTAAGAAGCTCTATAGCATCTTCAAGCATCTTCAGCTCAATCCCCTTCCTATAAGATTTCCTTAAGTCTCTGACAAACCCGTCATCACATAAGAAAACATCCATGCCTTCCATAACTGTGTGGAGAGTCAGTAAAACATTATATCCGTCTACGATGAGTGGATAGTGCGCAACACTACCGACATACTTACTTCTTATTGCCTCAACGTCTTGACGGCTATGAACACACCTGAGAAGCAGAGTCCTCTCAACGCTGCTTAAGCTGTACCTAGAAGTAACTAAATCTAGTACTACCCTCTGCTTATAACCCCTACTCAGCAAGTACTTGTAATCTCTAGATGCCTCAACGACTTCTTCCCTAACAAAAAACAAAATTACCTGCCTCGAAATTCATGAACTAACTTAAGAACGAGTTCTTTTATTTCCTCTACGTTACTAGCTTCTAAGTAGCCGGTCGCGTGCTGACTCCCGCCCCCGCCACGCCCCCCAGCAAGTAACGTGAGTCTTCTCAACAACTCGCTTGCCGGTATTGCTGCGGAGGCTTTAGCACCTTCGGAAATCTCGATATCAAGACCTCCAGCACTTCTAGGAGTTAAGACGACCAGTATTAGGTCAGCGTATTGTTCGCTTAAATTCTTCAAGACTTCTCTTAAAGCATCAATATCTACTAGGTCTAGGTAGATAGTCGACACTCTCAGATCCTCGACCTGCTTAGTCGATGACTCAACGAGCTCGACTAACTCCCTAACGTAATACTTCCTGAACATTGCTATCTTAGACCTCAAGTCCTGAAGCTCTTTAATTACTGTCTGAAGTCTTAAAGTAATATCACCACCTACCAACTTCTCAGCACTCCTTATCTTATTCTCTAACTCCCTAGCGTACATGCTTACTTGAGTCCCTGCAACGTACTCTAGCCTAACTACACCATCAGCTATCTTCTCAGTCTTCACTATCTTCAGCGCACCTACCTCCCTAGTGTTACTTAAATGCGTCCCAAAACACGCCTCAGCATCTAAGCCGTCAATCTCAACAACTCTTATAATAGGTTCTAGAACTACGCCACCCTCATACAAGACAAACCCGTACTTCTCCTCAGCCTCATATTTAGGCATGAAGTAAGTTTTTACTTCCCTACCTTCAAGCACGACCTTGTTAGCTAAGTCCTCAATAGCTCTCACCTCATCTTCTGTGAGAGTCTTATAGTGAGTTATGTCGAGCCTGGCCCTATCTTCCGTTTTCTCAGCACCCGCCTGCCACACATGAGGTCCTAAGACCTTCCTAGCAGCACCGAGAATCACGTGCGTAGCTGTATGATGCCTCATCAACTTATACCTCCTCTCCCAATCAATGATGCCTCTAACCACACTACCAACTACGTCTTCAGGCACCGGCTTCTCGAGCTTATGCAGAATAACTCCGTTTACTTTCTGCGTGTCGACAACCCTGTACGTGACTCCACTAAAGACTAGATAGCCTGTATCAGGTTCTTGACCACCACCCTCAGGGTAGAATGCTGTCTCTTCTAACACGACATACTCTCCCACAACCTTAGCTACGCGTGAAGTGAATTCCTTTAAGTAGGGGTTTTCATGAAATAGCTGCTTAGTAGGTCTCAAACCCTTCACAGCCTCCACAACCTCTATAGGAACTTTTGCTTTCTCTCCCTTTCGTACTGGAGCTCTCGAGTGCTTAGCAGCTAATCTGTTATAGAAGTCGTTAGGAACACTAACTTCTACCCCTTCTTTTCTGCTAATTTCAGCAACTACTTCCGGCGGTATCCCGTGACTATCATACAGCTCTATCAACTCATCCAGACTCAATCCTTGAGTACCTCTCTTCAAATACTTCTTGACTAGTGAAGGCGCCTTACTCAGCACGTCAAGATACTTACTTACTTCATGCTTCAAAACATCTTCTATATAACTCTCCTTATCCCTCAGTTGCTCGTACATATCTCCCCAGAACTTAATCTGCTTGTCGAAGAGCACGTAAGCCTCGCTCACGTCGAACCCTAAGTATGTTAAAAGTCTGAAAATCCTCCTAAGCACGAGCCTCGCTAAGTAACCCTCACCACTGTTTGACGGAACAACCCCGTCAGCAAGCATTAGAGACGCTGTCTTAACATGGTCTAACAGAGCGTAAACCCTTATCACCTTATCAAGGACCACCCCTAACTCACTAACGCTTATTCCCAACTCTCTCGAGACTTCATTCTTTAACTTAGCGTAAAGAACCTCGTTCTTTGGGTTCAGCCTACCAACATACTTAACACTAACTCTCAAGACATCCTCAGGAGGCTCCTCAACCCCGAGTATCTTGTGGTAATCACTTAATAGACTACCATAAATAGCGTGAAAAGCTGTAGGAGTCTTCTGAGTAAGCCATGCTATCCTCTCTATTCCGTATCCAGTATCAACTATCTTGAGGGGTATTTCTCTGTAAGTCCCGTCCTGTAACGTCTCATACATCATGAAGACTAAAGTAGCTACTTCTAAGCCCCCTACAGCAACCTCAAAACAAGGGCCTGCATTACCTCCACCCTCCCACCAAGACTCCTTAAAAACTAATTCTTCTTCAGGAACTCCAATAATCCTCGTAAAAAATTCCTTAGCGTATTCTACAGTCTCGTGAGTAAAGTACACGTACTTATCAGGATAATTGAAAGCGTGGTGACCCCCCATTATAAAGTTAGTTAAGTGCCTGCCAAAAGTGTACCCAACACTATCGATATCTTCAAGTCTTATGCTTGGCTGAGCTATCACTAACGGGTTAGCCGGGGGCGGAACTAGACCTGAAGTCACGTGAGGCTGGAAAACCACTATTGAAGCTATAGTTAAGTAGAGGTCATCTCTCCACCTAGCCACAACCGGATAAGGCTTAACAACTTTATGACCAAGACCCTCAAAGAAGCTGAGGAACTTATTACGGACTTCCTTGACTGTCAACGGGCCTGAACCTACCTTTAAATCAAAGAATGTGTAGTCAGCACACGGGGCGTCATTACAGTCGTCTCTGTAAGTCTTAGACCAGAAGTCAGCTCCACACACGCTACACTTTAGTCTCACATAATTTTCTCTCTCGAACATCTTGACTCTATAGATGTCTGACCTCGTATCAGGCAACTAACGACCACCTATCTAAAATTAAAAAACAGTGTTTAAGATAATAAAGTCTTAGCAAGTATTAATGTGAGCTCACTTAAGCATCCTAACCGAAAAGCGAAGAAATACCCTCAGCTATCTCTTCTTCACTTATCTTCTTTTCTTCCTCTTCCTCAGCCCTCTCTTCTTTCTCAGGCTTCTTAACTTCTTGAGGTGGCTGAGTAGCTACTGCTGGTTGCGTGACTACAGGTATATTGAGTTCCGGATACTTCTGCATTAAAGTAGCTGCTAACGTCTGTGCTTTACTAACGGCGCTCCTGAGTACTAAGTGGGTAGTCTCAGGGGTCACGTACCCGATTTCACAAGCTAAGTTCACAGCCCTCATATAGGCCTTAACAATTATCTCAGGCATTACCTCTGGCAGAGGTAGCGCAGTCTCGACAGCTACTATCCTTGAGGTCTGGACAGCTGCTAGAAGTTCTTTCTTGAAGCTCTCGATGTCCAGCTTCAACTTCTCAGCAGGAATTACTACCCCTTCATCTAAGACAGCCTTTATAGAGAGCTTAACTGGGTAAGCCTTTATATCTAACTTCCTAAGCAGAGACGCTAGCTCAGGCGAAACCACGTCACCAGCTGAAGCAACTTTAGACTCCTTAGCGATCCAAATAATTCCTTCTCTCACCATAGTTCTAATCTTCAGCTTACCAAAGACAGACATCATTGGTCCTGGAGGTATCCCCGTAGGACCTTCTGGAACGTATATATCAGCAGGCGCCTTCTCGCCAGGCTTAACATACCTCAAAACTACTACCTTATCTACCAGATTCGCAAGCATAAACGCGTTAAGATTAGTAAATATGAATAGATTAGGTCCTGTGAGGAAATTAAGGAATTCTTCAAGACTCGGCAGACTCAACTCCCTCAGAGCTCTTATGACGATAGTGTTTTTGAGTACCTTCACTACACCATACTTACTTAAACTCTTCTTGATCTCGGCAAGCTCTCTCGCTGAAACTCCCTCAAGACTCACGACTCCCAACGTCTTATACGTAGACAGCAACTTCTTAATTTCATTAACTACAACTTCCTTCTCTACTATAGATTTCCTTATAACTACTCTGCGAGTCTTTTCAGCTACTCGAACATCTTGTATTAGCTTAAATAACTTATTTCTGGTAGAGCCCTTCATCACATACTCACCTCGACAGCAGGACCCATTGTTGTCTTGAAGTATATCTTAGCCGTAGTTTCTAGAGGCTTCGTGTACTTAGACTTAATGAAGTTAAGTACTGCTACAGCATTCTCTACTAGATGTTCTAACGGCATGTCTTCACTACCTATCCTGCAACCAACCCAAGCCTGCTCTTTATTCCTGACTCTGGTAGAGTTGGCGTACCTGGTGACTAAGGCTTTCAAGTTGGCTGTTGCAGGGATAGGTATTGGGAACTTGCCTCTAGGACCTAACGCTGGTCCTAAGACTCTACCTACTTGAGTCATTAAGTCTGGCTGAACTAAGAAGACATCATACTTCATACTAAGCTTCTTTGCTTCCCGCTTAGAAAGATTCTTTAAGTTCTCAGGTGTTAAGACGTCAACTCCTATTTCCTTAGCTTGTAGCTGGAGATTGCCTGAAGCTATTACTAAGACTTTAGTCTCTTTCCCAGAACTCTTAGGGAGATACACGAAATCTCTGAACTTAACTTCAGAACTCTTAGGGTCAACTCCCTTAAAAACTACTATTAACTCAACAGACTGCTTGAAGTTACGCCCCCTACCAAGCTCTAAAGCTGTTTTAAGAGCCTCAGCTAGCTTATCTTCACTTACCACTATCCTCACCTACTTCTTCCACTCATCTTCATATTTAAGAAAGATAGAGTCATAGAAGCCTTCGTTAATTAACTTAATAACTTCTTTAGCACTCTTGCCTTCAACACTCAAACCTATAGTTGACGCAGTAGAAACCAAGCTCTTCACAGCAGCTTTTAAACTCTTAGAATTCATCTCGTTTTTCTTCATGAGAGCGACCTTAATTACGTCCTCAATACTCAGGTTACCAACCTTCTTATGAGCAGGGTCTCCTGAAGGCTCGGAAACCCCTGCAGTCTTAAGAAGAAGCGACGAAGACGAAAGAGACCTTATTTCAATCCTGTAATTCTTAGTGTCCGTGTCAACGTGAAGCAATACAGAGACCTCAATATCCTTAAGATGCTTAGTCAATTCATTTATCTTATTAACTACCTCGTTGACGTCTAGACCTAGCTGAGCTATAGTAGGCCCTACAGGCGGTTGAGGGGACGCTGACGCCCCCTTAACCTTCAGTCTTACAGTACGCCACACCACACCACATCACCTCTTAGCAGGTTTCACATCATCTGCCGGTAACGTGACCTCCATCTTGAAGGAGGCTTCTAGTATGTTTAGTGTGACTGTCCTTTTACTCACATTAACACTTACAATCTGAGCCTTTAAGCCTTTAAAAGGTCCTGAAACAACCTCTACAATATCTCCCGGACGAAGTTCTTCAAGAGGTGACGCAACTTTAATTAACCTCTCAACTTCTTCCTCTGTGAGAGAGCCCATAGCTTGCCCCTTCACATGCTTTATGTCTTTAGCTATCTTGTGAACTATGTGATGTCCTTCAGTCTCTATTATTATGTAGCCCTTAACCTTAGGAGGTATTATTATTGAATAAATACCTCTAGTCTCAGTATTTCTTATTAAGGATTCAAGCATTAGCGCGACGTTAAGTTCCTGCCCAGCAGTAGTTCTTAGTATGACGTACTTGCGTTGCTTACTACCCTGAGTCATGCTACCTTCTTCACTCAATCCGAGCACCCCTCACAAATATCCCTGAACGTAAGAAAGTATTAAGTGAACGACGAACCCTACAAGACCTACTAATATGATGCCCCCCAGAGTTATCTTGAGTAGAGTTCTGTACTCGTCACTCTCCGGCTTCTCCGAGATAGTTATTATCTTTCTCCACATAGCTACTATCTCCTCTATCTTCATGTCCTCACCTTTCTAAGTGTTAATACTGAGAAGATTATTAAGTATTAAGTCAGGGTTAAACTCGAGTAAGTCGCTATAACTCTGTCCGACACCCACGTACAGTATCTTCTTCCCTAGAGTTAGTATTATGCTTAGTGCTGACCCGCCCTTAACGTCGGCGTCTACTTTAGTGAGTATCACGGCGTCAACACCTACTGCCTCATCAAACCACCTAGCCTGCGAGACAGCGTCGTTACCTACTAGAGCGTCCAGAACCAAGACCTTTAGATTGGGCTTCACAACTTTAACTACCTTCCTGAGTTCCTCCATTAAATCTCTGTCGGTATGCATCCGCCCGGCAGTATCTACTAACACTGCATCATACCTGCTCTTAACAGCGTGTATGACCCCGTCTTTAGCTACCGCCGCCGGATCAGCGCCGTACTTACCTTTAATTATCGGGACCCCGACTCTACCTGCATGTATCTCTAGCTGTTCTAGCGCGCCAGCCCTGAAAGTATCTGCCGCGACAATTAGAGGCTTTAACCCGTCACTCAACAACTTATAAGCAACTTTAGCTATAGTAGTTGTTTTCCCTACCCCATTAACACCTAAGAAAACTATGACGTAAGGCTTTTGAGACTCTTTAATCAAAGCGCTTAAGTCCTTACCGAAAGTACTGCCAGCAAGTAACTCCTTAAGAGTATCTCTAATTACTCCTAAGACATACTCTCTAGAACTACCTAAGCGAGGCACTTTAGCACCAACTAACTTACTAGCTAGTCTAGAACGAAGAATCTCAACAGCCTCGAAAGCTACGTCTCCTTCCAAGAGGAGCCACTGAAACTCCTCAAATATCTCGTTAAACTCCTTCTCACTTAATTCTTTCTTGCTTACTGCCTCCCCTAAAGTACTAACGAAACTGGTCAGTGCTTCTCTAATCTTACGAAACACAACAATCACTCTTCTAATTAAGAGCTAGTACTCCTAGCCTGCTGAGCCCTTGCTTGCTGTGCCTGAATCAGGATAGAATTAACCAGGTTTTCTAGTTTCTCGTAATGATTAAGTGCTCTAACAAGTTCTCTCTGAAGCTCATCAGCAATATCTCTATATTCTTTCTCTCTACTACTCAATACCTCGAAAGCTTTATCTATGGAAAGCTCAGCATAATATTCTAAGCCCACATGCGTTATGACTCTGTCAACGTAATGTGGTGAGGCCCTAATCAAGACATACCCCCTCCTATCAGCAGGAGCTAAGAACTCACTCACGCCCTCACCCTTAAACTCTGTTAATGCGTTAATACTAGACTTGATCTCATTTAATTCTTCCTGAACTTGATTAAGTTGATTCTGCAAAGCATCAATATACTTCTTCAACTCAGTTAACTGAGCTAAGAGAGCCTCAAAACTCACTACCTGTTTTTTCTCAACACTCTTATCTGAACTCAACTAGACCAGCCCTCAAGCTGAGCTAACTCCTTAACAATCCTCTTCTCAGCTTCTTCCGGACTTATCTCAATCACATCAAGTATTTTTATGTGTTTTCTCTTCAGCTTATGCCTACTACCCATCAAAGAATAAACTTTCTCTAAAGCCTCCTCCCTACTGAGAGCCCTAACTTCCAACGAAAACTTCTGCCATGACCTAGTCCTATCAGGACTGAAAAGCGCGACCCCGTTGACCCTGTAAGTCTTGACCTCACTACTCACCGCTTACACCAAACATTAATACAGATGAAGCTTAAAAACCAACCTTACCCAATCAGAAACAAATCGAGTCTTCAGTCAAGCAACACCATAATTTATGCTCTTGAGAAGTTGAGGATCTCCATGATCCTCATTATCTCAGGACCTGTAGTCAACTCGCCAACTACAGCGCCGTTATTATTAATGACTAAGCCGACCTTAACGAACCCAACACCGAAATTCACCGTCGCAGTACCAGCCCTAACCTCAAACAGAGACTCAAGATACTTTAATTCCGCGCTGTTGATGTCCGGATGAAAAACCCCGCTGAAATCATTAAGCACGCCTAATGAACCCACCGTAGGTATCTTAGCTAGAGCCCCCTTCTTAACTGAAGAGAGTCCTAACTCACTCTTTATTAAGTCAGTTTCTTTATCACTTAACTCAGGATGAAGCAACGCGAACTTATTATTAGTTAATATCACGTTACCTAAAGCTGTGAAAGTTGTCTGAACAATCTTGGCAGGCAAGCCAGCACTCCTCAGCTTGTCTAGCTCCTCCTCCCTGGTTATCTTAGGCAAGAGTATCGCTCTGTCATTGCCTGCTACGAACACGCCCAACAGCGTCGAGTCAGCTACTCTAACTTCTATGACGTCTGTTCCTAAAACATTCTTCAGAACCTTCTTGACACTCTCTTCAACCCCCTCAGGAACTAACGTGACGTTGTTGTTAGTGAATATGTAGACGCCTATGTTAGGGTTGCCGAAAACCCTGAGTTTCTCTAAGGGCATGAAGATACCTCTACTTGCTATCTTCTCTGGCTACCTGCTCTGTAACTTGGACAGCCAGTGACGCCTTAACTACCTTACCAGCGTCATCGAGTTTAGTAACGCATACAGCTATTCTCGCGGGAAGATTATCTGAACTTCTTGAAAGGATGAACTCGTTAATTGACGCGTCTAGGATTACCTTCTCTGCCTTGCTATGCTTCTTAACGAACTCACGAACATACCTCAACGCTCTGAAATTCCTTCTGGTTAAGCCAGTCCACTTAAGCTTGTTGAGATTCACAACATATATGGAGCCTTCAACCAACACTAACACCTCACACGTTCTTTAACTTACCTCTCCTCCAATGCCTCAGTCTAGGTCTCCACGAAACCTTCCTCAACGTTTTTACTACGACCCATATAGGTATTGCTCGATTACTTTTTGCCTCACTAGCTAAACGTAACTTCCTAGCTACGTGCTTAGCCCTAGCCAACACAATCACCTCTTCTCCCTAAACGTAATCTTGTACTCACGCCTAGTTCTAGTATCTATAGTGTAAAGAATCTCTTTTAACGTATCATCATCGATGAGGTCTTTCAACTGACCCGAGAGAGCTAAATTTATTATGTAGTCTTCAACAGCTCTGGCTAGCTCAGGCTTAACGAGCTTCACGTTAGCTAGTCTAGCCCTAGCCTCCGGGGTCATGACCCTACGCAGTATCTCCTGCCTCTGAGCCTCCCTAGCAGCCTCCTCTTCTCTTCTCCTGGCTTCCTCCTGCCTCCTAAGCAGGGCCTCCATCTGCCTCCTCTTAATCTCTTCTAATTCTGCGTCATAATACTCCTCACTCACTCTATAATCACCCATACTTACCTAACTCAGGTCTTAACTCTACTAATCTCTTGAAGACTTCACTGGCTATACTATCCATTAAAGACCTCCCTTTAGGAGATAAAGTCCTTCCATTCTTACCAGCTTTCACTACAAGCCCTGCTGTCTCTAGCTGGTGAAGTATGTGTCTAATTATAGAACTCCCACTCCTCCTGAAGTGCGGCGGTGCAGAACCCCTCCTCTTAATCCCTCCGTAAACGTTTCTGAGAGTACTCACACCTACAGGCTCCCCACTCACGTACAGCTTCCTCAAAATACTTGCGGCTCTCACATACCACCAATCAACAGAATCAGGCACTCTCTCCCTGTTAGGACTAGTCTTAACAAATAACGCCCACGTAGGAGGCTTCACAACCTTCACGTTATCCTTCAAATATTTAGCTAACTCATTAATAAACGCATCGGCTGGCACTTCCTTAACATTCACCAAGCTGGCACCCCACCTCCTAACAAATTAAGTGTTGGGTTTTATTAAGCTTTACTCCCCGCACAAAATACAAAAACGTGGAAACCCAACACTACTCTAGCTGACTTCCTCCTCGCCCTAAAGGGTGAGGCTTTCGGGTTGTAAACTTCTCTGCTCTGCTTTAAAGATGAAGTCTTCAGCTATAATAGGCTGTGGTGCGGCGGCCGGGATTCGAACCCGGGATCTCCGGCGTTCTACGGGTGCCTTGGAAGGCCGGCGTCCTAGACCAGGCTAGACGACCGCCGCCCAAGTAATAGAAATAAGCTCGCAATTTAAATCTTTAAGTTGGTATACTGACTTCAACTACTTATTTAAAGTAGAGAATTTTTCATAGTAGGGGTAAGAGATGAGGGGGGTTTCCTGCGGTGGCTACAGGTTCCTAGAACACACTACGGACGCGTACTTCGAGGCTTCAGGAAAGACTCTTGAGGAAGCTTTTGAGAACGCTGGTAAAGCTCTCTTCGAGGTCATGCTAAACACTTCTAAAGTCGAGTGCAGGGCTCAGAAACTTATAGTTGATAGCGGCATAGACGCTTACAACGCGCTCTACAGATGGCTAGAAGACTTACTAATAATATTCAATGTCGAGAAGCTAGCTTTCACACAATTTAAGATTGTGTTTGAGAAAAGCGTGGAGGATTTGAAAGACCTAAAAAAGCCACTCAGGTTTCTCGGGGAAGTTTGTGGGGAAAAAACAGACCCGGAAAAACATGAGATCAGAAATGAAGTGAAGGCAGTTACATACTCACTCATGAAAATAACTAAAGAAAATGACTGCTGGTATGTTAGCACAGTGCTAGACTTATGAAATACTCTCAAATTACTGAGTTGATGTGTGACGTTGTAAGACTCACTCCTTAAGAGGTACTCATACCATCTCAAGTTTTATTTTACACGCGCGTAAGTAGTTTAGGGCTCGTTTATGAGTTTAGTTAAGATAGTGATTGCTGAAGCGTCTTTAGAGCTAGTTCCTCGAGAGATATGTAATCATGCAGCAGTAATTAAAAGCGCTAAACTCAGAAATAAGAAACCAACTGAAATCTTACTAGATAAGTCAGTTCATTACCACGCTATGAAAGACCTCCCCGATTCTCTAAAGAGGGGTAGACCCGACATAACACACATAACACTGCTTGAGATACTGTCTTCACCTCTTAACATAGAGGGGAGACTCCAAGTCTTCGTACACACGTACGGTGATTACGTCATTGAGGTTAGTCCCGAGATACGCATACCGAGAAACTATAACAGGTTTGTTAGCTTGATAGAGCAGTTATTTAAGGAGGGTGTAGTTCCCCCGAGAGCTAAAAAACCTCTTCTCAGGTTATTTCCATCAACTATAACGAGCTTACTCAAGAAGTTAGGAGCTTCAGGTCTAATACTACTAGACGAGAAAGGAGTTCTCACAAGTCCTAAGAGCATATGTGAGGAGGCTCTGAAGAAGGACTTGCCAATAGTTATTGGGGGGTTCCCGCACGGGGAATTCTCTAACGAGGTAGTAGCTAACGCCGTAGCTACATACTCCGTATATCATAAACCACTAGACGCTTGGGTAGTCGCCTCAATAATTGTTCACGCGTGTGAAGAACTACTCAAGATAATTCTCTGATTAAGTTATGCCGCCGCGGGGATTTGAACCCCGGACACCCCGGTCTCCAAGAAACTTCAGCCGGGTGCTCTCCCGGGCTGAGCTACGGCGGCCCAATAATAAATTTTTTAGGGATTATTAAAGCTTTCACGCGCTTAGGAAACGCGTCTTAACGAAGTTGGGTGGTTGTTTCTTTTTGGTTTTTCTAGGGTTTGTAAAAATTGTGAATGTGGTGGTTCGGGGTTTCCGAGACTTACGGCAGTTCGTGAGGAGGGGACTCGTGGATGCCTTGATGAAGCACCCAAAAGAAACAAACAAAAACCTCAAGATAAGAAGCGGTTGATAGGTAGCTAATAAAGTCTCTCTACGACTGGGGGCACGCACTTACTTATTGTTCTGTGACCCCTAATTATCTTCAGGTCGACACACTCGTAACTTATGCTCTCCTCTATTGCGGCTCTTAAATCACTTACTTTCCTTACTGGCTTGTTATTTGCCTCAAATATTATGTCGCCTATCGCTAGTCCGTGTTTGTCTGCCGGTGAGCCGGGAACTATATTAACGATTACGACACCCTCATTAACGGGTAGTTCGTAGAGCTTAACAGCTTCTTCTGTTAACGGCGTTACGTAAACACCTAACCAGGCCCTGACAACAGTGCCGTATTCTCTGATCATCTGAATAAACCTCCTCACAGTGTTTATAGGTATTGCGAAGCCTATTCCTTGAGCGTATGGTATTATAGCCGTAGCTACTCCCACAGCCTCGCCGTCAACGTTTATTAGTGGGCCCCCACTATTACCTGGGTTTATGGCGGCGTCCGTCTGGACCAAATCTTCCAAGACTATGTTTTCTCCGGTTATGGTCCTGCCTAAAGCGCTTACGACACCCATTGATACTGAGGGGCCGGGCAAGCCTAAGGGGGAGCCTATCGCGAAAACTAAATCACCTACTTTAAGTTTATCTGAGTCTCCTAATGGTAGGGGCTCAGCATCACTTACTCCAACCTTGAGTAGAGCTAAGTCTCTATATGGATCAGCAACGAGTACTTTAGCTCTCTCTTTACCGTGTTTAGGTACCAGAACTACAACTTCCCTAGCATTCATCACTACGTGAGCGTTAGTGACTATCAAGCCAGGTTCTACGAAAAAGCCTGACCCAGCACCTCTAACTTCTCTATACCTAAAGAATATGTCTATACTAGGCACTAAAGTAAAGATAGTAACAACGCTCTTGGAAACAACAGTGATTAAGTCCGATATCCTAGAACTAAATTCCCTTAATTCCAATATACCACCATTAAGACATGGTAAAACTGAGTTAATAAGAGTTTACGAAACCTAATATCGTGATGTCAGAGAATAATTAGGAAATAAAGTGAGGACAGAGACCTGATGATAGTAGGAGCTGAAGGAGCGTGGCTTAAGTGAGGGGACGCAGGCTAATCAAAGACTTAGCTATTCAGAGAGCTATGATACTCTACAACACGTCAGTCATGATGTTTAAGCTAGGCCTAATAGATGTAGCTAGAAAAGAAATAGAATTAGGTCTTAGACTACTTCGTAAAGCTAGAGCGAGGAAACCCTTACTGTACAGAAGATACGTGTGCAAGAATTGCTTAATTCCTCTAATTCCGGGATTAAATGCTAGAGTAAGGATAAGAAATAACAGAAAGCAAGTTATAATAACTCTGACATGCTTACAATGTGGTTGGGTGATGAGAAAACCTTGCATAAAAAAGAAACAAGAAAGGTGAAGGAAGTCTTGAGTGAGCCGGCTAAAGTAAGAATAGGAAAAAGCGGGTTAAGTGAGGGAATCATGAACGAGATTCGCAAATTCCTGGAGAGAGAAGGTGTCGTTAAAGTTAAGATACTGAAGACAGCACTTAAAGAGCTTGAAGTTAATGAGGTAGCAACCGAGGTCTCGAGAAAACTCAACGCTGAAGTGATAGACGTAAGAGGCCACACATTCACACTAAAACGCAGAAAGTAAGAGAGACTGGTGCCGCGGCCGGGATTTGAACCCGGGTCACGGGCTTTCTACGCTTAACGCGGCTCGAGAGGCCCGCATACTTGACCGGGCTATACTACCGCGGCACCAAAACAAATAAAAAACAAGAGCTTATAAGTGTTTGAAAAACACTTGCTTGATAATGACTCGCTATGGCGACTGTTACCTCTTCGCCCCCAGCTTAAAGTGGTGAGAGTTTCGGAGTTTAGAACTACATTCCCGGCTTATGTTGGGTTCAGTCCTGCGCCTGGTCTCAGATACGTTGCCCTCACCCCATATAATGCGGTACTCAAAATGTGTTTTAAGTAGCCGAGTAGAATGTGATGAGAGCTTTGAGGAGAGAGGGCTAGAAGAATTGAATTCACTCCTTAATGACGGGAAAGGGATTAGGGCGCTAAGGAATGTCTTGTTTAGAGCTAATCCTAGAAATCCTGAGGATGATGATTTACTGATTGTTATGTTATGATGAGGGATTGGCTGCAGGCCCTACAGTTACTCGCAAGCCCTCACATCTATCTAAGTCTGTGCGAGCAGGGTAGGAGTCCTAAAACACAAAAGAACACGAAACGAGAACTAACGTGAAGAAACAACAGAATTCCTTCAGCGCTCACGACTGGTTTAAGTTAGTTACTTCAGCACTTGCTTTCCCGGCATCTCGGAGAGCAAGTCTCTTATGTTCTTTATAAACATAGTACGCGAGTAAAGATATAATGATGATTTGCGGTAAGTCTACTACATAAGCCGAAGCACTGTTTCCTCTAAGCTCGATTAGTAGCGGGTAGGGTATTATAACCAAGTTCCTGCTGAATGCTTTGAAAGCTATGTAGCCGTAATAAGACACTGTAAAAACCCCGCAACTAATTAAGAGCATTCCGACTGTATTTCTGTTTTGATATATCGTGTGCAGAATCAGTATAACTATTAACGTGGCGAAAGAAGCGACATTCAGTACTGTGAAGAACCTCTGTGGCAAGCTTTCTTGAAATCCTAACGCGGCCGTCATCACATTAACTAATGTGAAAAAACACACAAACAGCAGAATAAAGACTATCAAGTATGTAGGATCTATTTGAAACAGACGTGATATCTCAGCATTTCCGGCACTGCTCATCTTAACTCACTAGACCCTCTTCTCATCATGTCACTAATTAATGTTATGTTCGTTAATATATTCTCAAAGGAAGAATTAATGTGCGGGGTTCGAGAGGTCGCGTGACTTAATGGAGTATGAAGCAATAGCTGAGAGTTACAGGAGGAGGCCGTGGGAGATAGTGAGTAAAGCCGTAAGTAGCGATACTAGATGGTTTGCTGACCTGGGTTCTGGTCCGGGACAGAATTCTAGGTACTTAGCTGCTACCAACAACTTAGTGAGGGGCATCCTAATAGACATTTCCATCAACATGATTTACAGGTCACTCAAAGAAACTCCTGAGTCTCTCCAGCACAGGCTATATCCAGTTTTAGCCGACATGAGAGAACTACCTATAAGGACAGGCTCTATAGATTCAATACTCTTAATATCTGCACTCCACCACTTAGTGCCACGCGCGGATCGCTTAAGAGCGTTACGTGAGTGCTACAGAGTCTTAAGAAATAAGGGTCTGTTATTAGTAGTCGTATGGGCTAGATGGCAGAAACCCCTACTTCTAGATGTCGTGAGAGGTCTAATGTCTTACGTTCTGCGAAGGAAAGAAAGCTTCTGGGACATAGTTAGGTGTTCTAGAGCTACTTGCAGAACGTATCATCTCTACAGCATTAGTGAGCTACAGAGAGAGTTGGAAGTTGCTGGGTTTGAAGTAATTGAGAAAGGTGTTTACGTGCCTGAAGGAAGTGAGAGACTACCTAATAAGAACTACTATTGTCTGGCGCTCAAGACTTAAGACTCTTATGCATGTAGGGGGAGTTCCAGGGCCTCTTATAACCTAGGGATCTGTAATAGTCACGCACGCCGACGCCGGACAAAACCAACATCTCTTTAGCGTCGTACTCTTCCGCAGCTATCCTCTCAGCCTCGAGAAGGAGCTTCTTACCGAAGCCTCTGTGCTGTAATTCTAAGTTGCTGAGAGGCCCACTTCCTGGAGCGACAGGCACACCATACACGTGTAATTCACGAATCAAAGCTTTCTTTCCGCCAGCCACTTCAGGTCTGTGAGCATGCTGTGAAGGTATTCTCAGTCTAAGTATCCCCACTACTACATCTTCTTCAGGACTCTCTATAGAGAGGAATTCTTCTACACCCTCACTAGCTTCATACCTCATTCTGTGAAGTCGTAGAGCGTCAAGCCTAAGAGTAACTCCTCTCTTCATTACTGCTCTGCCAGCTTCTCTCCATCTAATCTCTCTTATCTTAATCCCCCTCCTAACACACTCTTCCTCAACTAGCTCTCTCAGGTTTCCTTTCCGGGGACCATCAATTATTATCTGTGCTGGGACGTCTCTCTGAACTCTCTGGACCCTAACGTACTTAGGAATATACCTATACATTTCTGAGATTAACTTTACTGCATCCTCGTCGCTCAGCGCCTTATACTCTCCCCTCTTCCACATCTCATATAGTTCTGTCCCCTCAATAACTAGGGTTGGGTATATCTTGAGGTAGTCTGGTCTAAAGTTCGGGTCTTCGAATATCGTCTTAATAGCTTCTATGTCTCTGCTTAAGTCACTACCTGGGAGACCAGGCATTATATGGTAGGCTACCTTAAATCCAGAGTCTTTTAAGACTCTAGTAGACCTGATGACTTCGGATACGTTGTGACCTCTCCTAACCAGCGTTAATACGTCATCATATATGCTCTGAACGCCCAGCTCTACCTTAGTAGCTCCGAACCTGAGCATCAAGTCCGCGTGTTTTTCTAGTCCCCAGTCTGGCCGGGTCTCCATAGTTAGGCCCACACACCTCACTGAAGCTCTCTCATTTCTCTCTTGCTCCGCCTCAAGAGTAGTTCCTGACGGTAACCGGGTCTCTGGGAAGTCATTCATAGCCCTGTAGATTTCGGTAATGAAAATTTCTTGATAATCTTGAGGGTAAGCAAGGAAAGTACCCCCCATAACAATCACTTCAACCTTGGAAGGATACCAGCCTATGTAATCTCTATACTGCCTCAACCTAACCTGGACTTGAAGGTAGGGATCGTAATCAACTCTCCTAGCTCTCATTAGCGCTGGCTCATCCCCAATATACGACTGGGGAGTACCGTATTCAAGGCCACCAGGACAATAAATACACTTGCCGTGAGGACACTTATAAGGCTTAGCCATAACAGCCACAGTAGCAACTCCGGAGAGAACTCTAGTCACTTTCTTTATTCTTACTTCCTCACACTTCAACGACTTCACTCCACTAAATACAGATTTAGGGAGCTTAAGTTGTTTCGAGAGTTCTTACTGCTAAACACGTAAAGAGATCTTTAGGAAGCCAACAACTAACGTGGCTAAAGACATGAATAAGATTAGTTCCTGTGAATGTTTTAAAGAGACTCTCAACAAATACTTGATTGTCAGGAGCCCTACTACCGCAGAGGTTAGGAAAGCTACTAATAAGCCACTCCCAGCTTCTGCTATTATGGTTTTAGAAGCATAAAGTGCTAGTAGGGCTCCCCCGAGGTTAGCCGGAATAGATGCTAAGAAACTCAACTTCATAGCGTCTTCTAACCTGTATTTCATGAAAATTAACGCTATGATTGTAGCACCCGACCTACTCACTCCAGGCAACACAGCGAGAGACTGTGCTACACCAAACAAGACCGAATCCGTTAAACTGACGTTATTAACGGTCTTAACATCTTCTCCCCGTCTTCTCCTCATAAAATACTGAAGCAACAGAAGCAAGCCAACCAACAATGTAGTAATTGAGAGGTCAAGACCTGGCAAAAACATGTAGATAGTGAAGTAAATTGGAATGCCTAAGAGGCCAGTCACAAAAGTTGACACGATGAGGAACTCAAGCAAGTTGCTATAACGAAACACTTGAAGAAGAACCCTCCTAAAAAACACTACTGCAGCAACGACAGTACCTCCCTGAAGAGCTATAGCCAGAAAATAAGACTCTAGTAGGGAGACACCACCAACGAAACTAGCAAATAGCATTAAGACAGTCTTGCTTGAGACTGGTAACCACTCAAAAACCCCCTGCAAAAAACCAATCACTATATAAAGCCACACATTCAAACCACATACCCGTGTGTTATTCTAATTATTTACTTTAGCTCCAGATATAAACTATGAGATTATAGTATCGTGGTGGATTACGTGTCTAGTGAGGAAGCTGAGATTCTGCGAATAAGGGCAGAAGAGTTTCTACTTAATGCTGAAAGACTATGTGATGAAGGCTTCTACGATTTATGCGTGTTTAATTTAGAGCAGTTTTGTCAGCTCATGCTGAAATACAAGTTACTAATTAAAACAGGTGCCTACCCTAGAACGCATTCTCTAGTCAGACTCCTAAAAGACCTGTCTATGATCCACCAAGAAGTTAGCGACCTTCTCACTAAGGAGGAACAACTAATAATGTTGACGAAGCTCGAGGACGCATACATAAGCGCAAGATATTTTCCTCGCAGATACGAACCCATAGAGGCAAAAGCCTTATTAAGATTCGTAAAGGAGGTGTTTAAACCCGTTGTCGAACGCGTTTAATATATACGTAGAGAAAGCTAAGAAGTTCTTAAGAGTTGCTGAAAACCCTCACACGGTAGCTAAAGAAATAAAAGAGCTTGCTAAGAACTACTGGCCAGAAGCTAAAGTATACATATTTGGCTCGATTGTCAGAGGAAAATACACGGCGGGAAGCGACATAGACATATTAATAGTAGTTGAGAGCTGTGATATGGAAGAAAAGTACAGGTTTAAAGCTAAGATTGCCATGACCACAGACTTACCAATACAGCTACACATAGTAACTAAAAAAGAATTCGAGAAGTGGTACCTAAGATTTATTCCTCTAACCGAACTAATAGAAATCTAACAAGAGACATAGACTTAAAATTCACACGATTTACTTTTTAAAGAGTACTAGAGACTACTTAAATCTTGAAGAAGAGAAATAAAATTGAGTAGAGAATAATAAGTAACTGGTCAAGTAGAAGAATTCCTGGCATAGCTTACCCGAAACAGTTGTGAAAGGCGCCGGGGGCGGGATTCGAACCCGCGCGGGGAATCCCCCACTGGCTCTCAAGGCCAGCCCCTTAACCGCTCGGGCACCCCGGCCAATTAAGTATTTCGTACCAAAAATTAAAAGATTATTTTCTTCTCACTAAATTACTTTCTTAATTCTCTGCTTCAGAGAGTAAGGAGTGTTTTTTAACTTAGTCTGGTTGGTCAGTAATAGCTGTAGTTTTTAGTCAGGAATTTATGAATATAAATATAACTAAGTTGATATTGATTTTTCACGATTTTCACGTGTTATCTGAGTAGTTCTACTTCGATGTATACGTCGTCAGGTATTCTTATCCTCATTATTTGACGCATTACTCTCTCGTCTGCGTCTATGTCTACTAATCTCTTATGTATTCTCATCTCCCACTTTTCATAGACTTTCGTTCCTTCTCCGTGTGGTAGTCGTAGGAGGGGTACTACTAAGCGCTTAGTTGGTAGTGGTACGGGTCCTTTAATCCTCACTCCCGCTTTCTTAGCTATGTCTACTAAGTTAGTAGTTACTTCGTTTAAGTGTTCTATGTTAGTGCTCCAAAGCCTTATTCTCACTTTTGAAGTCATTAACGTTACCCTGTAGATTTAATGACTTACTTCTTTACTTCAGCTGGAACTACATCCATTATTACTCCGATTCCAACAGTCTTGCCCATATCTCTCATAGCGAATCTTCCTAGCTGCGGTATCTCGCTATACTTCTCTACTACCATAGGCTTTATCGGCTGGAACTTCATTATCGCTGACTCACCGACCTTAATGAACTGCGGGTTCTTCTCAGCTATCTGGCCTGTCTTGGGGTCTAGCTTACCGATGATCTCCGTTATTCTAGCAGCTACTGATGCTGTGTGAGCGTGAACTACTGGCGTGTACCCTACGTGGATTGCTGTCGGATGGAAAACTACGTAGACTCTAGCAGTAAACTCTTTAACTACTGTTGGCGGATTCTGCGGATGGCCTGCTACGTCACCCCTCTTTATGTCTGTCTTTGATATACCCTTAACGTTAAATCCTATGTTGTCGCCGGGTAATGCCTCCTCCATCTTCTCGTGATGCATCTCTATAGACCTGACCTCTCCTGAGACGCCTGCAGGCATGAAAACTACTGTGTCACCAACCTTTAGCCTCCCAGTCTCAACCCTACCGACGGGAACTGTTCCAACACCTGTTATTGAGTAGACTTCCTGGACAGGTATCCTAAGCGGCTTGTCAACAGGCTTAGGCGGTGGCTGTAGAGAGTCGAGAGCCTCAACTAGAGTAGGCCCGTTATACCATGGCATGTTAGGCGACCTGTCTACTAGGTTCTCACCTAACCACCCTGATACCGGGACGAACGGTATTGTCTCTACTCTGTAACCTAATCCCTTCATAAACTTCTTCAAGCTGTCAACCATTTTGAGATACCTGTCTTTGCTGTATGGAGGCTCCGTTATGTCCATCTTGGTTATCGCTACTACTACCTGGTCGATGCCCATAGTCCTAGCTAACACTATATGCTCCATAGTCTGCCCTTCTCTGCTCATCCCAGCCTCAAACTCTCCTGTCTTAGCAGACACTACTAGGAGTGCTGCGTCAGCCTGGCTAGCACCCGTAATCATGTTCTTAACGAAGTCTCTATGTCCTGGAGCATCAATGATCGTCCAGTAATACTTAGGAGTCTCGAACTTCATGAAACTAAGAGCTATTGTAAGGCCTCTCTCCCTCTCTTCTTTCAGTTTATCAAGGAACCACGCATACTTCTCCGACTCCTTACCAGACTTCTTAGCAGCCTCTTCAACTTCCTTAACCATCTTAGGGTCGAGAGCTCCCAGCTTGAGTAGAGTGTGCCCTACTAGAGTGCTCTTACCGTGGTCTACGTGACCTATTACTACCAAGTTCATATGTTCTTTTTTCGGTCTACTCATACATCCCTCACCTTACATCACATAGATAGTTACACATACCTTATAAAATTTTATGAACATACTTAAAAATGCGTTTTACCTGGAACTCAAGGCTATTCTCTCTATTTCTTCCTTCTTAGATATTGCGTGACTCTTAGGGTCGTTATTTGCCGCAGCTATAATCTCTTCAGCGAGACACTCAGCAATAGACTTAGTAGACCTGAAAGCAGACTCTCTAGCCCCGTCAGTCATAAACCTAAGTGCTAAATCTACTCTCCTCAAAGGAGAGACGTCTACTGCAACATGATAGACTATACCACCATACATGATTCTAGTAGTCTCTTCACGAGGTCCTGCGTTCTCTATAGCTCTCACAAGAACTTGTAAGGGGTTCTCTTTAGTCTTGAGTTCTATGAGCTCGAAAGCTCTCTTAACTATGTTGTAAGCCAAGTGCTTCTTGCCAGTATTCCTTCCGTGCTTCATCAGCTGATTAATCAACCTCTCAACGATAGGCACATTAGCCTTACCAAACCTCTGGTGCTCGTGTCTACCGCTAGTGTGAGGAACATAAACAGGCCTTAAAGATATATACTTCTTCAAGCTAGGATCTCTAACAACGATATTTTCGTAACCCCACTTACCAAACAGCTTTACCTCAACAGACCTTATACTCACTTCCTCAAGTCCCATCCTATTCAACCTAACCTAAAGATACTTTGAGATTTATAAGGATTTCTTTAAGAGGGTTGGGTGGTTGTTTCTTTTTGGGTTTTTCTAGGGTTTGTAAAAATTGTGAATGTGGTGGTTCGGGGTTTCCGAGACTTACGGCAGTTCGTGAGGAGGGGCTCGGGGATACCTTGATGAACCACCCAAAAGAAACAAACAAAAAACCTCAAGATAAGAAGCGGTAGCAGAACCTGCGCTACACACTAACACAGCAAGAACGTCAAATTTTGTGAGCAGGTCCTTGAACGAAATTGAAACTAAAGTTTATAATCTCTAGTAACAAGAGAGCTCGGAGCACACAGTGTTCCAAGCATATAGTGGATAGTAGGTGAATGTAGTGACAGAAGATAATGAGAGCGAGCTGCTGAGAATTGTGGGGGTAGAGTCTGTGCTAATGAGCGACGTAGAAGAATTTATCGAGATAGCCGCCCTACACTGCTACTTAGAAAACGACGAGATATTCACACTCTACAACGTGCCTCTCGAGATAGCTAAAGCTATAGAAAAGTTAAATAATCCGGTAGATGAGGGGTCGCTAAGTCCGCTAAATGATGATAGGGAGTCTGTGTATGACGTCCTACTATTATTAGCTCCTAAGTTGAGGGAGTTGAAGAACTCTATTAAGAGGGTAGTCATAGACTCGTACGACGCTCGAAGAGGAGTCTATAACGCGTCAATCCACATAAAAATAAATGGCATCTCATTAAGGAAGAGAATGATACCGAGTCACGCGATATTCATTTCTCTACTATTCAATAAACCTATTTACGTTACTAGAGAAGTACTAGAAATATCTAAGATGCTAAGCCCGTTAAGCGATGAAGACTTTCGTGAAGAGGAGTAAAGAAATTTCTTATCTGAGAGGCTTCTGTTTCTTCCCCTTAAGTAGCGCGTCTAACGAGACTCCATTAACCATTACTACCTTATACCTAACTCCTGGCAAGTCACCCATAGACCTACCTAGAGTACCGCCTATACCTGCAATTATTACCTCGTCATGCTCATCAATAAAAGTGATTCCACCGTCTTGAGGCACGAATGCCGTAACTACTTTACCATTCTTAACTAGCTGGACCCTAACACACTTCCTCAGAGCCGAGTTAGGCTGACGAGACTCTATACCAACCTTCTCTAAAACTATTCCCCTAGCCATAGGAGCTCCTTCTAGAGGGTCGTGTTTCTTCTTTAACTCGAGCATACGTATCCTAAACTCTCTCTGACTCCAGCGAAACTTAAGTCTCTTTAATCGTAACTTCCTAGCAGAGTAAAGACCTTTTGGTGCTTTACTGCCCGGCACTCACATACCACCTGATTTAGATAATACTAGAGAATACTTATAAGCATTCAACGAAGTATTAAGTCCTTGTTTTAAGATACTGTGATTGAGTCGATATCGTAGTACCGCTTGAGAATCTTTTTTGCTTTATTGACGTTCTTGCCGTTCTTCCCAATAGCTATGCCTTTATCCTCGGGCGAAACCCTAATTAACAACACTTTCTTACCGTCTTTGAGTTTATTGAGTCTAACTCCTACCACTCTAGCAGGCAGGAACAAATTCTTGACGAAGTCTTCAAGAGTTTCAGCCCACTCTACGATCTCTACACGCCTCCCAAGTATCTTAGCTAATTGTTTTACGTTTCTCCCTTTAAACCCGACTACCACACCTGCAGTTCCTGGAGGCACTATGAATATTATAGTGTTAGTCTCCTCATCAACTATGCAATCCTTAGCCGTAACTCCCGTAATGTCCCCTAAAAGAGCTATATACTTTAATTCATCACCTGTTAACTTCACGGGCAACCTACTGTTCACCCACCTCTAAAATATTTGATTCACCAGGGTCTATAATAGCTATCACCGAGACTGGGAAGGGCTTGCCTAGCAGGGCCCCGAGCTCGTAACTACTGCCAGGATAACGAATTATTTTAACGTTACCCAACCTAGCATAGTACGTGAAGTCTTCAACTACGTGTTTAGGAATATTACTAGCTAAGACTATACCTACTGCTTTACCAGACTTAACTAACTTAACTGCCCTCCTAGAACCTAAAACAACTTTCCCAGTTTTGTAAAGTAACTTTATAGGGTTTTCTAAAGACGCTTCTTGAGACATCCGTATCACCTCTCTCCTTCTTTCACCAATGTTTTAATTTTTGTGGGATTCATTTTAAGCTCTACTAAGGCAGTCCCGATAGGGGCTAGCTGCCCTATAATAACGTTCTCCGTGACCCCAACTATCTGATCTGTCTCGCCCCTAATACTCGCGTCAAACAAGTTCTTCACGGTGACTTCGAAAGCCGCTCTAGCTAAGATGCTGGGCTTCTCTCCAACGACTCCATGCCTGCCTATAGGCCTCACAGTACCTGACCTCGTCATCATGTCAGCTACCAGCATAACGTGTCTTAAGTCAACGTCTAGGCCTTGCTCATTTAACGTGTTCTTGATTTCTCTTATAAGAGCTTCTCTAGCAGCCTCAATACCTAAAACGTCTTCTATCTCGTGAATGCTGTTGGTCCTCACTTTCCTTGGGTCGATACCGTCAATCCTCAGCACAGCTTCTAAATTAGAACCAGAAGTTATGAGGACATAATATTCTTTCCCAGTATCCTGGTCTTTCCTCTTCTGAAGTATCACTTTCTTGATATCCTTCACACCCTTAATCTTAAGCTTTAATAACCTGTCTCTAAACTTCTGAGCTTTAATTATGTCACTATAACTCTTAGGAATCTCAACAATAATCAAGTACGGGTTCTCCTCAGAAATACGGACTTTACCGGCAAGTAACTTGCCCTTAGACAAGACCTTAGCTACCTCATCTGGCGTAACTCCCTTATCGTATACCATCTCAGGGTCTAGCTCTATAAAGAGCCTCATCTCAGAAAGGTCTATATCTGCTGACCTAGTTATAGTTTCTAGGGTAGTCAACTCTATCCTCCTAGCTACCTCTCTAGCCTTAGCCTCATCATACTTGTATTCTTCACTGAGGTGTATCTCCATTATTGGGGTCTCAGGAACTCTCTTAGCGTCTACTAACTCAATGAGTCTCGGCAACCCTAGCGTGACGTTCAGCTCTCTGACACCCGCAAAGTGAAAAGTTCTTAAAGTCATCTGAGTGCCTGGCTCACCTATAGACTGCGCCGTCACAGTACCTACCGGCTCTCCAGGGTCAACTAACGAGTACAGGTATGTCCTAACACAGTCATCTACTATGGTAGCTAGCTCGTAATCACTTAACTCGTGCTTAGTATAGTATCTGAAGAGAGTCAACATCATCTCATTATAGATAGCTTCAGGGACATAGTCTTTAATGGGTTCTAAGAACTCCTTGATTTTAAGAGCCGCCTCACTATACTTAGTTAGCTCCTTAAGAAGAACTTCCTCTTGAGTTACGCCCTGAAGAACATACAGGTTTAGGAGATTCTTCCGTATCTCATCAGCTAGTTCCGGCACTACCTCAACTCTACTCATTAACTCACTTACGACGCGATAAGGCTCAGTAACTTTCTCTAAGATCTCCTCTGCTTTAGTTACTGCAGGCTTAACTTTTGGCTTCTTACGTGACGCCCTCTTCTGTTTAGACTTCTTCATCCTATCCTCCACCCCACGTGTTTCTTAACTATCCTATCAATATTGACTGCCTTACCGAAGGAAGTGTTCTTAGGATCAACTCCGTCCTCACCGTACCTGAACTGTATTAAGTCACCATACGCTGTTCTGACAGTCCCGTCATATTCAACAATTACGTCTAGTAATGAGTTTATGAGTCTGCGCTGCATATAACCACTCTGCGACGTTCTGACAGCAGTATCTACTAGTCCCTCTCTACCACCAGCTGCGTGGAAGAACATCTCCGTCGGTGTGAGTCCCTTAACAAACGAGTTTACGACAAACCCTCTCGCTTCAGGCCCTATATCGCCACGCCTAAAGAAAGGCAACGTCCTGAGCGTGTAGCCTCTATGTATTCTCTCACCTCTCACTGACTGCTGCCCTAACATGGCGGCCATCTGAGTTATATTCAGGGCACTACCTCTAGCGCCAGTCTTAGCCATGATGAACACGTTATTGAATGGGTCAAGATACTTAACAGCTATCTCGCCTGCATCGTCTCTAGCTCTAGAGAGGATCTCAAGTATCCTAAGCTCCAATGACTCCTCAAGAGTCCGGCCAGGAGTTACTTCTAGCTTCCCTTCCTCATAAAGCTTGATAGCTTTATTAACTTCTTCTAAAGCCCGCTTATAAACTTCTCTAATCTCTTCGTAAGCCTGATTAGGTATTGATATATCGTCTAAAGTCATTGTAAACCCTCTCATCTCAATAAACCTTAAGAAGAGCTTGAAGGCCCTGTCCATAAATTGCCTGCCGAAGTTAGGTCCATACTCCATAATTATGTAATGCAACATAGATTCAGGCTGTTGAGCACCTATAGCGTTCTTATCTATCACGCCCATCAAGAACTTACCCTTCTTAACTACTACGTATGAATCCCAGAAACACTCTTCATCACGACATTTAAGCGCGCCACTAGAGATCTTAGCTTCTTTAGCAAAGTTAAAGTCTTCGGGAAGAAGCAAGCTAATTATCTGCTTACCGAGCCAAGCCTGCTTAGGGGCTAGTATTGCTGGCTCAGGTATCTCACCCTCATAGTTTATGCTAGCAAGCAAGTCTGAAACCCTATCTTTAGTTAAGTAAGTAGCCTTAGATGAGAGCAGATAACCTCCACTTATGTAGTCTTGAATACCTCCTATTATAGGTCCTCCATACCTTGGTGAGAGAATGTGGTCTTGAACTAAAAGCAACATGCGAGCCTCAGCCTGTGCTTCAGGAGTCTGAGGAACATGCAGATTCATTTCGTCCCCGTCGAAGTCAGCGTTGTAGGGCGGGCAAACAGCTAAGTGAAGCCTGAACGTCCTGCCTGGAAGCACCTTCACAATGTGAGCCATTATTGACATCCTGTGGAGAGACGGCTGCCTATTAAAGAGAACTATATCACCGTCTATTAAGTGTCGCTCAACTATGAAGCCCGGCTTCAGAGCTTCCGCAACAGCCTTTAAATCCTTATTATATCTGAGATCTAGCCTACGTCCATTAGGTTCTATAATGTAATTCGCTCCTGGATACTTGAACGGCCCGTTAAGCACGTATCTCCTTAGCTCATCTATGTTCCACGACGTTACCCTCACAGGCACGGTCAAGTTCATAGCTACCTCCACAGGAACCCCGACCTCGTTAATACTCAAGTAGGGGTCAGGAGATATCACTGTCCTAGCAGAGAAATCTACGCGCTTACCTGATAAGTTATTCCTGAAACGACCTTCCTTCCCTTTAAGTCTCTGTGCTAGAGTCCTTAATGGGGAGCCAGACCTCCTCTTAGCCGGTGGAACTCCTGGGACCTCATTATCAATGTACGTCGTTATGTGATATTGAAGTAAATCCCACAAATCATCTATTATGATTTCAGGCGAGCCCACATTTATAGCTTCTTTAAGTCTCTCGTTAGTCCTTATTATGTCAACTAGCTTATGAGTTAAGTCGTCTTCAGCTCTTATACCAGTCTCAAGAAGAATTGAAGGCCTGACAGCTATAGGCGGTACAGGCAAGACAGTTATTACTGCCCACGCAGGGTGAGCTATCTCAGGATCATAACCCATAACTCTTAAGTGTCTGTCAGGAACCCTGCTGAGCCAGTCTCTAATGAACGTGGGCGTAAGCTTCCCTAAAGGACCTTCCTCGATGAAGGTCGTAGGCTTCTCATAACGTATTCTATACTGCCTCTCACCACAGTGAGGACACTCATAAACCTTCATGGCCTTCCTCTTCACATACTCTGAAAGTGACTCAGCTAGCTGAGGCCACCTATCTTTCAACTTATTTAACAGTTCTAGATATCTCTCTATCTCATCCTCAGGTATTTTAAGCTTCCCACACTTCCTGCATGTAGCTCTGAGTATCTCGTGTATGTGCTTAACAAACCCTATGTGTATGACTGGCCTAGCTAATTCTAGACTGCCAAAGTGTCCTGGACAGAGAGCAAGTTTGTTGCCGCAGGTCTCACACCTTTGGTCCGGCTCTATAACGCCTAGCTTAGGATCCATGACTCCTCCTTTAACAGGCATGCCGTTCTCGTCATAAACATCTGGGGTCACTATAGCAGTCGCTGACATCTTCCTTATTAAGTCTGGTGACAATATGCCGAACCTGATACTCTTTATCTCCTTCTCTGTGACCATGTTACTCACCCGAGAACTTATCTTTAAGTACTATCTTGGGGTATATGAGCATACTCATCATCTCCTGTAGTAGGAGCTTGAAAGCGTATGAAACCTCAACAGAGACTAAGCTGCCTTCCTCTCCATGCACTGGACACACGTACTTGCCTTTATTTTTGTCAAACCATCCTAGCAACCCACACTTCTCGCACACATATATCGTGTATTTGTCTGAGCTGTCTAAGAGCCTTTCTTTAAGCAATATAGTAGCGCCATGACCTATTATCGCGTCTCTCTCCATCTCACCAAAACGTAAGCCCCCCTCCCTAGCTCTACCCTCAGTAGGCTGTCTAGTCAGCAACTGCACAGGACCTCTAGATCTTGAGTGTAGCTTGTCTGACACCATGTGATGTAGCCTCTGATAATACACGACACCTATGAATACAGGTGTCGATATCAACTCGCCTGTCCTCCCGTCATACATGGGTTCAGTCCCGTCATGAGGATACCCAAACAGCATGAGTTCTTTCCTTAAGTCTTCAGGCTTCTCCCCAAAGAAGGGGGTGCCGTCAACTGTCTTGCCCCTAAGTGAACCCACTTTACCAGCTATAGACTCAATTAACTGACCCACAGTCATTCTAGAGGGTAACGCATGTGGATTAATTATCAAGTCTGGAGTTATGCCTTCAAACGTGTAAGGCATGTCATACTGAGGAACCAACAAACCTATCACACCCTTCTGCCCGTGTCTAGACGCGAACTTATCGCCTATTTCCGGAATTCTCAGATCTCTAACCTTAACTCTTATGAATTTATTCCCCTCCCCATCAACTGTTATTAACACAGTATCAACTATTCCCTTATCACCATGCCTTAAACTAACTGAGGAGTCTCTTCTAGTCTCGCCAACTAACCCAAACTCCTTATACTCTTCCAGGAATCTCGGGGGTGAAGTCTTGCCTATAAGGACCTTACCTGAGACCACGTCAACCTCGGGAGGCACTATGCCGTCCTCGTCCAAGAACTCGTAATTCTCTTTACCTCTATAGCCTTTCACCTTAATGTCAGGAATCCCTATTATGTCTCTCTGACCGCCAGGATATCTAAGTTCTTCAGTGCTATAGTCTCTGAAGAATGTTGACCTAGCAAGACCTCTCTCAACTGAAGACTTATTCATTATTACGGCGTCTTCCATATTATAGCCTGTGAACGAAAGCACTGCTACTACGAAGTTTTGTCCTGCAGGTCTAGAATTAAACCCTATTAAGTCTAGGAATCTAGTCTGCACGACTGGTTTCTGGGGGTAGTGTAGGAAGTGAGCTCTGCTATCAAATCTTAAGTGGAAGTTAGCGGCGTTCAAGCCCACTGCTTGTTTAGCCATGGCCGCCTCATACGCGTTACGAGGTGACTGGTTGTGGTTGGCGTAAGGAATCAAGACAGCAGCTACTCCTAAGATAGACGGCGGGTAGAGTTCTAAGTGCGTATGTTCTGGAGTCACCTCTTCAGGCTCTAAAGCTATCAACGCATTATCTTCTTCCTCAGCATCCAGATACTCTACAATACCCATACTAACTAAGTCGCTGAACGTGATGTCTCCAGATCTGAGCTTCTCCACAACATCACTACTTATCTTTATCTTTCCTTTCTCTACTATGAGTAAGGGCCTCCTAACCCTACCACTATCACAGTTTATGTGTACCTCATTAATGTATTCTGTCTTCATGTAAGATACATTAACCTCGTGATGTAGCTTCCCAGACCTCCTCAATTTTCTCAGACTACTCACAAGCTCTGACGCGTCTTCCTTGGGGTAATACCCTATTAGTGTACCGTTTAAGAAGACCTTAGTGAAGCTAGTGACCTTCTCTAGTAACTCTTCATCACCTTTCTTGAGCCTCTCATAAACCTCGAGTAGACTCACTACACCGAGTTCTTGGAGGTAAGGTATAATAGAAGACTCGTCTATTCCGGCAGTAACGTAAGCTGAGAGAGCTAAGTTCTTAACTAAGCCACAGTTGGGGCCTTCAGGAGTCTCGAAAGGACATATCCTGCCCCACTGCGTCGGGTGTAGGTCTCTAGCCTCGAAGTGTGGCTGACCCCTGCTCAGGGGGGCTACGGTCCTCCTCAAATGACTCAACATAGAGATCCAGTTAGTTCTGTCAAGTATTTGGCTAACACCAGTTCTGTTACCTACCCAGTTGCCTGTTGCTAGAGCGTAATTAAGTCTTTCTGTAACTATGTCGGGTCTTGCAAGAGCTTTCAGAGAAAGCTTTCTACCTTTAGTGAGCCTATACCTCTCTATCTGATACCTCAAGTCCTTCATGTACGCTTTAAAAGCTACTCTAAAGAGCTGAGCCATTAAGTCGCCGGCTAGCCTCAATCTCCTGTTAGCGTAGTGGTCCTTATCATCAGGTTTTCTCCTCCCTATCACCAGCTCTATCAGTTTACACGCCATCTGCCCCAAGTAGAGGGCTTTAAGAATCCTGGTGTTAGGAGTGTTGCCTAAGTGAGGCATGAAGTACATGTCAAGTATCTGGAGAACTCTACTGCGTCTAGCCTCAGGGTCTGTAATACCTATAGTGACTCTCGAGGCTAAGTAGTCTAACGCCTCAATCTGTGTCTTGATCTCTCTAGCAGCGTAGAGAGACGGAATCAACTCTTTCTGTATTTCTGGGTCAGGAGAGACAGCTAAAGCTATCTCCATATCAGTTTCTAATCCTAACGCCCTCATCATGATGACGAAAGGAACTTTTTGAGGTATTGACGGGAAGTTAATAGTGAGTGTTCCGTCTTTTAAGCGGTCAAGTATTATCGGAACTCTATACCCTGCAGAAGCTGAGATAACCTTGGCTGTGTGTGTTATTGATGAAGCCTCCCTACCATAATCAACTAAAACTTTATTAGGAGCTAGGTCTTCTTGCCCGACTATGACTCTCTCAGACCCGTTTATTATGAAGTAACCGCCGGGGTCTCTCCAATCTTCTTCATGCTTAATAAGCTCCTCTTTGCTGAGCTTACTAGTAGGGTCTAACACAGACCTAATCATTACTGGCATGAACCCTAAAGGAACATTGTCCTCAACATACTCAAACCCGTCTTCATGTATAGCTATCTTCAGATACATAGGTGCGCTGTAGGTTAGGTTGCGAATCCTGGCTATAGTTGGGTTAAGATTCTCTAAACCTCTTATAACTGCACCCTCTATTTCTCTAATTTCGGGCTCGCCTATCTTAACATCAAGGACTTCTAAGTATATTTTCTGGTGTGCTATTTCTATTCTGCCTAACTCCTTAACTATCTTTTTAATACCTGAAGTAACGAACGTGTTGTATGAGTCTAGATGCTGTTTTACGAGACCTTTCTCCTTCAGAAAAGACTCTATGAGTAACCAGCGAACTTCCTTATCTAGCTTGAAAGGATCGTCCAGGTCTCCTCACCCCGCTATAACGAATCTGTAAACTATTATTTTGCCTGCTGTAGGAGATTTTCGCGTTATTCTAACTATATCACCTGGTTTAGCGCCTATAGCTCTAGCGACCGGGTCTGAAGCTCTAATATATGGTAGTTGCTCGGGCCTCACTCCAAGAGACCTCAAAACTTCAATAGCTTCCTCAGGACTTAAAACTTCGTGCTTAGGAACCAGCTCGTGTTCTAATATCTTAAATTTGGGCTTCTCACTCATTCCATACCCCACCAATCATTCCTGCTAAACAAGAAAACCAGAACACACATTTTAAGCTTTTAACCTCGACCAAATCAATAAAGTTTTAAAGGAGTTAATAAGTATAAATGTGTGGGTCGGGCCCGTAGCTCAGCCAGGTAGAGCGGCGGGCTTTTAACCCGTAGGTCCCGGGTTCAAATCCCGGCGGGCCCGCCACAAACCAATCCTTACTAGTAACTCACATCTCACTAGAATAGCTACAGGCAGTTTATCTGTACTAACTCGAATTATCTCTAGATCCTCCTCGCTAGTTAACACACTTCGTTAACTAGTAATGATTTCCTAGAAGATAGAGACTCTTAATGGGCTAAAGAAGTCGAAATGGGTCGTGTGACGCTATTTATAAAAATTCAATATCGAAATCTAATTATATCACGATATACTGAATCTAGACTCGAAATCCCTGACCTCCTTAAATATGATGGGCGACAGTATCAGTAACGCTACTAAGTTTACGTATACGGGAAGACCTGCTGTAATGTCGCCCAGAATCCAGAACACTGCCGGCACTGTCCCGTAGAGTAGCGCTGTAGCGCCTACGCCCCACACGATGAACGGAGACCCGATCTGGAAGAATCTTATAATAGCGTTCATGAGTTTTGGTCTGCTTCTGAGCCAGTATCTCATCTCGACCTCATAGTAAGTATACCAGCCGGTGCTTGTTGACAAAACGAATAGGAACAACGTCAAGTATAGTATTACTGGCGCCACTGGACCATAGACCAATTCAAAAGCCTGGAGCACTGCTCCCACACCACCTTCACCTGCCTGCCAGACTCCGGTCGCAATGACTACAAGAGCTGTCATCGAACACACTACTATCGTGTCAAGGAAGACCTCCATAATCCCCCACATACCCTGCTTAACAGGATGATCTACCCTAGCGGCGGCATGGATATGTGGAGCGCTTCCCCATCCAGCCTCATTACTGTAGACACTTCTGGCAACACCTACTTGAATAGCCTTAGTCACAGCGGCTCCGGCGAAACCCCCTATGGTAGCCGCCGGCGTAAATGCATAGGTGAATATTTGAATGAATGCGTTAGGTACATCGTGTATGTATTTAACTAGAATTCCCAGACATCCGCCAACGTACATCACGACCATCAGCGGCATGAGTAGCTCAGCCATTCTAGAAACTCTGGGTATGAAACCTACACATATAGCAGTAGTTAATAAAGCGTAGATCAGGCCCACCATGACTGAAGCCTCACTAGATAGCTGGAAGCTCGTCATCGCTCCCTCCATGATTGTGTAATTGCTCATTGATATTACAGCAGTCGAACAGAAGGTGAGAGTGAATAAAGTTGCGAGAGGTTTCCAAACCCAGCCAGGCAACCGCATCTCCTTACCCAGTCCTTTCTCCATGTAGTATGGGGGACCGCCATACGCCCTCCCATCAGGTAAAACCTCTCTATACTTAACGCCGAGAACTACTTCAGCAAATTTTGTGCCCATGCCGAAGAGCGCCGCTATCCACATCCAGAATACTGCACCAGGGCCTCCTAACGCTACTGCACTGGAGACTCCGGCTATGTTTCCCATTCCTATCGTAGCTCCTGTCGCCGTAGTCCAGGCAGCAAACTGAGACACTATCCCGGATCCTTTTCCCCTACGCGCTTCCGCTATACTCCATAACGTGTTTCTAAGTATAGTACCAAATTTTCTGAACTGGAAGAACCGCATGCCAACGGTTAGGTAAAGTCCCGCTAGCAGGAAGATGACTGGCAACAGCGGATTCCACACAACCCCATATGCTATAAACTCGAGTACGCTCTTAAGATCCAGCATCCATCACCCGGTGGGATTCATAGATTATTATATCGCTACGCCTTATAAAGCCTAGTGAGGCTGTCTCGAGCTTCGTGAAGGTTTGTAAGGGGTTGATTTGATATTGTGGGTTGAGCCTACCCACAATAAGATAACCTACATCAACCATTATAAACCTTTATAAAACCCAAAACGGTTGCACCAGGCGGGCTCGGACTCTTGAAAATAAAAATCTGTGAAGTAACGTATTTCTAGTGATTAGGATTGAAGTGGTACGTGAGTAAGAAGGTTCGTGAGTTGGTTGTTAGGGTAGATTCTGTAGCTGTTTTATCATCTGTTAGGAGAGTCTACAGGAATGTAGAGCTCTCGCACATCCTAGGCGTTAGTGAGGCAACTCTGAGCAAATACTATCATGGCATGACTATCCCCGCCTACCCCATGGCTGAGAAGCTACTTAAGAGCTTTCTTAGCGAAGAGTTTGCTAAGAAGTGTGTGGGCAGGTTCATGAATAAAGTTGGCTGGGATTTAAGGAGAGCTTGTGTAGATCCGCACTTCATTAACTATGTGACTACATACTTTAAGTATAGACTACTTAGCAAGTTACCTGGCTTTCTGGTAGACAAATTCATAACACTACCTGACTACTCACTAAGCATAGCCTCACACCTCTCAACTTCTCTTGAAGTCCCTCTAGTAATGTCTACTGAGGAAGACATGATAATAGGGTTAGAAACTAAAAGTAGACCGCCAGCACTACTGCAGAAGGGAGATTATGTGATTTCAATACATGCAATACTCAACAAGGAAATAGCAGAATACTTCAGATACCTAGCAGACTTGCACAACCTGAAGTACGTAGCGGCACTAACTATAGTCTTAATGGACGAAAAGAAAGTATCAGAGATTCTTAAGACCACAATATTTAATTTAATACCTTAAGCAACTAATCTCTTCTCCCAATCACTAGGACACTGCTTACACTTTACTCGAGTATGAGTATCATAGCGTGGGTTTCTCATCACTATGTTTCAGCGCTTATAGACCTAAATCATCAATATGTTCTTATTATCAGGTTTAATAAACCTTAAGATCAATTTAGTTACCTTGACGTGCCACTGTTGTAGTAAGTACTCATAGAGTCAGCCCAGTAGTATCGCCTTCTCGATCTTTAAGCCTACTACAGCACCCTCTGACAAAACTTCATGTGTTGTGGTTACGAGCTCGTATCCATTAATACTAACTAAAACTGTCGAACGTCCTGTATCATGCTTAATCTTCCTAACTACCTTACCTTTAAGCACCCCGTCTTGATCGACCGTAATATACTTAGGTAGTATGAGAATCCTTGGAGAGCTTCTAAAACTCTTCCTATACGAGCCTGCGTAAATCCTGTACCCGTTAAACAGAGCTACGCAGAAATCTCCTTCATCACACTCCACATCATCTGCCTCGATCACAGACCCTAACCAAGCCCTGACATCTAAAGGCATGTTTTCAGTTCTCAGGTTTGCCGGACGTCCCACAAATAACGCATTACCTTCGTGGAGAAGACAAACGACGTCAGCGTAAGGTAATAAATCCTCAAAATTATGAGTAGAGACGATGATAGTCTTATCACTCTTCCTTACCTTCAATATGTTGTTACGGATTATCTGCCATGTCTGAATATCCACGCTCAACTCAGGCTCGTCCATTAACACGACATCGCTATCAACGACGAGAGCTCTAGCTATAGCGACTCTCCTGGCCTCACCACCACTTAATTCCCCAGGATACTTATTAAGGAGGTGTTGTATGTCTAGTAATTTAGCAACTTCTTCAATTTTTTCCTTGATAATCTGAGGGTCGCGCTCACGGTCAACAAGCCCTAGAGCTATGTTCCACCAGACTTTCAGACTAGGTATTAACGCGTTGTTTTGAGGTACATACGAGACTCTCCTAAGGCTTGGAGGACTGTCATCCGCGACCTCTCCTCCAATGAACACTTTACCGCTGTAGTTGACTAAGCCGGCTATCGCTTTTAGTAGCGTAGTTTTTCCGCTGCCGTTGCGTCCTATTAGTATGGAGAGACTCCCTGCAGGGAAGTCCGCATTAACACTCTTTAACGCTACTTTACTTGAGTAAGTAACACTTAAGTTTCTAACGGAAACGTCTCTCATAGATACTGTTCACCACCCTATAGAAGTTCTTTTCTAACCAATCTAACAACACATCAATCGAGATGAGCGTCAATGACAATACCAAAACAACAGCAATTAGTTTATCCATGTTTAGAGTAGATGCGTATATTAGAGCTAGATAACCTATCCCGTTCGGCAAGACGAGCATTTCAGCCACGAATACTGTTTTCCACACCATGACGGCCTCTGTTTTTATTGAGGGAAGTATCCGCAATATTAACTGTGGCAGTATAACTAACTCATACCTAGTCCTGTGCCTTAGACAGTATACGGCAGTGATGTCTAGCTGGTCTCTATCGAAAGTTCTTAGCGTGTTAATTACCCCGTATAGTATTGGTGGGTATGAACACATAAACGAAGCTACTAGCGGTAATCTAAACTCGTCAATCCCTACTAAAACAATCAGTATCGGGACCCACGCAACTGAAGGTACTGAAAACATTAAGGTTGCTATAGGACTTACGTAATCACTTACGGAACGCTTAATCGAGATAGCTAGACCTGTGAGAAGACCTAAAAAAAGACCTACAGTAAATCCTAGCAAAGATCTGAAGAAAGTTTGAGAGTAGTTACTCAGTAACGTGTATAAGAAAGACTTATCCGTGAAGTTCCAGAGAACGTAAGTGAATGGAGGGAATATAGTTTTAGGTGCTGAAACCAAGTATCTAGCAGTAAATTCCCAAATCAAGAAAAATACGAATATTGAGACAGCATTCTTTAAATTCATTACTGACCCACACTACGAACTACTATTTCTGTCGCGTTAAGTCTGTTCTTCAGCAGCCCATGCTTATACATGAAATCTATGTATTCCTGGATTTCACGCACATCGATCTCCATAATCCACTCAAGACTACTGATGGATTTTAAGGCTACTTCCCTACTTATGCCGAGCTCTGTAGAGCTTGCCTGTATCGCTAACTCTTTATTACTCTCAAGTATTACGAGAGCTTCTCTAGTCACTTCTAAGAGCTTCTTAACTACCTCAGGCTTATTCTTCAGTATATCGCCGCGAACTATGATATAGCTACCTGGCATACTAGGCCACACATCTTGAGCTCTTAACAAGACCTTAGCACCGCTAGCTTCGGCAACACTCGCGTAATGTTCTGGTAGTGAAGCCGCATCAATCTGTCCACTAATCAGCATAGACAGCAACGTCTGCGGATCACCAACAGGCTTTATGTTGAATCTAACACCGTAAACGTCCTGAATTCTTAGGAGGAGTAGATTTGTTGGGTTAGCAAGCCCCGTCGAGTAAACAGTAATGTTGTTTAAGTCTTCAATGCTTGACACCTTATTAGGGTTAACTACTAGCGCGTAACCGTAATCGTGAACTTTCATAACTATCTTAACGTCAACACCCTGGTCTATTAAGTTAAGTATAGGTCCTAAGCAAGCCCACCCAGCATCAATTTCTCTTCTAGCTATTGCTGCAGCTAAATCAGCTCCTGTCCTAAACTTAAAAAGTTTGGTAATATTGAGCTCGTGTTTCTTGAAAAGATCAGCATGTAATGCTATCCAAGCAGGCGTAGCATGCGCGTTAAACTCTATACCGAGACTAACATTCTCAGCACTGGCTACAGGACTGACTAGGAACATAGACCAGTAAATTAATAATAACACGGCTAAAACTAAACTACTAATTACTATTAACCTAGTTTCAGACCGCGCCATAGCGTTTTACCCTGTTAATAATCTGATTTAAGTGTTTAAAAGCTTATGACATTATATGTAAAGAAAGTCATTTACACTAGACGTCAAGTCATTAGCTAAACATTTATTACTAAGTAGACAGCAATTATCTCAGAAGAAGTAAGATAAGATGATGTCTACCTCCGGTACTGAAAACTGATGAGAAGGCATTTGTCTGATTAAAAACTTCCTCAGACCCTCCCCACCAAATCTTCAACTTAAAATATTTCTAGAAGATAGAGATAATTGGGGCTGTGAAGTCGACGACGGGCGGACTGAAGAGATGAAGAGCCATTGCAGCTCTGAGCTCCGCAATCATAGCTGAGAACTTATTGAAATCACTTCCCTTCTAATTTATGTTGAAACAAGTAGAATGCTCGTTACTTCATCAACTCTTTATTTCTGATGTACGTGGTCAGCTTATACCATGAATACAGTAGTCCAGCATTGAGACAAACATATAAAATAACTGCTAACGCTTGAACTAGTATTGAGTGACTCCACTCTGTACTTAAAGAAACTAGAGACCTTATTAAGACTATCTGTATTAGTATTAAGAAGAAGCCGTAAAGCATTAAGATTAGAGGAACTTTTAGATTTCCTAAGAGATTCCTCATTTAGTTACGTCACCAAACAATAATACTTGCTTAGCCTTGAGCAGAATTCACGAGCATGATGCTCGGCCTGAAAGGCAACGCGTTCCTCTTTTTGCCGCCGTAGTCAGGTGCTTCCACGTCACTCGCTTTATAGACTTCTCTGAGTCTAATTCCAGTCTCTCCTTCTATGAATTTCCTGAACTTAAGGAGGATCTCATACTCGTCTACGAAACCTACTCTAGCGATAGCTTCCAGCAACTCTGGAGGTAATGACATAACTAAATCTACTAGTGTCTTAGCTACCTTAGGCGCTTGCTTCTGGTCGGCAAACCCGCTAGTTACCAGGTATTTTATTACGTCACCTATTCTGCCGCCGCCTCGCAGTATCCTGACACACTCAATTAAGTGTTTGTACTCATACTCTGTAGACACGTATACTACTGCCTCATTACCTTTCACTATCTTAGACAAGTTCTTTAAGTCATCAATAAATCTCTCTAAGAATAAGTAACCTAGTTCTACAGACTCGTCAATCATTCTCTCCAACTCTTCTTTCAAAGGCAGTCTCTCAGTAGCTAGTAGTCTGCTCATCCCCATCTCATGCCACAACTCCTCAGTAATGAATGGAGTCACGGGATGCATCACTTTAAGCCACATGACCAGCAAGTCTCTCAAGACTCTCGACGGTTTCTCAACCATTTTCAGATACCTGAGAATATCTTGGTGTATGTTGTAGAAGATCTTTAAGCATGCTGCTCTCACCCTAACTTTAGATAAGTCTTCATACGCCCCCAACACATTCCTGGCAAACCTAGAGAGAAGCCATTTCTCAGGAAGACCTATTACGTCGCTCAAGTCACTAACGTTAGAGAAGGAAGTTATTAAGTCATGTATAGACCTGAGTTTCGCCTTAGTAGAGTCAAGTACTTCTATATCAAGATTTAGATCGCTCTCTACCTCGGCTCCCGACGCTATAGCGAGTCTCACAACGTCAGGCGAGTACGTGGAAACTAGCCAGTGCAACGGGAAGATATTGCCTCTAGACTTAGCCATCTTCTCTCCTTGTATGAGTACCCAACCATTAGCAACTATTTGCCTAGGCCACAGACTTTCCGGGAATATAGCTACGTGATTAAATATGAAGAACGTTAAGTGATTAGGTATCAAGTCTTTACCACTATGTCGTGAATCAAGAGGATACCAGTAAAGGAACTCCCTCCTTAAATCTTCTAAAACTTTCCGGTCAACACCTATCTTGTCCGGCTCCCCAGAGCCCAGCATCACGTAGTCCCAGAATTCGTAAGTTAGCTTCTCAGGCGGCACACCATACTCTCTTATTTTATGTATGACCGTGTAGAAAGCCATGTATATCGTGGAGTCACTTAAAGACTCAATAATCCAGCCAGGAGCCCACGGCAACTCAGTCCCTAAACCTCTACTCCTAGTACACGCCTTCTCTCTCAACCAATAAATAGTGTTCACGAACTGAGTCCTCGCTTCTTCAGGCACTAACCTAATCTTAGACAACGCTTCGAGTGCCAGCTTCTTCCAGCCTGTATCACCGTAATTAATAAACCACTGATCCTTAACTATCTTAACTACTATCTCCGTACCACACCTACAGTATACAGGCGCGTTCATCACGTCATACATTAGGTCTCCGAACCCATTACTTAATAAGAAGTTCTTGATCTTCTCTCGCGCCTCCTTAACCGGAACACCGGAAATCTCATTCAATATGAAGTCTCGAGCCCCCTTAATGACTTCCTGCTCAATCAGGTTAGCTAGGTCTGAACGCATAACACCCGACTCTAGCTCCACTCTATAGACTTCTTTAGTAGCGTTATCTAGTAAGATATGCTCTTCCTGTGACTTAATGTCTAGCCTCTCAACAGCGTCTTTAGCCGGGATATCACTATACCCCTCAACTTTTATGAGGGGTATGGGCTCTAGCCCCTCCCAAGAGCCACTCTTCTTGTTGAGTACGTAATCACGCAAAGCAACATAATCGTAAGGTGCGTGTGCTGGCACGCTCATCACTACACCAGTTCCAAATTTGGGGTCAACGAAAGAGGCTTCAATAACTTGAATCACGCGTCCGGTAACCGGATTTACTGCTTTCCTACCTATGAGGTCCTCACCACTTACCTCACGAACTATCTCCACGTTCCTCTGAAAACCTAACTTCTTAGCAGCCTCGCACGAGAGAACCCAAGTATCAGTACCTCGGCTTGTCTCAACACTAGCAATACAGTATTTCACGTTCGGGTTAACCCATATGTTAGTTACTCCCAAGACAGTCTCAGGCCTTAAAGTAGCTACGACGTAGTTCAACCCGTCGAGACCGGCGAACTTTATCAAGTAGACCTCATCTATCTCAGGCTCTACATCATCTTTGGTGTCGTGCATTCCTACAGGCATGTTATGCCTAGGACACCAACCAACAGGGTGTGAACCCCTAGTTAAGTAGCCTGAATCTAGGAGCTTCTTGAACTGCCACCTAATAAAAGCCTTAAACTCTGGGTCTATAGTTGTGAATTCTCTCCTCCAATCAATAGATAGTCCGTAGAGCTTCATAGCCTTCTTAGATATTTCGTGGAAGAACCTGGCCACGTCAACAGGGTCTTTAAGCTTCATGAGTTCCTCACTCTCAACTTGAAACACCTTAGCTACATTACTCACGTATTGCGGATCTCCAGTAGCTAGACCTTCAGCAAGAGCTAGTATAGGAGTTCCAGTATAGTGGAAGCCCATAGGGAATAGCACATTATATCCTAAACCCCTGAAAAACCTGGCTAGTATATCAGGGATCAAGTATGTCCTAGCATGACCTACGTGTGCCGGCCCGTTAGGGTACATGAAAGCAGCTGTTAAGAAGTACTTCGGCAGACCTTCCTTCGGGTCTGCCTCATAAACTCTCTCCTCTTCCCAAATTCTAGACCATTTACGAGCTATATCAACGAGGTATGCTACAAAGTCTTCAAGACTCGCGGTACCCGTGATCATCACCTAGTAATCTCTTACAACCCCCAATATATTTAAAACATTACTAGTACTCTGCTAACAGAGAGAAAATTGAGACTCTACAAGACCATATACGTTTTCCACTCTCGAACTTAAATTATTACCATTGACTCTAAGCAATAAATAAAAATAATAACTTTGAGTAGTTAATTCACGTGGGTCTCTTAAGTGGGTGTTAATTTAAGAGAGTTAGTGGAGGAGACTTCCGCAGTTAGAATCATTAACGACTTAAGAGAGTTGAGAGGTAAGGTCGTGGCTATTGATGCTTACAACGCTCTCTACCAATTCTTAGCAGCGATAAGACAACCCGACGGAACTCCGTTAATGGATACTAAAGGACGCGTAACAAGCCACTTAAGC
>Ga0209080_1000171_pt1 | contig 50025 bp, 41 predicted proteins | sample JNZ110809AmetaG_FD_184123 | JGI IMG/M metagenome (GOLD analysis project Ga0209080, IMG submission 184123) | Hot spring microbial communities from Jinze hot spring, China to study Microbial Dark Matter (Phase II) - JNZ 110809A (SPAdes) (version 3) ...
ATATAAGAGATTAACGTATTACTATGAAATAGTTAAATATGTGATTAACTAAAATGAAATTTAATTGGTAAAAATTTAAAGCATGACATGAAAAAGTGTTGAAATACTTTATTAAATTCGAAGATTCTAATAAAGAAAAGGATAAATCCTAAGTTACGTAAAGAGGTTAACGTCAGCTTTAAATAGCTGATTAAGTAGGATGTCATATAGTATGTCTCTTAAAAAAGAGTTGTTAAGGCTTCTCGAAGAAGATGAAGAATTCAGATTTGCTGTAGCTGGTTTACTTGGCTTAAGGGAGTTGATGGAGGAGCTCAGAAGGCTGTGGATGGAAGTTAAAGCGTTGAGAGAAGACTACAATAAGCGTTTCGAGGAGCATAGAGAAGAGTTGAAAAGCCTTAGAGCTGAACAGGAGAAGCTGTGGATGGAAGTTAAAGCGTTGAGAGAAGACTACAATAAGCGTTTCGAGGAGCATAGAGAAGAGTTGAAAAGCCTTAGAGCTGAACAGGAGAAGCTGTGGATGGAAGTTAAAGCGTTGAGAGAGGGGCAAGAAAAGCTTTGGGAGAATGTAACCAAGTTGTGGGAAGAAGTTCGGGAACTTAGGAGAGATTTCAGAGAAATGAGGGAGGAGCAGAGGAGACTTAGAGCCTCTTTTGAAACTTTTGGTAAGGCTTTAAACGTGACTTTTGAACATTATACTTGTTCATTTGTGAAACTTATGCTTGAAAATATGGGTTATTTTGATGTGGAAATAGATAGAAAGGTTCTCCTCCACGATGGGAGAATTTACGAGGTGAATGTTTTCTCTGAGGATCCTTTAGTTGTCGGTGAGGTTACATTGTACTTGGAAAATTTAGATGTGGCTAGAAATGAGCTTAATAAGCTTTCTGAGAGAATTGAGATTGCGGAGAAATTGGCTGGAAAGAAGGCTATGTTGAAGCTTCTGGCAGTTGGTAATGCTTCTAAGGATGTTTTAGAGTATTTAAAAGAAGAGTGTAGGAGGATGAATATTAAGCTGATATTTGGTAGAGAATTTGAGGTATTAACTTGATGTTCTTAGCTTTATTTAGGCTTGAATTTTCCACATTTGTAGTCTTGAGAGACCTTTTGTTTGAGAAGGGAACAGTATAATTCACCTTTCCTAGGCTTTGCATTGGCGCAGTTTGCACATTTTCTTTCAACGCTCATAATATCAACCTCCTCTAGAAATTTTGAAGAAAAGACCCTTTTAAATCTAAGCATTCAACCAATATGTATGTCCAACGCGACCTGATAGGTTCTAGATGCTACAGTTCTCACAATCCTAGAGTTTTCTATACTCCAGTGTGGTGTGATAGTGTTGAGCATTTTAGAGACCCTTTCAGAAAGTTTCTCGGCGGGTTTTTCGCCGGGATGAACCTTAATAAAGTCGTAGTAGTGTATCCATCCCACGCGGTCTTTTAAACATAAAACAGCTGAAGGTAAATAGTCGTAGGCAAGCTCTGGTAAGGGCATTAAGACTCTATCCGCAGAACCCATAAGCATATTTTCAACGATGTTTTTAGAGTCTCCAAGTATTGGTTTGACGATGCTTTCAACCCTGTTGAGTTTTATATTCTCAACCATAAGTTCATATGCGTCAGGGTTTACATCTATAGAATAGACTTTTAATACAGGTTTATGTTTAGCTATGATTATGGAGAAGCATCCAACACCAGCAAACATGTTTACAACCACCTCATTCGGTTTCGTAAGTTTGGCTATTCTAAGTCTTTCAAACAATAGCCGAGGTGAAAAGTAGACTTTAGAAAGGTCGACTTTGAAAATACAGCCGTGTTCTTTGTGAACCGTTGATGTTTTATGCTCGCCTGCGAGCCATTCAAAGCCTCTGATTCTGTAAGGCCCTGATGTCGGTGAAAGCTGTCTAAGGACTGTTTTAATCGAAGGCATGTGCGTTAAGACTTCTTCACCTATTTTAAACCTGTACGGTTCAAGCTCCCTTGGGATTTTAAGTATCGCTATATCACCAATCACTTCAATACTTTTAAATTTGCCGAATTTGAGCTCTGGGAAAATCTCCCTATAAACTCTATCCATAATTTTTTCCCGACGTCTACTCAACTCTGTTAAACAAACCTTAAAGGATAAATTTAAGAGTATTATTGAAGAACTGTGAGTGCGATTGCTAAAAGCTGTTTTCTTAGACTTAGATGGGACCATAGTTAAATTGAAGTATAGATATATGGATGCGAAGGCCGAAGTCTTTAAAACGCTTAAGATTAATGGAGTGCCAGAATACTTGCTAGATTCCAGATTAAGCCTTTACGAGAGCTTAGAGGTGGTGAAAAATTACATGGAGAAGATAGGGGAAGCCCATAGGTATAGACAGCTGTTAGCCCTCAGTCTTGAAATAGCCGAAAAATACGAGCTGGAGGCGGCTTCAAACCCGGAGCTTTTAGAAGGGGCTTACGAAGCCTTAAGCGAATTGAAACGTATGAGACTTAAACTAGTAATAGTAACTAACAATTGTTTTAATGCTACGATTCTTACGCTTTCAAAACTCAACATCGGAAACTTCTTCGAGTTGATCGTTGCAAGAGAACACGTTAAAGCCATGAAGCCTAACCCTGAACCTATCAAATACGCGCTTTCAAAACTCAATCTAAGAAGAGGGGAGGCCATTATGGTCGGCGACAGTACCATAGACATTAAAGCCGCCTTAAAAGCAGGGGTGGTATCTATCGGCATTACGTCGGGTGTTGCTACTAGAGAAGTTTTAAAGGAGGCGGGAGCTGACTATGTGATAGATAGCGTAGGAGAGCTCCCGAGACTTCTAAAGGACCTTTACTATAGCGGCTTATAACGGCCATATTTTAAACCTGTTTTAACGAGTGCGAGCGTATTGTCGATTGGCACCCCGCGGTATATGCAGTTGCTACTCGTTAGGAAATATCCACCACCGTAGGCAGCGTTTCTTATACAATTTCTAGCTTCATAAGCCACGTCTTCAGGTGAACCTAGGAAGAGGGTGTTAGCAGCATCTACATTACCACATAGAGCTATTCTATCTCCGTATTTTTCTTTAACTTCTTTAAGGCTCATGCCAGCCGATGGATCTATCGAGTGTAAAGCGTCGATCCCAGTGTTTATGAGCCCGTCTATTATAGGCCATAGATTTCCATCCGTATGCTGAATGAAGAAAGCTCCTACTCTATGAGCTTCATCAACTAGGATTTTTATGAGCGGAAAGACTACTTTATGATAAAACTCTGGTTTGAAGAATGGGCCTGATTTAAGGGCATAGTCTGTACAATCTACGATTATTTCAGCTCCAGCTTCAACTTGAAGCCTTATATATTCTAAGCTTCTACGGACTCTATCTTCAGCTATTCTTCTCAAACCTTCAGGGTTAGTATAGGCCCACTTGACTATGTGAAACATAGACTTACCGTCTGGTATTCCAAGTCCTGTTCCAGGACTATTACCCATTATTGCAAGGTCGGGGGCTATTTTACGAGCATACCGTATAGCCTCCAATGGATCTGGTACGAAAGATGGCCTGAAAACGTCGTAACCGAGTTTAGAACAGGTTTCAACTAAGACTTCAGTATTGTGTCTCGTGACTTTAGCGATATCTTCTTCGATTTTCATCTTACTTAAGATGTCTCTGAAAACCGTCTGCTCCCATGAGCCGTAGCCACTCCATAAAATGTAAGGTTTACCGCATACAAGCTCGGGATATTGAAACTCGAGTTCAAACATTGGAACTCTATCTGGTTCTTCGAGGTCTAAGGCCCTTAAAACCCTCTCTCTAGACTTCAAAATCAACCTCCAATACGTAAACTAAACCATTCTAAGCTTTAACGTCTTTATCTCAAGCGGTTTAACCCGCAGAGTGAACGCATCGCCTTCTACGGCAAATTCTCCACTTAGCGGTCTTTCAATCAAATCTAACTCCTGTACACCTTTAACCTGGAATCCGAATTTCAGCTTTACATCGGTTTCTAAGCCAGTAGCCTCATAGAATCTGAGGACTATGTCTTCCGAGTCTTCGGCCTTCTTAAGGCAGGTAACAACTATATTCTCAGGTTCTACCTCTAAGAAGCTCATTACTTCGGGGTTTATACCCCTCATACCTGAGGGTTTTGTCACGGCTATTGCTTCAAGTGGATGGTTCAGCTCGAAGCCTCTTCTAAAACTTAAAGCTGCTGTCCAATTCCCCTCATGCGGATATAATGAATAGGCTACTTCATGTAAGCCTTGGTCTGGGGTTGGATCTGGGCTATAGCTTGTTCTAACAAGCGTCATTCTGATCGTATTTCCAGATACGTCAAAACCATACTTAGAGTTGTTGATTAGGGTTAACCCGTATTCTCCATCTGAGACGTCAACCCATCTTAGCGCAGGGACTTCAGAACCGTCCGCGGGTCTTTCAGCGTAGCCGAATGGTACTTCAAAAACGGCTTTACCAGTAGATTTTAGAATAGGTGTAAATGAGACTTTAAGCATCGGCGCATCTACGTTTTCATTTGAAAATTCACACCAGTCTATCAACGCTTGGAAGTCTATTCTTGGAATTCCCTTGAGTAGTATTACATCAGAGCATATTCTCGACCTACGATACTTGTAGACTACTCTTATTCTTGCTCTTACAGGTCCATTCTCGATTAGTTTGATTTCTTCGGGTTTAATGAGGTTCTCAACGTGAGTTATCTCACCTATTATCCAAGCAGACATCGGATGGGGGGCTTCGTGGAGTACTTGGAATAGGTTGTTCTCCTTGGGCTGTGTAGCTTCGTATTGAAATCTGTTGAAGACGGTTCTATTAGCTTTCTTATCGTAGAGCTCTCTTATCGTCCCAGTCCTGTTATCGATTGTAATTCTGAAGAATTCGTTTTCAAGCGTAAGATTTTTACCAAGGACTCCCGCGTCAACTGAGCCCTCTTTAAGGTAGTATGTAGAATATCCTAGGGCTGGAACATCCGCTATAAATACGAGACCATCTTCACACAGTTGAACTGGTTCAACTTTACCACTGGGGGATACTACGACTGGTTTAGAGGGCACTAAATGGCTGGGAATTTTAATTTTAACAACGTCGCGTCTAGGCCAAGCTAAAGGATTGAAGACGACTATAGGTAAACCCTCTTCCTTAAACTTGATACTTGAAGCTAATTTCTCAAGAGCCGAGTCTATAACGTCTCTAACGCATCTTAAAACATCTTCAGCCAACATCCTAGAGTACACATACGTCTCACCTATTCCACTCCCGTCTAAAATGTCGTGGAACTGGTTGAAGAGAGTCTTACGCCAGGCGTCTGCAAGTTTATCCCTAGGATATAGATTTACGATACAGCATATTTTCTCAGCGTCTACAAGCATCCTCTCGCAAATCCTATTATACCGTTTTATATCACCGTGAGTTGTATAGCATCCGTCGAATGTGAAGTTAAGCTCGCCTTTTACAACGGGTAATTCCTTATCCTTAAGCCTAATCTCTTCTTCAACCTCTCTGAAGAATTCTCGAGCCGAACTGAAGATTATTGTTGGTAGGAGGGGCTTATTCAGCATTTTAAGGGCTATTTCTATGTCTTCTAATGTCGGTCCTCCACCGTGGTCTCCAACACCGTATACGAACATACTCGTCTTTAAACCGTGTTTTTCGAAGACTTCTCTAGCTATGCTGCAGACCGTTCTAGGGTATACTGTGTTATTGTATACGCTGTTGAAAGCGAGTACCTTTGAACCATCAATACCCTCCCACCAGAACATTGGAAAGCCTCGACCACACCTCATAAAGTAGTAGTACTTTATACCGGATTTCCTCACTATCTGGGGTATTGTTAACGGATGGCCAAAGGTGTCAGGCTCCCAACAGACTTCAACATCTACACCCAACTTATTCTTAGAGTAACGCTTACCGTAGAGGAACTGTCTTATGAGAGCTTCATTGCCGCCCATGTTTAAGTCTGCCTCAACCCATGTAGCTGCTGTAACCTCCCAATTACCGTCTTCAACCTTCCTACGTATACGTTTGAACACCTCTGGAAATGATTGTTCAGCTACCATGTAAGTGACAGCTTGACTCTGTGAGAAGTGGAAGACAGGGTACTTATCCATAAGGTCTAGCATTGTTTTAAACGTATTTTTAATCGTTTCAACTGTATCTCTCCAAGACCAAAGCCAATTCATATCTATGTGAGCATGACCAACCAAGTGTACTTTAAACTTCTTAACCTCATTGGACAGGTAGGATAGTTTACTCCTAGCATTCTCTATTTCATCCAGTAACTTTTCGTAGCTTTCATCGAAAACCCTTAGATTGAAATCCCCCGCTACTTTTTCAACAGCCTTATCGCCTCCGGGGATTAACATAGCAAATTTAAGCTCCTCCATAAAAGCGTCTATTTCGAAAAGCACGTTCTCTACATTGCTGTATATGATGTTAAACTCAGGTACGCCTATGGGTTCGGTACATGGATAAAGCCTTACAGCAACCAGATGCGACTCACCTGGTTTAGCATTTTCGCTTAAAACAATCATAGGACCTCTAAGTTCCGTCCAGTAGTCTGCCGATAAGACAAGCTTAGAGTCTACGTATATTTCAGCACCAGTAGTCATAACAGATGAGAACAGTTTAGCCTTAGAGCCTTCAACTGGAATATTTGACACGCGATCTGGAAACGTTACACGGCATCTAAGCCATGCTTCACCTTTCCTAAGGTCGACCATCATGGGGAGTTTAACATCAGCCCAAGAAGAGTCGTCGAAATTTTTGTCGTATGCTCCCACGGCTCGACCTTGGAAAAACTTCCACTGCAGTCTAGTTCTATACCTGCTTAACTCTTCATATTTACTGTTTAGTTTTTCGATTAGAGCTTCAACTATACCCATTCCTACCATAAACGTACTATTAAACGCAGACTGTTTATAAAACTTAGCAACTTTAAGCTAATATTTAAAAACCGAGGAAAACTATACCTTAAACTGTGGATGATATTGAATACTCTTGTTAAAGTCGGTGTGGTTATTCTTGCAGTCGGTATCGCTTTAGCCGTCATACCGCTTAAGGAAGAAACTGTACCGACGGAGTATAAAGTTCAAGTATCTGACTGGAATGTAACATGGTATTATCTTCTCTCCGAGCCCACCAGCGAAGGATTTTCTGAAGACTATCTGACGAATTCTGCTCTACTCCTAGGAAACGGAACATTCCCAGCCACATTCTGGTATAATTGGGGTGATGAAGCCGTATTTGGAGGCTATGGAGGACAGATGGGCTTTATAGCTAAAGCTGAAATAGAAATGCCTGTGGATGGATTTGTAAAATTTGAAGCCATTAGCAGCGATGGCGCTAGACTATACATAGACGGTGAATTGGTAATAGATGCTTGGGAGACAAGGTGGGGGCAAACCGTTGGATCTGAATGGGCAACTCCGGAAATTAAAGCTGGTAAGCATGTGCTAGAATTGCACGTATACATGTGGGGATGGGCTGTCACGGGGTTTGAAACCGATAGAATAGTCATGGTCCATGTGAGGAAGGCTGAGCCGTTGATAGGTTTAGCCGTTGCATGCATCGGAGTAGTGTTAATAGCTTTATCGAAATTCAAGACATCAACTAAACATTCTCAGAAAGCTTAAACCATTTTTATTTTTAAAAAGAAAAATGGGGATTTAGAATGGTACGAACCACCTAATGAGCCCCACGATGACACCTATCACCGCCGCCATTACGAAGCCCGCTAGCACTCCTGCCGCTGCTGGGATACCGTATTCTTCGTAAGCTTTGCTACCGCCGATTCTTAAGGTTATGAATTTAAGCACCCAAGCGCCTAAGAAGCTTGTCCAAGCACCAGTCCAAACTTCACGCGCAGCTCCGCTTATTAGGAAGCCCATTGGGTGTAGAGGCCACCAGACGAATCTCATCCTGAGGAAGTAGAGTAATACTGTGACTATGAAGCCTATTATCACTGGAATCCAGAGCTCGTCAGCAGGGGGCATTGTGTTGTATGCACCCACGCCGAGATAGGCACACTCCCACCCTGAGAGACAGTTGGGGAATCTAGCTCCAAGGTAGTGTGGCCACCAGACTCTGAATGGTAGAGTTATAGCGTAGGCAATTACGAAGAATATAAATACCATTTTGTAGACGGCTTTCGGACTTGTACCCGATAAATCTGCCACTCTAAAGCTATGCATGGTGACTTCAGACCACGTGTTTAAACCTGCTGAAGCTGTGTTTATACCACGGTGGTATATTATGAAGGCGTTACACCATCCCGCGGTATAGGTACCTGGATGTCTAGACCATATGAGGTGAGCCGCCCAGCTAGCCCACTTACTACGCTCCTGAGCGTAGGCGGCTCCAGTCAATCCTCTAGCGTAGGCTTCAGCCAGCGGGAATATGAATCCTCCAAATATAAATAGTAGAGTTATCAGTATTGCATCTATTTGAAGCGACGCTAGAAATGCTATCCAAAGTATCAGCCCGACTGCGAGTATGATGAATGCTGTTCTATAGCTTACTGGTTCTTTAGCCTCAAGCTCACGGATAGTAGGTGATGGTTTACCAAGAGCCGCGTTTAAAACTTCTCTAAGATAGTCTCTAGCATACCATAGCATCATAACTATGAATGCAACCATACCTCCCGTGACGCACATATATGACCAGTAGATAGGTGGACCCCAGTTCGGTGAGATCGTATATGGACCTATTAGTACTCTACAACAGCCTGAAAGGTCTAAGGCACCAGTATAGTAGCCCATGACATAAGCCGCTTGAGCAAGTATCATGAAGATTATCCAAAGGAACCAGGCCGTAAATAGAACGTCCAATGGCACTAAGTAGGCAATTGCCCAGTTGATCGGTTGTACGTTAACCCTCATAAACGCTACCAACTGAGAACCTATAGCCCATAGCGTTGGATTAGCCCAGGATGCGATAACTACACAGCCGTTGGGGCTTGGACCAAGAGAACGCCAACCTATGATGTCTGGCCACCATGGTAGAAGCGTTGTGAACATTATCTGAAGGTAGATTACTAAGCCTATCAATAGGCCTATTAGGAATGGAAGTTTTCTACGTTTAACTTCTTCAAATCCATGTATGTTTCTAACGCTCTCCCAGATTGCTATGGCGAATGGGAATGGAACCTTCTCTATCTCTATCCATCGTCTTCTAAGGATGGCCATTTCAGCTGAGGAGTAAATGAGTATTATGAAGTGGAATAGGAAGACGTATAGCATTGCTGGGAACCATGCAGCCCAATCTACAGGGCCTCCTCTACCCCAAGTTGGTGCTACGGCTGCCTCTGGTGGAACCCACCAAAGCGTTCTCATAACGTCTCTAACTTCTGGAATAGCCCTCCACACTCTGCTTACTGAACCCACTGGCCAGCTGTAGTATGCGTCGTTAAAGTTTCCTATGGATAGTGATGAAACGAGGCCCATAACGTATAGGGCGGCCAATGTTGACGGAGTCAGTCTTTTTCCAGCGAATCTTGCCAAGTACGCAAACATCGGTAGGATTAATGCTAGTGTAGGCATTGTAAATGGTATGGATGCTATTCCCATGCTGTATATGCATCCGAAGTAGCCGCCCTGCATTCCAAGAACACCTTGAGCCAAATTTGCGATGACGTTTACTATTATCGCTAGTATGATTAGTAGGGGCCAGTTTACTTTTTCTTCAACAACCTCTTTCGACATCCAAAATCTTAGTTAATAGAATATGTATATATGTTTTTCTCCATTTTTATATCTATAAAATATTTTCAATCAGTCGTCAATCAATGTTTATATCGCACCTTTTATTACATAACTGTGTAAAATGGTGTCTCCCTCATGTTTAAGCTAATCGACGTTGAAGACGTTGTAAGAATTCCACCCGAGAAGTTTGGAAAACCTCTAAAACAAGTGGCTGAAGAAGAGCTTAGATCTAAATACGTTGCTTTAGTTGATGAGGAGCTAGGCTATGTTATAGATATTCTAAACGTAAACGTCGACCCTATTGGGAGAATAGTTTCAGGCGACGGTGCAACATACCATAAAGCTACTTTTACACTCTTAACGTTTCTACCAGGTCTGCAGGAGGTTGTCGAAGGAGATGTTATGGATGTTCAAGACTTCGGCGCTTTCGTTAGAATAGGGCCTGTAGACGCACTTCTTCACAAGTCTCAGCTTATGGACGACTACATAACGTACGACAAGCATGGGGAGAGTTTAATAGGCAAACAGACGAATAGGTCTCTCAGGAAAGGAGACGTGGTTAGAGTTAGAATAGTGGCTGTAAGCCTTCCAAAGGGTGGAGGTATGGGGAAGATAGGCGTTACAGCTAAACAGCCATTCCTAGGTAAAATCGAATGGATTAAAGAGGACGTCTCAAAGCTTCAGAAAGGTGGTAAAGAGTGAGCGAAATGGCGTGTAGAAACTGTGGAAGAGTCTTTACAATACCTAAGAAAAAGTTAGATGTATGCCCAGTTTGTAAGACTAGAAGTCTCACGGAGAATTGGAACGGATTAATCGTAATATTCAACTCTCAATCTTCCATATTGGCTGGAAAACTCAACCTGAAGGAAGCTGGTAGATACGCTTTAAATATCGGACGCTAGGGTTAAAACAGCTTTTCGAATCGATTTCGAACAGGGTTTCAATGTATTTAGACCTCTTAATAGTCCATGCTTCTTATACATGTACCATATTATGCATGCTTCAGTTTGTATTCTAATATTCCATATCCAGTTTTGCTCTTCTGAGTTTAACCTGTGTATTGAGCCTTCTCATAGCGGAGTTCATCTTCCAGAGGTTGTTCATTCCGCGCCGTATAAGCTACTGGACATCACGAGAGTCGAATAGGTTATCTTATCCTTCAGCAGAAAATTCGCTAATCTTTTTTAGAGAGAGTGAGTAAAATACCATTTAGAAGTGCCGGGGTAGCCTAGCCAGGAAAGGCGCCGGACTCGAGATACTAAAACGCTTTAGAGAGGGCTTAGAGAACGTGAAATCCGGTTCCCCATTGGGGGAGCGGGGGTTCAAATCCCTCCCCCGGCGTCGGTTTCTACAGGTCTAAGTCCCTCGCCATACCTGCTTCTTCTAAGTTTAGAGACGGGGGGTTGTGTGAGATACGAGAGCTATAGGAGTTTTAGCACAATACTAATAAAACATTATAAGTTTTACATAAAAACGTAAAGAAGACAATAATTGCATAGAGAAGGATGAGCTCTCAATAAGCCTTACATATACCCGCGCTTAAGGCTTTAGCAACTATTTTAAGTTTGTCTTCATGCCCGGGTGCTATATCTTCAGTTATACCTAGTAGTATGCCTCTCTGGAGGGATATTTCCTCTAAAAGGTTTAACGTATACCGTTTGACGTGTTCTTCGTCGCTTATGAGGATGGACTCTGGAAAGTTTATCCATATTTTAATTTTCTCACCCCATAGGTTTCTAGCTTCTCTGACAGACAGGTCGCCCATAGGCGGCGGTGTAAAGGCTTCTACAACGTTAATACCAGAGTTGGATAAGAGGTGTTTTAAACAGTTTATTTTCCCATCCATATGAACTATGAACGTTTTACCGTTTTTCTCAAACAATTTAGACATACGTCTATAAACGGGTAGATGATACTTCTCGAAAACTTTAGACCCTAAGACTATACCGTTCACGTTATCTCCACACCATACAAGCTCCATGGGGGATTCTGAAGCTATTTCGCAGATCAATTCAGTCCTATCGACGAGCGTATCGTAGAGCTCTTCTAAAAGCTCTCGATTCCTATACAGGTCTATTGCAAGCCTTCTATAACCCGTAAGCTCTATAAGCATCTTCTGGATGGGTGTTCTATCCACCCAAGCCCAGAATACACGTTCATCTTTAAATCGTTCAATCTGTTTAAGAACATCTTCTTCTCTAACTGGGGTAATAACCGTGTTTTTAAAGATGTAGTTGAATACTTTATAGTCCTCAGGCTTCTTAATCGGGTGTTCAATTGTCCAAGAGTCTCCTAAGCCGGGCTTAAGGTTAACCCTATGCTTCGCATATACAGACCCGACTGGTGTATCGTAATACGTGTAAACGTAGTCTCCCTCAACAATCCGCCTAATCTTCACGTTTAACCATTTCTCGTAGAATACTGAAACACTAGTTATGGGGGTTAAACCCATTCTTCTAAGTTCATCCCATAGTTCACCTCTAGGCATGAGAACGTCATAGATCGTAAATGGTATTCTATCAACCTCTTCCCCTCTTAAGGTAGCTAAGACTCTACTCCTAGAATCCATACAGGTCAGATGAAAGAGTAGTTACCAGCTAGAATATATGTATTGACCTTAAAGGTGGGAAGGTAACCTAGGGTTTCAGAGTCAGGATGTGTTTGACTCTTCACTTGTCTAATTGAATTGATATTCGTTATTTCCAGAGTAGGTTTACAAGCTCCTTTATACGGCTAACCCTTACTTTGACTTCTTCCATATCTAACCTTGCTTCATGAAAACCTTCTACATGTAAAAGCCAAGCTTGAGTCCACCAATCAAGAATCTCAGGCTTTACCCTCTCAGAAAGCCTCCTTACAGCCTTAAAGAGCAGAGTGGTCGTCCATCTTCCGTTTCTTTCCGCCTCCTCGTATTCTGAGAGCTCAAATCGACGCGCTAATTCTTTAATAGCTTCTTCGGAAGCTTTATACAGTTTTTCACTTGCTTGTATAGGATCCCCTTTTTCAATGTATTCTTCAGCTTCACTAAGCATTCTTAATAAAAGCTCAATCTTATCCTTATCTTCTATCTTCACAGTCCTCCTTATCTTTTAGATCTTTGCTAGAGTATAATATTTACCTTTAACTACTATGCACCAGAACCAGTAATTAAATTTACAAAGCTTCTGAAGAAGCTTTCTGGATCGATCAGCCTACATAAGGCTCTCTTTTAGTAAGCCTAAGACTTTTCAATTCATCCCCAGTTTCCTGTGGGTCATGATAGCAATATATTTATCCATAGTAACCATATAAACTTGACGCCCACTTTCATTCCACACATGAACAATGTAGGATTCACGGTGTTAATGACTAAAGGAAATTTTTCATAGCTACAACTGAGGAAAGAAAGATGCAATCCATTACAATTTTTAATAAGATTAAATAGTCGCTTGATGGGTTTTAGAGAATGTATGCAGGAATTGATTTTGCTTCTTCTAAGTTTTACAATCTCGACTGTTGCATCGATCGTTGGTTTAGGTGGCGGAGTATTTTACGTACCTCTACTCGTTCTCGGCTTTGGCTTTGAAACTAAGAAAGCGGTCTCTACAAGCCTACTGGCGATGAGCTTTACAACGGTTTCTGCAACTTTAGCTTATGCTAGGCAGAGAAGGATCAACTATAAGATAGGCATACTACTGGATTTACTCGACGTGCCTGGAACTATGGTAGGAGTATATTTAACAACCATAATAAGCTCAAAGACTTTAGCCTCCCTATTCGGCGTTTTCCTTTTAACAGTTTCATTCCAGCTTTTTAGAAGAGCGAAGAACCTTGGAGAACCCTCAACGGATGAGGAGCCCAAAACGGATAAATTAACTGCTAAAATGGTCTACTTAGCCTTATTTGCAAGCTTCACCAGCGGCGTTGTAGCTGGAATGCTTGGAGCTGGCGGGGGAACAGTAGATGAAACGATAATGGTTCTTTGCATGGGGATGCCGGTTAAAGTAGCAGCCGCCACATCCGTCTTTGGAATGGCCTTAACAAACACCGTAGCTGTGATTCTACACTTTCAAGTCGGCAATATAGTACCGCTGAACTATGCAGTACCGATTGTTATCGGAGGTTTATGCGGCTCTCAATTGGGACCGAGGATTTCAAAAAGGCTAGAGGAGGAAACAATGCGAAGAATGCTCGCAACTGTATTCATACTGATTGCCTTAAGAATGATTGCCATCCCTCTTCTTTAAGTTGATCGCTTGGAGGAGGCAGAAATAGACCAAAGTTTGTAAACCATGTCCATATCAATTTTACAGACGATTTATGTATTTCAACCATAGGTTTATTTTTAAAAATGGAGTGTTACATTTTTCTGACTTTAACGTTTAAACTGTGGACTGCGCAACTTATGCAGGGATCATAGGCTCTGATGAGCATTGAACACCTGTGGGCTATTTCCTCTTCAGACATATCGGCTATTGCTGGTACATATGCCCTTAAGTCGTCTTCGATTCTCTTGGCGTTCTGGCACGTTGGAGGAGATATATCGGCTGCTCTGACGATTCCATTATTGTCTATGCGATACCAGTGGTAGTTTATCCCTCTAGGAGCTTCTGTTATTGCCGCCGCTTCTCCACCTCTCACTTTAAATGAAACTCTAACCTCCCCCTCGTTGTACGAGTCTATGAGTTCAATCGCTTCGTCTATTAGACTTACCATTTCAACTACTCTGGCAACGTTGGCCATAAACGGATTGGATGATGGAAATTTAAAGCCACTAGCTTCAGCAACATTCTGAGCATCCTCGCTAAGCTGGTGGAAGTTTAAGTTAACTCTCGATAGTGGACCAACCATGTAGGATGCTCTGGCTTTAACCTTTGAGTGTTTAGCCGTAGAGTGGGGTACTTGCTCCTCTTCAATAAATCTCCTGAATTCGTCTTCTGATATATACAATCCTTTATTAGACTTAACCCTTCCCTCGTTTATAGCATATTCTTCAGGGTTTGATAGAGCTACATTCTCAGAGTCTACTTCAAAGTTTGGAAGATTTTCCGCTGAGAAGAACCGTATAGATTCCATTGCCGTCTTTTTCGCACGTTTAAGGTCGTCTACTAAAGCCTTAAGCTTCTCTTTTGGCGGGGCATACGTAAAACCACCAACGACTATGGTTACAGGATGTACTGCCCTTCCTCCGACGATTTCTACAATCTTATCCCCTAGACCTTTAAGCTTTAAAGCCTCTACTAGAAGCTTGGGGTCTATTGAGAAGGAGTTCGGCAGTTTTAAAACGTCGGGTAGCGCTAACAGGTATACGTGTAACGCATGACTGCTTATAATACCGCCTACAGCTATCAACCTCCTTAAAAGCTTTATACGGTCGTTAACTTCCACGCCTAAAATCTTTTCAATAGCTCTCGCCGGGGTTATCTGATGGGTTACGTAGCATATACCGCAGATTCTAGAGGCTATTTCAACAACTTCATCGAACCTCCTACCGACCATAAATGCTTCGAAGAACCTGGGTTCTTCGTATATCCTCAATTTTAAGTCTTTAACCTCGTTTCCTTCAATAGTTAAGTCAAGCCCACCTTTACCCTCAACCCTAGTCAGGTAGTCGATACTAACGTTTTTCAAAGTCTAGCCACCTCCCTATAGTATTCAGATGTACCAGCATACTTCCTAAACTTCCTCATGATATCGTCATCGGCTAGTCCAATCTCACGAAGTCTTTCAACCATGGATTTAACGTTGGGATTACTCATGGGTCCGTAGCAGCCCTCACATGGTCTACTTACCGATGGACAGATGGCTCCGCAGCCAGCTGCTGTAACAGGACCCATACAGGCTTGCCTATAAGTCGTCAAAAGACATTCATTTTCGTAAAACTTACATTCAATACAGACTGGATGCTGTCTTAATCTGGGTTTAATGTCTAAAATAGCGGCTTTAAATGCTTCAAGTATATTATCGAGGTGTGGAGGACAACCCTTAAGATACACATCTACCTTAACATACTCATCTACACTAGATACCTTCATAGACCTCAAGTATTCAGGCTTTGGGTAGGTTAAACTCTCAGCTTCACGTTGCTTCATCCAGTTTCTCATCGATGGGATTCCCCCAAAAACGGCGCAATCACCAATCGCTATAAGAAGTCTAGAGTTTCTCCGGATTGTCTTAATCTCCTCTATACTCTCAGGCGTAGATATTCCACCTTCTACAATGGCTATATCATATGGACCCGGTTGCACGTTGGAACTGGCCATAGCCCAGTTTTGAAAATCCAGAAGGTTGAGTATTCCTGGAAGGTTTTCATTAATCCTCAGAAACTCTACTTGACAGCCTGAGCAACTTGTAAATTTGAATGCTCCTACTTTAAGCTTCAAGATACCACCTCCTAAACTACTTTATCAGGTTCATGGATTAGGTCAGAATACGTGAAGACCGGCCCGTCCTTGCAGACATACCTACCACCTATTTGACAGTGTCCACATTTCCCTATGCCACACTTCATCCTCCTCTCCATGGATAGATATATCTGGTCGCCCTTAAAACCCATGGATAATAAGTTTCTAACGGCAAAGTGCATCATAATCTCTGGTCCACATATAAAGACTAGGCTATTTTCAGGCTTGATGAGCGTTTTACTGAAAAGCGTCGTCACCACTCCGACATTATGCCTCCACTCAACACCAGGTGGAATACTATCAACCGTCAATAGTAGACAGCCTTCAGGAACACTAGCCCATACATCGTGTTCATACTTGAACATTAGATCCTGAGGAGTTCTAGCCCCGTAGAGTATTTCAACTCTACCATAGCGGTTCCTATGCCTCAACACGTCTAAAATCAGCGGTCTTAGAGCGCCTTGACCACAGCCTCCACCTACGATCAAGAGGTCTTTACCTGGGATTTCATCAATAGGCCATCCATTACCGAATGGCCCCCTAATGCCGATGGTGGAGCCGGGTTTTAACCTGAAGATAGCCCCCGTTACATTGCCTACCTTTCTAACAGAAAGCTCTATGAATTTATCCGCGTCTTCAGGGTGGGAAGATATACTTATAGCAGATTCCCCAACTCCGAGCAACGAAACCATGACGAATTGACCGGGGTTGAAGCGGAAGCCTCCATCTTTAATTTTGACTCTGAAAGTCTTTATGTCCGGTGTTTCATCCCGTATATTCTCTATTATCGCCTTTCTAGGCAGGTATGGATTCAACACCATCAACCTCCCTTTAACACGCGAGCAATCTCCGTTAAATCTATGTTAGCAGGACAGTAAACTATACATCTTCCACATCCCACACAGCTGGTGTATGTAACACCAGCAGCTGCTCCAAATTTGCAGAGCATCCAATGGCGTAGCCGTTGACTCCTATCTCTTCTAAAGTTTCCGCCGAGCGCTACTTCCGCGTATTCTAAAAGTTGACACGAATCAAGCTCCATAATTCTAACTCCCTCTTTAAGAGTTAAATCAAGAGAATCGTATACGTCGAAGCAGTAGCATACTGGACAGACCATGCTACAATTTCCACAGGATAGACATCTTTCAGCCGTCTCTATCCAAACTTTGTGATCTAACTTATCCTTAGCCAGCGTTGCCAATTCTTCAAAGTCCGCTGTCTTAGTGAAGCTACTCTTAAGATGCTCTATATGTTTTCTTTTAGCTTCAAAATGTTCAGGTTTAGCCTCCGCTAAATTAAGCGTTTTTAAAATATCCGCTCCCTTCGAGCTGCCTGCTTCGAGCAAGAAAAATCCACCACCAATTTGAGTTATCAATATGTCAAAACCTGTAGAAGCCTCAGGTCCAGTACCAAGCGAGTAGCAGAAACATTTTTCATCAACAGTATTACACGTCAAACCAACTATTAATGCCCTCTTTCTCCTAGCTTCATAACATACATCCTCAGGATGCTGACCGAAGAATTCATCCAGTTTTTCAATCGCTTTTAAATCACATGGATGAACACCGAATATAACGGTGTTCTTCACATCGCAGGATTCAAAGACTTCAAAATCATCGTTAAGCTTAAAGTCGAAGATGAAGCTTCTAACTGGGTGAAGTAGCTTCTTAGGCGGCAGAATTGTTCTAACATAGTTTAAGTCTAAATCTCGAATTGAGCGGACTTCAGAGAAAACCCAGCTTTTCCCTTTTACAATAGGTCCGTAAACTGTGTAACCACGTTTTATGAATTCATCGAGTAGCCGTTGAAGACCATCAAGTTTCGCTATGAATGCATCGGCTTCACCCATAGAGTGACACCTAAAACTCCATATCTAAGCAAAAACCCTCCTATATATTTTTCGACCCGAATGTATGTTACTTACCTATAAAAAAGCTTATTATACCCTGTTTGCACTAGTATAGGAGAAACTCCATGAGTAAGAAGCGTAAGAAAGAATCACCCATGCCAGCTACTACAGCGGGATTATTAAGGTTTTTTGATGAGGAAGGGGAGGGTTTAAAACTCAGGCCGGAGGTAGTACTTATAATTGCCACGGCTTTAATAATCTCTGTTATAATCGCACACATAGGTTTTAGAGTCCTATAGGCTGAGAAGAGTTATACTCTTATCTTCACTTGTGCGAGTTGGCCTCCTATAAAACTGTTATAAGCATGGAAACTATGAGAAGTGGTGTCATGAGACAGAGGGCCAAGCGTTTTGCTTTTTTGACTGAGGCTTCCAATGAGCTTGTGAGCTTAGATAGACCATCCCCGAGCACTTTTAAAGCGGGTATATTCGTTTTCACGTAGTATGCAGAGGCCCATTCAATTCTACTTCGAGCCTCTTTAAATGCGTCTAAAACCGTCTGTATAATGGACTTTTCATCTATTGTTTCGCCAACTGGATGATAGCCTTTATCTAGAACTACAGCATTAACCATGTGTGTATCCGTCGTGAAAACCTCAGCATCTGAAACACCAAATTCCTTCAAGCTCTGAACTATCTTCTCCCTAAGCCCAGAAATCATGTTGTTACCGTCGATCGTTACGTATGCGTAGAGGGAGTCCTCTATCATGAATACGTGTACGACTACTCCACAAGGCCCAATACCGTCTTTAACATCATATCCATGTACATACTTTCTAGAGAAGCCTATTTTAAACCTATTAAACTCCGCTTTATGAGCTGTATAGAGGGCTGTTCTACCAGCTTCGATTAAAATATGTCTAGTTTCATCGGTCATAGAGCATATATCCCATGAGAAGCTGTTGTGAGCATCTACTACGATAACAGATTCAAAGCCTAAACGCCTACCGTATTCTTCAAGCGTAGTTTTAACCTCTGGTGGAATGTCTTCCATAGGTTTGGGGGCTAGTGTTAGTGCGAGTAAAGCTATTCCATCGAAAGATTGGCAGACCGCTTGAGCTACTCCATTGTAAACTCTAATGGGCTTAGATGCTTTAGAAATATTAAACTCGGGTTTTATGGAGCCTAATGCGTTTAAAACTCTGGAAATGTATTTTTTCGAAGTGAGATTGTAGACGTGCGTCGAAGTACCATGTGGAACGGCTACTGCTTCACATTTAAACTCCTTCTCGATAAACGCTTGAATACTACACGGCAGGGAGCTACTACCGATGTTTTTAAAAGGCCCGGGGTGGATGTATGGAACCACTATTGCCGTTCTACCGTTTAACGTTTTAAAGAGGAGGATGTCTATTGAACATTCGCTTTCAACCCCCAATTCCTCTAAGATGTTTTCAATCGGCCCGTCTAAGTCTTCCATCCAATTCGCTAAAAAGGCTCTGAAGAGCGTTAAACCGCTGAAACCAGTTAAAGGCTTAGCCTCTCTATCTATTAGATTCAAATATACCATGGCTGTTAGGAGCGCCGTTGACAATGCTATTACGAGGTTTAAGGGCAAAGTTAAATTATAAACGTACACGAGCGATAGTATGCACGTTAAAGGTTGAAGTATGAAAAAGAAGTAGGAAGTTTTTTTAAACGCGAGGACTCTAAAAACCATGAATCTTAAAACAGCTGAAAGTGGAAAACCTATCAGCAGAATTCTACCTTCTGAGACCCCGAGGTATTTTAAAGGCGTGAAAAGTAGACTCGATACTACGACCGTGAGGTTTGAGAAAAGGGTTAAACCGGAGACCCTCCTAAAGTTCAAGAGTGGTTCAGACCTACATATTAGACGCGTGAGTAGGTCCGATAAAACCGATGTTAATGTTAGTGTTAAAATACCCTTCAAGGGGGATTCAAAACTTAAGCCACCCATATATAAGCCGAATAGTAAGCCTAAAATCGTATGCTCAGCTAGAATCACGGTTAGACTTGGGATCTTAAATAGACGCCTGTAGTACTTTACAACGTCTAATCCCATGAGTGCCACTTTGCAACAAGATGAAGTAAATACTACTTATAAAATTTCCTTGGCAGATGCATCTCCAATCGAAGCTGGGAATTCTGAACTGTAAACCGAGGAGAGGTGGTTTACGGGATCTTTAGGGAGCTATTAAATAGATTTTCAGCCTCAGAGTTTATACTAGCATCGTTTAGATGCGAGGCTTGAAATACCCCGTTGTTAAGTATGGAATACGTTAAAGCCGTATAGACACTGTACGATGGCATCACACAAATCAAGTTGCAAAAGGTTAATAGATACTGTTTTAAACTTTGATTTGGAAGTCTTGGGTGAAATAGGGGATATCATAAACCGTATAGTAGCTTCTAAACCGGGCTTAACATCTGAGAAAGTAAAAGCCATGATTGAGGAGAAGAAGAAGAGTTATCATGGCCTATTGACAGATGAGGGGGCAGCTCACTTAGTTGCTCAAGACCTAGGTGTTACAGTTGATTATACTAGCGGTAGAAGTTTTAGACTTAAGGATTTAGTCTCTGGTCTTAAAGACGTCTCTATAGAGGCGCCCATAATTTACGTGGGAGAAGTTAAGAGGTTTAAACGTAGACAGGGTGAGGGGAAGGTTTTAAGATTGGTGTTAGATGATGGCTCAAAACAGCTGAACTGTGTTCTCTGGGATGATAAAGTCGATGAGTTTCTATCTACGGGTCCCACGGCTGGTTGGAGGATTAAAATCCTCCACGGGTATACGAAGAGTGGGACTGAAGGGGTTGAAGTACATGTTGGATCTAGAGGGAGTATAAAGCTTGAGAAAACCTCTAACGTTCAATTGCCTGTTAAAAAGGTTGCTAGTTTAACGGCTGACGATAGAGTCTTCATCTTAGAAGTTTTCATCGTATCTAAAAGCGATTTGAAGACTTTTAAAGCGAATAACCGTGAGGGTAGGGTGCTTAGAGTCAACGTTAAAGATGGAAGCGGCTTTCTTACCTTAGTATTGTGGAATGATGCTGCTGATAGAGTTGTTAACGTTGAAGATGGAAGTAAGCTGAGGATTCTAGGAGGTAAAGTCAGGTTTAGAGCCACAGGTGGATTGGAACTACATATAAACGACCCAGGTAAGATTGAGATTATGCCGTTTAAAGCACGTCTGGAGGATTTGGTTTCTAAAGTTGTAGATTTAAAGCCGAATGCTAAGGGGCTTACTCTACTTCTAAGAGCATACTCGAAAACATTTACGAGGGTGTTTAAGACGCCTAGTGGAGTTGAAGGAAGAGTTGCATCTCTACTCGCTGGTGACGATAGTGGTCTGATTTTAATAAACTTCTGGGGTAAGATGTCATACGATGCTGAAGAGGTTAAGGAGGGGGATGTCTTCATGGTTAAAAATGCGTATACACGCATGGGTTTGAGGGGGATGGAGGTTCACGTGGGTTTAGATGGTGTTCTTGAAAAGAGGCACGATGTTTCGAATTTTAAAGTCTTAAACCTCACACGTAAAGTTGGAGAGCTTAGAGATGGGGATAGGTATGTAACTTTGGAGGGGATGATTTTAACGACTCCTGAAGCCAGGAAAGTAGACACCGCCAAAGGGGAAGTTAAAGTCGCATCTTTCATCATCGGAGACGATACAGGCTCTATAAGAGTGACTGTTTGGAGAGAACTTGCAGAAGAATGCGAAAAACTCGAAGCTGGAACAGTTGTTAGACTCACACACCTATACATTAGAAGTGGGCCTTCAGGAGAGCTTGAAGCCTCTACGACGAGGTTTTCAGGACTCGTTGTGGTTGAAAAAGCAGGCTAATTCGCATTGAAGCTCGACCTGATCTTACTCAATACCTCTTTAAGAGGTAATGTCTCCTGTAGACCAGTGGACATGTCTTTCAACGTTACTAGACCAGCTTTAGCCTCTTTCGAGCCTACTATTAACGCATACGGGTAGTTTTTCTTACCCGCCGTTGAAAGGCCCTTGGAAAGGCTTCTATCCATAACCTCTATCTCAACAGGGATTCCGTTGGACCTAAGCTCGGCTGAAACTTTAAACCCGTAGGATAGGATAGCGTCGTCTAGTACGTAGAGATATACTCTCCTATTCGGTGGAGGGGGAGGGATCACGTTATTGATCTTCATAGCGAGGACTAATCTGTCTACACCCGCAGCGCAACCGACCGCAGGGGTAGGCTCACCACCATAAAGCTCTACTAACTTGTCGTATCTGCCTCCTCCTATCAATGCTATATCAAGGCTTTCTACGAATATTTCAAATATGAAGCCCGTATAGTATTCTAATCCTCTTGCGAATCCAAGGTCGAGAAAATACTCAGGCTCTGGATACACTTCTCTTATGCTATCGAGGATAGTCTCTAAGTTGTCCAGAGATTTCTCAGAATGTTCACATCCTCCTACTATACGCTTAGCTTCAACTATAATGCTCTTATAATTTAAACCTTTAAGCTTGAATATTTCAGCGACTTTTGAAATCGAAGCTTCGTCTAGGTTTGACTCCTCAAGCACTCTGATGGCTTCTACGTAGTTCTTCTTATCCGCTAGACTTAACACTCTATTCTGCACGTTTTCATCAACACCCCAGCTACTCAGTAGACCGCGGAGTACGCCTACGTCGCTAAGCTTGACTTGAAATTTAGAAAGGTTGAGTTTCCTCATAAGCTCTATAGATATGGACAGTATTTCCATGTCGGCTTGGAGTTTAGATGAACCGAGAAGTTCAAACCCACCCTGGTAAAAGCGACGGTAGCGTCCTTTTTGAGGCTCATCATACCTGTAGAAATCCCAGATGTACCCTAGTCTGAGCGGCTTTGGAGCTGTCCTAAGCTTCGACGCTACAAGTCTGACTATTGGTACTGTCCCTTCTGGTCTTAAAGCCAGAGTCCTACCGGCTAAGTCTTTAAAAACATACATGGTTTTCCTTGTTTCTTCGCCTACTTTAGCGGCTAAAAGCTCGTAGTATTCAACAGTAGGGGTTTCAACCTCCTCATAACCATAGAGTTTGAATAGCTCTCGGATGGCTTCTTCAACCACTCTACGCTCGTAGAGGTCTCTGGGAAGATAATCCTTCATACCTCTGTGCGGTTTAAGGAAGTTCTTAAGATTCATTCCTAGATATGAAGGAGGGAAAGTAAATATAAGGGTTTAGCGTCTTTAAAGGACTCCACAAGGTATGTTCACCCGATGTTGCAGAAACGTAAACAGTAAATCTCAGCAATCCCAATATATAGTGGTGTCTATGTGGACCTTAAAGTGGGCTCCTATACGGTGATGATAGATGAAGAGTCTTTAAGGAAGTACCTAGAGTCTAAGCTAGGCGGGGAGGTTAAGATTCTAGATGTTGTTAAGCTTGGGGAGGGGTTCCATAATGCCGGCTTCCTATTGAAGTTTAAACAGGATTCTAAGCTGAAGACTCTAGTTATGAGGATTGTTAGAGGAGATACTGGTTGGGGGCATGATTACTTGAGCGACAGGGCTTCCGTTCTACTTCTTCAACATACGCTTTACAATAGTGCTCCTAAGAACACGTGCATACCTTCGATTGACGTGGTTGCCGTTATGAAAAACGGCTCATTGGCGTCTATAGGAGAAGCTGTAGAGTTTATCCAGTTAGTAGAGCCTTTAACGGAGGAGCATGGTAAGCCGTACGTAGAGTACCTGCTTGAGCTTAGCAGAAGGGGGAATCTAACGCGTAGAGATGAAGACATGTGTATCAACTGCGTTACATATCTGTCTAAGATACACTCGGAGAAGGCGAACAATAGGAACCTATACTTGAGACACATCAGAGACCTAATAGGTCACGGGGAGATGCTCATGGGAGTTGTAGACACATACCCAGAGGGGTTAGACTTCATATCCGACGAAGAGATATGTCGAATAGAGGTTGAAGCCGTTAAATGGAGAAGCCGCCTAAAGAGGATGACTCATAGACTCTCCAGAATTCACGGAGATTTCCATCCCTTTGGAAACATAAGGTTTAAACCAGACGGCTCTATCGTAGCAGTCGATTTATCGAGAGAAATGTACGGTGAACCTGCAGACGATGTGACAGCTCTGACGATAAACTACCTGTTCATAAGCATATGGCAGCACGGCTCATTAGAGGAGGCCTTTAGAAGACTCTTCAAGCTATTCTACGAAGAATACCTCAATAGGACTGGCGACGAAGAGATTCTACGGGTTGTACAGCCATTTTACGCTTTCAGGGGAATGGTTGTAGTACATCCCATATATTATCCAGATATGAAGAGAGAGCGGAGACGTATGCTCGTAAACTTCATATTAAACGTTTTAGATGTGGATGAATTCAACCCAGACGAAGTTGACAAATACCTTAAACCTATCTAAAGTTGGCTTTCAACGGATCCTGCTTGAGAAGCTCCCTCAGTAGAACAGTGGCATATCCACCTTGGGGAAGTGTGAAAGAGATTGAGGGCTTAGAAGACTGTTGAACAGATAAAGTGAGGTCTCTAAACTTCATAAAAACCTCTCTTAGAGATGCTTTACATACTACGTTAAGCTCATCTATCTTAAAATCCTCAGGCTTAACGTCTTCTTCCTCCATGACTTGCTTAATGATGCGTATACAATCGCCCTTCAATTTTTCGATGAGACGGCCAACTCCTGGCGTCACCATGTAGAGTATTGATAAACCTGCTCTAATCATACTCTCATCTTTCACACCTTTAACAATATCGCCCTCCAGTATTTTCGTCGGGTTTAAATCGGTCTCCATCAGCCGTCGGCTTAAAGCCGTATTGAAGAGATAAGACTGATAGCCTGAAACGTATAAGTGGCGTAGATTCGAGGGGAGCGCTCTAAGTATTTTTACAGGGTCCCATCCTTCTTGAAGCTTTTTAACTATGAATCTCTCATAGAAGAGGGATTTTGGAAACTTTTTAAAAGCCTCTTGTAGATTCCCCTCTTCGAATAAAACTCTAGCTTCATAAGACTGCGGAGGCTCCCAAGGATACGGATGCCCCGCAATTTCTCTAACCGCTTCATCCCACAGGCGTTTAACCATCAGCTTGCCAACAATATGAGTATTTGGCCTTCTAACTCCAAACCTCTGATAACCGTAGAAGCCAGCTATACCGGATACCTCCGACAGTTCTTTTAACGCGTTTAGGAGTTTGTCGAGTCTTTCCCCACTTTCGAGGGAAATGGCTATTTTAAACTTGTTACCTACGAGACGGCCTGGTTTAAGCCCCCTGTTGGAGAAGCCTACAAACCTTAGGCTTAACTTCTTATCTTCAACGTTTTCAATAATAGTCTTCAGCTTTTCAACTGGGACTGTGATGTATTGACGGGTTACTGCCACTGTGTCTTTTAAGCCAGCATAACCTATAGCGTTTGAAGGTACGTCCAGCAATTTTGCGGCTTTAGCAATAGCTGAAAATGTATCCATGTTTCGCTTCTCCATAATGTATACGGCGTAACCCCTCTCAAGCCTACTTTTAACGATTTTTAAATCTATGATTTCTTCAACGTAGAAGTCTTCGAAGCTCTCTTTAATTCTACCTGCTACGGGTGGACTTTTGGTTACGTATACAAGCATGCCAAGCCTCTTATCCAGCTCCGGAGGCTCGATGTAGTATGTCTTCGAATCCACTATAAGACACCGGTCATTTGAAAAATGGTTCTCGAAGCTTTACAGCCCTTATGAAGAGTTTTATGAGCTCCTCATCTGATGCATTATTACGCATGGGCGTTAATATGTCTATGTGATTGTTGCTTCTCAGAAGACATGGTTTAATAAAGCCGTCAGATGTTATCCGTATACGTGTACAGTTTGCACAGAACAGGGAATTGTGCATAGGCTTAACCACTTCGACTTCGGCTCCATTTGGCATTACATACCTTCGGCGATTATGTAGACTTCTAACATAGGTACGTATAGCCTTACACCTGAGAGCCTCCTCTATGGGCGAGGGGTCTACATGGAGACCTTCATACAGCTTCAAATCCATGTTTATAGGCTCAAGCTCTATTATCTGCAGTATCGCCCCAATTCTGCCGGAGAATTCTACCATGTCCCAGACTTCATCCTCATTGATACCCTTCAGAAGAACCATGTTTAGTTTAACGGGGACTAAACCTACCTCTAGAGCCGCTTTTACACTGTTAAGCACTTCTCTTAGCGAGTCGAAGCCCGTTACGTACTTGAAAACGTTAGGCTTAAGCGAAGGGAGGCTTATGTTAACCCTCATTAATCCGACTTTCTTAAGCTGATGTGCAAGTTCACTTAGGAAAAAGCCGTTTGTTGTAACCGCTAAATCCTCTAGACTACCGATACGAGCTATAGAGGAGACAATTTCAACAATATCGCTTCTAACTAGAGGCTCTCCCCCCGTCAGCTTAATCTTCCGTACACCTAAACCGTAGGCTATTCTAGCGATTCTAGATATCTCATCTACGCTCATTTCTCTTTCATACGGGTTGACTTCACCTTCCCTATGACAGAAAAAACAATTGAAATTGCAACTCTGAGTTAGCGATATCCTAATACTATCGACGACACGACCGTAGTTGTCTACGAGCAAGGTAAGCCCCCGTTCTTATAGTAGAAGAGGACAAGCCCAATCTTAATAATATTTCGCCGAAAATCGTTTAAACCGTTAAAACTGGGGGTAATTCTAAGTATATTTTAAATTCCATTTCCATCTATCCAGAAACCCTTAATCTAAGGCATATAGTGTTTTTAACTTGAGGATTATGGATTTACAGTGGGAGGGTGTACTAGCAGCCTACGGTGAACTTGCTCTTAAATCTAAACCCGTTAGAAGACGATGGGTTAAAATGCTTATTTCAAATGTAACGACTGGGTTAGCTGAGGCTGGTATAAAAGCTCAAGTTAGCCATAAGTGGTCTAGGATTATCGTTAAAACGTTGGAAGTTGAAAAAAGCGTTGAAGTGTTGAATCGCGTTTTCGGTCTAACATACATAGCACCCTTCGCATACGTGAATCTCGATGAGCTTGAGGATTATATGGCTAGGGAGGCTAAAAACCTACTTGAAGGCGCTGATAGCTTCGCTGTAAGGGTTAGGAGGACTGGTAAACATGAGTTTACGAGTTTAGATTTTGAGAGGCGGCTTGGCGCTATTCTCAAAGAGAAGACTAGTGTTAAAGTTTCATTGGAAAAACCGGATAGAACTATATACGTAGAAGTTCATAATGGTGAGTGTTACGTTTATACTCATAGGGTCGAGTGTTACGGGGGGCTACCGCTCGGTAGCTCTGGAAGGGTCGTAGCGCTGATATCGACTGGTATAGATAGCCCAGTGGCAACGTGGCTTATGATGAAGAGGGGATGCTCAATAGTTGTACTGCACGCTCAAGTAAATCCCGGTAAACCGGAGGCTTGCACCCGTAAACTCCTAGACATAGTTGAAGTGTTGAAAGGCTGGCATATAGGCTTAAACATACCAGTCTACGTTTATAAACATGGAGAAGCCTTAGCTGAGATAAGTAGACACGCTACAAACTACACGTGTATACTATGTAAGAGGCTTATGCTTAGAGTGGCTGAAAGACTCTCCCGTGAAAAAGGAGCTAAAGCCATAGTTACTGGGGAAAACCTTGGACAGGTTGCTTCTCAAACACTCGACAACTTAAACGCTATAGATAGTGCAATCGAAATCCCGGTGCTTAGACCTCTAATAGGCTTTGATAAAGAGGAGATTGTGAGCTTAGCTAGGAGAATAGGAACATACGAAGTCAGCATTAGACCCGACCCAGAGTGCTCACAGGAAACAGCATGCTGGGCTAAGCCATCTAAACCAGCGACTAAGGCAGATCTAGAGAAAGTTTTAAAGTTTGAGAAAGAGGTTCAAATGGATAAGCTTATAGATAGAGCGTGTGAAACGATTATGGAGATACGACAGCAATTTTATACGTTTAAGATTCAATAGCCTTTATTTGCGTGAATAATACAGACGGAGTTAAATATATCAGTGTGAAGTTAGATACGTAGCATTTCGTAACACGGTGAATTTTGTTGAAGTATAGAAAGTTCGGTAGGCTGGATTGGAGGGTTTCCGCACTCGGTTTTGGTACTATGAGGTTACCCATAGTCGACAATGACTTCCGTAAAGTAGATGAACCTGAAGCCATAAGAATGATCAGATATGCTATAGATCATGGTGTGAACTACATAGATACAGCCTACGGCTATCATGGTGGAAATAGTGAGATTGTCGTTGGAAAAGCGTTGAAAGATGGCTACCGTGATAAGGTTAGGGTTGCAACGAAAATGCCAGTCTATATGATTAACAAACGTGAAGAAATGGATAAAATTTTCAATGAGCAATTAAATCGCCTGCAAACTGAGTATGTCGATTTCTATCTTCTACACGCACTTAATAGAGATACTTGGAGGAGGGCTTTGGATTTAAATGTTCTTGACTGGGCTGAGCGGCAGATGGCTGAGGGTAGGATTAAGTATCTCGGGTTTAGCTTTCACGACGAATTTGAAGTTTTTAAAGAGATAATCGACGGCTATAATGGATGGACGTTGTGTCAAATACAGTACAATTACATGGATACTGAAAGTAGTCGGCAAACACCTGGGACAATTGGACTTAAATATGCTTCCTCAAAAGGTCTTGCAATCGTCGTAATGGAGCCGATAAAAGGCGGATTACTCGCAATCACACCTCCAAAAGAAATTCAAGAAATATGGGAGGAGGCTGAAGTTAAACGTTCTCCCGTTGAGTGGGCGTTACTCTGGGTTTGGAACCACCCAGAGGTTTCAGTCGCATTAAGTGGTATGAGTAGGATGGAGCAGGTTGTGGAGAATATCGAGTTCGCAGACCGTTCAGACCCGAACACCCTTACACCTAAAGACCTTGAAATAATCGGAAGAGTTAAAGAGAAATATCTTCAATACGGTTTCATAGGGTGTACAAGATGCCAATACTGCATGCCGTGTCCTCAGGGCGTCCGTATACCCGACATTATAGCATTCTTAAACGAGATTCTTAGATCTAACGACCCTCAGAAGATTAATGAAGTCGTAAAAAGATATAATGAGGCGATTCCAAAGGAGAATAGAGCCGACGTGTGTATTGGATGCGGTACGTGTGAAAAGAAGTGTCCTCAAAGTCTACCAATCAGTAGGCTTATGTCACATGCTAGATGGGTCTTAAGAACCCCACCTTAGAAAACCTAAAAGCTATTTCCCATCCTATTGATGACTCATTTCCATGGTTGCTTGTAATAGTAACGACGGCGTATTTGCGTCCTAGGTAACATCTGGCTGGCTTTACTTTCGCACTTCAACCTTAAAATGGTTTGTAAGAGATGCGAGAATCCAGACTTATATGGCTTAGGAATGGGTGCTTCGATGACATTGGCTGATGATAAGTTTTTTATCTGACAAATTGTACATTTTATGTACTAGGGGTATTTATGTCTGACGAATCGGTCATAGGCAGAAGATATACATTAGTGATACCTAAGGCTATTAGGGAGGAATTGGCACTCAAGCAGGGGCAAAGGGTTTTGATCCGTGTTGAGGGAAAGAGAATAATCATTGAGCCCTTGCCTTGGGATCCCTACAAGGTGATGGAAGAGGTTGTAGGAGAGCCCTATGAGGAGGAGGAAGAGGTCAAGGCTGAGGAGTGGCTGAGGAGTCGTGCCGGTCGCTGATACAGAGCTTCTTTTTGCTTTAAACCCTAGAGATTATAGGCACAAGCAAGCGATGAGGTTACTTAAAGAGCTTAGTGGCCTTATGGTGCCCGACACTGCTGTACTTGAGTTTCAAGCAGTTCTTAGGGCTCGTGGTAGAAATCCATCTCAGGTGAAGATGGCACTATTAGCCCTGCATGAGGCTCTAACACGGAGCGGTGTGAAAGAGGTGAAAACCTTGAGCTTAAGCTTACTGGCGCTTCAGAGTGAGCTTGAGGATAGATATGGATTAAGCTACTTTGACAGCCTTATAGCCGCTTCAGCACTAGCGTTGGATCGACAGGTGGTTTCAGACGATGAAGCCTTTGATAGAGTACCAAACCTCAAAAGAATACCGTTATCTTCGACTAAGTGAAGACAGATTTACCCTATCTTTACATAAGCAGAGAACGAAATAAAGGCATCATCTTACTTTAGAAGCGTTTAAACTTTCTACGATTTGGAAAAATTCAACCCTTTGGGGAAAACTCTGTAGAATGTTGGGAGACTTGTAGACTTATATTATTGAATTCAATATTAACCTTCGATAGTTATGCCTAGGGAGTTGGTGTTAACTGCTCCTAGAACCCTTACGTTTAGAGAGTATGAAGAGCCAGTACTCAAAGCCAAGCAGATTAGAGTTAAAAGTATTCTAACAGCCGAAAAGCACGGTACGAGTTTAGCGATTTACAGGGGGAAGTCTCCGTTTCACGTGAAACGTTACGATGACCGTTTAAAACTCTTCATACCGTTAGAAGAAGAGGAGAGAAAACGCGCAGTTTACCCGTGCCACGTGGGGAATATGACCGTAGGCGTTGTCGTAGAGACTGGCGGAGAGACTTCAAAGTTTAAAGTTGGCGATAGGGTTTACGGTTATCTGCCTGCTAGAGAGACGCATACCATTGATGAGGATTCCCCCTTCGTCTGGAAGGCTCCGCCTGAGTTGAAGAATGAAGAGCTTGTATGCGTCGACCCGGCGACGGTGGCACTCATGGCTGTGAGAGAGGGGTGTGTTCGAGTGGGAGATAGAGTTGCCGTATTCGGGCTTGGAGCGATAGGTCTCATGACTGTTCAAATGGCTAAGATAGCCGGGGCTATAGAGGTCATAGCGGTTGAACCTATAGAATTAAGGAGGAGGTTATCTGAGAAATACGGTGCAGATCACGTTTTAGATCCAAGCATTTGCGACGCCGCGTCGGAGATTAAAAAGCTTACGGGAGGATTGGGAGTGGACGTTTCTATAGAGACGAGTGGGTCTTATAGGGCATTGCATCAAGCCATAAGGTCAACTGCCTACGGTGGGAATATAGTCCCTGTTTCATGGTATCATGGTGACGCTGTGGGATTGGATTTAGGTGAAGAGTGGCATTTTAATAGACAGATTATGGTTTCAGGTGCTAGAGTGGAGAGTGAACCCTATCGTGATCACCCTAGGTGGACGAGAAGTAGGGTTTACACGACTGTTATTGAGCTTTTTAAACGTAGAATGCTTAAAGTCGAAGGTATGCTTAAGCCTATTGTTCCATTTGACAACGCTATTGAAGCGTACAGACTTATTGATGAAAAACCGGAGGAAACAGTTAAGCTAGCTATAAGTTATGCGTGATTATTAGGAGGGTGGCTTTGAAGGTTAAAGCTGTGTTTTTCGACGCTGGAGATACGCTTTTCTACTCTAAGGGAGGGTTCCCAGTTAGAGCTAGAGCACTTACAGTCAGATTTAAAGAGTTGGGATATTCTCTGAATGAAGCGGATGTTTTAAACTCCATTAGGAAGGTGGCTGAATATTTTGAAATGTTAGATGAGGATGTTGAATTCTGCCGTAAGTATTGGATAAGCTTAATCCTTCTAAACCTTGGCATTAAGAGGAAACACCACGATCTTATAGAAGCTCTTTACGAAGCCTACAGACGGGCATCTCTAGAGGATACATTTATCTACGAAAGTGCTACGCAAGTTTTAGAAGAACTTAAACAGCGCGGTTTTCTGCTAGGTTTAATCTCAAATACTACGGACTATGAGGGTCTTAAAGATATTTTGAAGAAATTTCAAGTTTTCGATTTATTCGACGCAATAGCAGCTTCTGCTCTGACGACGTGGCGTAAACCTAGGAGGGAAATCTTCTACTACGCTTTAAATCAATTAGATGTTGAACCGTATGAGGCAGTACATATTGGAGATTCTTTAAAGAGGGATGTAGGAGGAGCTAAGGCTGTTGGCATGTATGCGATATGGAAGTTTAAAGAGGGGGAGAAACTAGAAGATTCAAACGTTAAACCAGACTTCATTATAAAAAATCTGAGAGAAGTTTTAGATTTACTAGAGCCGATTAGGTAGGCTACGCGATTCCACCATTCTAGCTGAGCCAGAGCCCAACTACTCCTTTGTTTTTATGATGCTTGTATGGGGTTTTACATAATGTTAAATTTAAAACGTCTCCGTCACTGCATTAAACAAATGCTAGCCCTACAAGTACGGCAAACCTCTAAAAAGAGTTTTAAATTCGTAGTTGAGAATACTTGAAATGTATGGTTGAGTTTAAGGAGTTGATTGAAGCCGCATTAGGTAAGAGGAGGCTTAGCATCTTCTTCAAAAACGTAAACCTAGTAAACGTGTATACCTGCGAAGTTTATAAATCCAATGTAGGTATTCTAGACGACAGAATATGCTACGTAGGGGAAGATAACGGCTTCGAAGCCTCTGAGGTAGTTGATGGAAAAGACATGTTTCTAATACCTGGCTTAATAGACTCACACCTTCATATTGAAAGCAGTATGGTAACCCCTTGGAGGTTTGTTGAAGCCGTATTACCTCACGGCGTGACTACTGCAGTCGCAGATCCACATGAAATAGCTAATGTATTAGGCGTTGAAGGAGTTAAAACCATGATTGAAAACTCTAGAGGGTTAAACCTTAAGCTCTATTTTTGGGCTCCGACATGCGTACCCTCCCTACCTGGCTTTGAGCAATCGGGTGCTGAAATAACTGCTGAAGATGTTGTTGAAATGCTTAAAATAGATGGGGTTCTTGGGCTTGGCGAGGTCATGGATTACAGTGGGGTAGTGAATCTTTCAAATAGAATAATGAATATTGTGAGGGTTGGTTTATCTTTTAAAGTTCCTATAGATGGTCATGCACCCATGCTTAAGGGGAGGGTTTTAAATGCCTATTTAACGACTGGAGTTGAAGCAGACCATGAGAATTTCACGGTGGAGGAGGTTGTTGAAAAAGCTAGGCTTGGAATTTGGGTTAAAATTCGCAGACACCTTGCGGAGTCTAAGGATTTCATAATGGCCGTTAAAAGTAGTGGAGCCGCGTCTAGACTTATACTGGCTACGGATGATACGTCGCCGGATCTACTGGTTGAAAGAGGACACTTAGATGGTATTGTGAGGAGCGCCATTGAGAATGGATTAGACCCCGTAGAAGCAATTCAGGCGGCAACTATTAGACCAGCTCAACATTTGAGGCTTTACGATAGAGGAGGTATAGCTCCGGGTAAACTCGCAGATTTAATTCTACTGAAAAACCTTGAAAAATTCGAAATAGTAGATGTTTACTCAAACGGTAAATTGATCGTTAGAAATGGAAAACTCATAGTTCAAATGGCTCCGAAATTCTTCCCAGAATGGGCTAGGAGGACGGTTAAAACAGCCGATTTGAAAGTTGAAGATTTTATGGTTAAAGCCCCTGTTCAGCGTGGTTCAGCACGTGTGAATATTATAGAGGTTAGAGGGTTTGAAACAAGGCTTAGAGAGGATAGGCTTCCAGTTGAAAATGGCTTCATCCAGCTTCTGAATTATGCTTTAGCCGTCGTCGTCGAAAGGCATGGAAAAACCGGCGGTATGGCTAAAGCATTGATAGACGGGTTGAATATTAAGGGAGGAGCCATAGCGTCGACCGTTGCACACGACTCCCACAATATGGTTATCTTAGGTAAATCGCCGTTTGACATGTTGAAAGCGTGGGAAGCCCTTAGAAGGGCGCAGGGAGGCTACGTTGCCGTTTTAAACGGAGAGATCTTATCTATTTTAGAGCTTCCAGTCGCAGGATTAATGAGCGAGGAGCCTGTTGAAAAAGTCGCTGAACAATTCAGAGAATTTAGAAGAGCTGAAAGAAAGCTGGGTTTAGAGGAGGAGGCACCCATACCTTTAATAAGTCTACTAACATTACCAGTGATACCCCATGTCAGAATTACAGATAGAGGATTGTTCGACGTAGACAAGGGTGAGCTTATTCCTCTGATTAAAGAGGTTAACGTTTAAAAGTGCCGTATTTCAAAGCCGCTTCATATAGTGCTATTATATTGTCTATGGGAGTATCCGGCTGTATTGCATGCGTTGGCCCTAGAATTAAACCCGTAGGTCCCAACTCTTCTATTCTCCATTTAACTTCTCTAGCTACGTCTTCAGGCGTTCCAAATGGTAGTGTGCTTTGAACACCTATCGTCCCCTCGAAGCAGAGCTTATCCCCATAAAGTCTCTTAAGTTTAACAGGATCCATGCATTCTGGTTGAACAGGGTTCAATATATCTACGCCTATCTCGATAAGGTCTGGAATTATCGGTTCGATCCATCCATCGCTATGGAAGTGGAAGAATACACCATATCTATGGCAGAGGTCGATAAGTTCCTTATACTTAGGCTTTAGGAAGCGTCTCCACATCTCTGGAGACATCATCATACCCTTCTGCATACCGACGTCATCACCATCGTATATTACGTCTACACCAGCTTCACATTGGAGCTTAGCCTGCTGCATTCGAATCTTATGAAGACCATCTAGCACGGAGTTAACGTAGCTTGGCTTAGTAAACATGAGCTTTATAATCTCTTTGAAGCCGACAAGTTGCCAAGCGATCTCCCACATGTGTTCAACACCCCCACAGAGACAGTAGTCTTCATATATTCTACGTGCTTTAACCACCGCATCAAAATCTTCCACGGATACTTCAGGCCACTTGTACTCTTCAAGCGGAATATGCTGCAACGGATGCTTGTAGTATGTATACGTGTATGTTCTATTCGGTGCCCAAATGCTCTCAACACCCCATAGGTCTCTTCTAACTTCAAACCCCATGTATTCGCCGACCGTGTAAGCCGGCCCGTAAGGTCCCTCTTTAACCTCGACATTCTTAGGAAGATAGCCGCCCTTAATACCTATACCTGTTCCTCTAATATCTATGTGTAGAATCTTGTATAGGTCTTCCGCGTTTGAGAGGCTAAACCTCTCCATAAGTGCTTTAAAGGGTTCAGGCCTACTTCTGAATACAAGAGGGATCCTATCGAGTTCTTCATGGCGTATACTTCTAATGCAACGTTCTCTAGAGTTCAAACCTGCAACCTCCCGGAAATAAGATAGTATGTTACTGTAATAAAGTGTGTTATTAGTGTTGAAAGTAAAAACTATTATACGACCACCGTAGAAATAATCCACGAGGTGTCTTAGGGTATGTTTAGCGTAAACCGAGGGGCTTTAAAAATACTTGAAGAAGTTATTTCAAACCCAGAATACTACGGTGTTAAAGTGGAGAAGGTTGAAAACGGTGGAGTTATTGTAGATGCTGGCGTTAAAGCCAGAGGAGGATATGAGACTGGTTTAAAGATAACTGAGATCTGCATGGGTGGACTGGGTAGAGCCTGTTTAACTGTTCAAAAGTATGGCGATCTCGTACTACCGGCGGTAGTGGTATATACAGATGAACCGTGTATAGCTACACTGGGTTCGCAGTTCGCGGGATGGAGGATTAAAGTTGGAGACTTTTTCGCGTTAGGCTCTGGTCCGGCGAGAGCCATATCTCAAGAGCCTAAAGAGCTCTACCGTAAAATCCAGTATAAGGATGAATCCGACGTAGCGGTTATAGTATTTGAAACAGACAAGTATCCTTCTGCGGAAGTCTTTAAGTATATAGCAGATAAATGCCACGTAGATCCCAGCAAGGTTTATTCTGTGATAACACCAACATCCAGCATAGCTGGATGTACACAGATATCTGGGCGGATCGTTGAAACAGGTATCCATAAGCTCACTGAGCTCGGATTCGACCCTAAGAAAATAGTCTATGGTGCTGGAATTGCTCCAATAGCACCTATACATCCTAAGTTTGCAAGAGCCATGGGTAGGACGAACGACGTGATAATAGCTTCAGGTCAAGTCTTCTTAACGGTGGACTACGAGGGGACGGATCTAGAAGACTATGTTAAGAAAGCTCCTTCTTCGGCTTCAAAAATCTACGGTAAACCCTTCTTCGAAATTTTCAAGGAGGCTGGCTACGACTTCTACAAGATAGATCCAGCCATATTCAGTCCAGCCCATTTAACTGTCAACAATATCAGAGATGGGAAGGTATACAGTGCAGGTGTAATCGACTTAGAGCTTCTAAAGAAGTCGCTAGAGGTTTGATAGGGTACGGTTAGCAATATTGTAAACTCTCTCCATTTTCCAAGTTTTATTTAATACTTAGGCTTCCTTAGTCGATTACTGGTCTAGTCATCCTACAATGAGCCTGCAGACTGGAGATGTAGATAAATTATAATGAAAATGAATTAATAATATAGTAGTACTCCTAGGGTTTCCTCCTTCTTCTCCATTATGAGCCTATACGCCTCAGGGGCTTTTTCAACAGGCAGTTTTACACTTATGAGTTCTCTCACTTTAAGCCTACCTTTAGCCATAAGTTTTAAAGCGAGGCCCATATCATCCTTCTGGGTCCAGAAGTGCGGCAATGATTCAAACATCGGTCTAACATTGGAATGCGCACCTACTACTATCAACCCTTTTCTATGGATTGGCATGTAAAAGTTGACGGTTGACAACCCCCTAGGACTTCCTAAGATCACCACTCTACCAAGTCTACCAGCCATGTTTAAAGCCGTAGGAATCGCATCGGGGTTTCCAGTAGCCTCTATAACGACGTCTGCTCCACGTCCATCGGTTAAACGCATAACCTCCTCAACAGCATCTACTTCTGCTGGGTTTACCGTGTAGTCCGCTCCAAGTTTGGCTGAAAGCTTAAGACGACTGGCGATTGTATCTACTGTTATAAGAGGATAGGCGCCGCTCAATGCCGCAAACTGCATAGCTAATAGTCCTACAAGACCTTGACCTACGACTACGACTGAACTCCCCAACTCTATGAAACCCTTTCTAACGCCCTGTAAGGCTATGGCTGCAAGGTTGAAAAAAGACGCCTCTTCGACTGGTAAACCCTCTGGAACTTTCAAAGCTTCATCTTTAGAAACCAATACGTAACTACTGTGCCCCGCCGCTGATGCTACAAGGTCGCCGGGTTTAAAATCTTTAACGTTTTCACCAACTTCTTCAACTATGCCTATGTTTGAGTAGCCCGGATACTGTGGGAAGACCCCCGGTGTATTCGGAAGAGCCATTAGAAATGCCGTTTCAGTACCAGGGCTTATAAGACTGCAGATCGTTTTGATGAGTAGATAGCCGGGTTGAGGTTTACCGATTTCAAAATCTTCAACTTTAACAACACCTTTGCTTTGAAAAACCACACGTTTAGCCTTCATAAGAGACACTTATGAAGTAGCTGTGGGAGCTCTTAAGATTAACACCTTAATCAACGGCTAAGTTTAATCCCTCGCAACTCGATGAAGGTGGTTTTTAGAGGTTTTCATAAAGTTTAAACGGTTTCCCAATCAATTAGACAGTTGAGAAAAATATGAAGATTATGGTTTGCGGTAAGGGTGGGTCTGGTAAGACCGCGTTAACAGTTCTCATGTCGAGGGTTTTAACGGGAAAGTATAGGGTTTACATCGTAGATTCAGATGAATCTAATATTCTCCTCCCTAAGCTTCTTGGTGTAAACCCACCTACGCCTTTAATCGAGTATATTGGCGGTAAGATGGATGAAAGTGAGCTTGAGAAGAGGGAGCTTGATGTAGCTAGAATTTTAGCTAGAACTGGCTCGGGTGTGAAGCTGAAGCTTCTACCTGATAAGTACATATCATACTCTGAGGAGGAGATTGGGTTGGTTACAATAGGTAAAGTAAGAGAGTATGGTGAAGGGTGTGCATGCCCATTCAACATTTTAACTAGAATAGTTTTGAAGAACTTGGTTTTGGAAGACAATGAAATAGTCCTAGTAGATACAGATGCCGGCATAGAGCATGTAGGCAGAAGAGTAGAGGAAGCTGTGGACTGCATAGTTATAGTTGTAGATCCTACGGCTGAATCTCTACAGTCGGCTGTGCTTCTCAGAGAAGTGGCCAGCAAGCTCGGTAAAAGCTATTGGATCATAGCCAATAAGATCACCCCTAGAGTTTGGGCTATAATCAAAAGAGAAGCTGAAAAGCTTAAAGTCAAAATCGATGGAGTTGTGAGGTTTGACGACGATCTATATGAATCTATTTTATTGGGTGAGAGACTGAAGACTACAGTGGCACTAGAAGATGTTGAGAGGATTCTGAAGACTATGATGCTCATCTAACGTGGTAAAGTTTAAGGAGAGTACCGTAACCATTTTAAATTGTTGGCTTCCGCAAGAACCTGTTTATTCGAATTTACATGGAAAGTACTTAGCATTATCGATCGGATTATAGTGTTTGGCGATATCCACGGCGATTATAGTGTGCTAGATCCTATTGTTAAAATAGCTGAGAAAGAGGGGAATTTCCTCGTCTTTCTCGGAGACTATGCTGATAGAGGGAGACATGGAGTAGAAGTCATTGAAACCGTGGCTACACTGCTGAGAAAATACCATGGGAGGGTTGTAGCGTTGAAGGGTAATCATGAAGACTATACTGAAGATGGAGCTCCAAAGTTTTATCCGTGTGATCTAGTAAGGGAGGCGATTAGGAAAAAGGGAGATTGGGTCAATTATTTCCGTAGCGAGCTTAAACCATTTATTGAACAATTGTACTTGGCTGCGGTAATACCCAATGAAGTGCTTTTAGTTCATGGAGGGGTATCGCGTAAAATCACAAGCTTGGAAGACTTAAGAAGACCGTTAAAAATTGTCGAAATAGATGTTCTCTGGTCGGATCCCTTTGAAGGATATGGGGAATACCCGAATAGAAGGGGGGTTGGCGTTGAATTTGGAATAGATGTCACAGAGGAAGTCTGTCGAAGATTGGGTGTTAAGAGGATTGTTAGAAGCCATGAGCCGATGAAAGCCTTAAAAGGGTATTACTCTGAACATAATGGTAGAGTGATTACGGTTAGTTCGACGAGTGCTTATCGTGGTAGGCCGTTTGCTCTCACGATTAATCCGAAGAATCCTTCAGAAATATCCCAGGTTTTTCTGAAGTAGTTTTCGGTTTAAGCTGGGAAGGTTCTCCGCTAGAGGATTTCAAGTGGATTCAGTATTGTAAGTCCATTACCAGGTATGGCTAGGGGGAGGTTCTTCGCCTTTATAAGCTCAGCGACGAATTCCAGCCCGGCTGAAACGTCTTCAGGCTTATGAGCATCTGTAGCCATTGTTACAGGCACCTGGAAGAAGGCCAAAATATCTACTATTCTACTTGAAGGGTATAGTTCTCGAACTGGATGTCGTAACCCCGCTGAACTCACTTCAACTGCCATGTCTAGTGTTTTAACCGATTCCAGTATGGATTCCACCTGCTTCAAATACTCTTTAGATGATTTAAACCCGAATTTCTTCACAATATCTAAATGGGCGACTACTGTGAAAATTCCAGTTTCAACACCCTCTCGAACGAGTTCATAGTATCTTTCATATAGTTTGTCGATTTTTTCTTGGCTTAAATTCATCCATGTTGTAATCGACTCTGGAGTGTCGAAGTGAAAGCCATCGATTATATGAACGCCCATCAACGTGTAGTCTAAACGGCTCCCGTAGGATTCTAGGATTTCTTCAACGCATTTAATCCCTCCCGGCGTATAATCTACTTCTAAACCACACTTCACAGCCACTTTTTTAGAGGACTCCTTAAGTGCATCTATCGCTTCAATGTAAGAGTCTAATTCATCTACATTTAGAGAACCTAAACCTATACTGGTATTATCTAGTATTACGAGGTGGTCTGTAAACCCTATCTCTACGAGTCCCGCTTCAGCGGCTTTTTCAAAGTAATCGAGTGGTTCTGAAGAGCCGTCACTCATACGCGTGTGGACGTGATAGTTTGCTCTAAACTTCTTAACAGCACCGTTGAATGCATTGTCTACTACTGCGTACATAGCCTCCACTCCTTATAGGGAATATCAAATATTAAGTCTTCGGAGGACTATCCAGTTTGAATATTAAGCCGTTCGTGTTTCCTTGGAAGGCCATAGAAAACTGCGACGTTTAATTTAATTAATCGTTTTCAATGATATTTTTCAATGTAGAGCTACGATGGAAGACTCCTATGAGCACCTTAAATTAGAAGTTGAAAACTGCAGAAAGTGCAGTTTATGGAGGGGGAGTAGACATAAGGTCGTAGGAGAGGGGCCTCTAAATAGTAGAATTATGCTGGTTGGGTTAGGGCCCGGCTATTATGAGAATCTTGAGGGGAGGCCTTTTGTAGGCGCCGCTGGAAAATTTCTCAACAGTCTCTTAGCTTTAGCTGGGCTTGAAAGAGGGAAGCTGTACATAACCAATGTAGTCAAGTGCTATCTTCCAGATAATAAGGCTACTGATGAGCAGGTGAAAATGTGCAGCCAGTATTTAGATAGACAGATAGATATTCTGAAGCCCATAGTGTTGGTGGCTTTAGGTTCTGTAGCGGCAAACTATCTTTTGACTAAATACGGGCTACCATACAGCTCTATGAATAGGCTTCACGGTAAAGTATTCAGAGTTGAAATGTCGACGTATAACGCGCATATAGTAGTCATGTATCATCCTGCTTCAGCCCTCTACAACCCGTCGATGAAGAAGCTTTTAGAAGAAGACTGGATGAGGCTTGGAAAAATCCTACCTGGAATTTTGAATGAAACTCCCCATAATACTTATCGTGATAATGTTCTACACTAGACTTAAATACTATACGAACTATAGAGAAAGCTGTGACGGATTTGAAGCTTGTTGTAATAGGAGCTGGAAGTTTAGCCTTTACGCCGGGGCTCTTAGCTGAAATGGCGACCTCAGACGTATTCAGAGACATAGAGATAGGACTTGTAGACATCGATGAAGAGAAGCTTAAAATAATGGAAAAGGTTGCTTCAAGGATATTAGAGGAAACTAAAGCTGGACTTAAAGTAGAAGCCAGCACTGATAGAAGGGATCTTCTTAAGAATGCAGATTTCGTCATAATAACTATAGCAGTAGGCGGTATAAGAGGAATAGAGGCAGACGTTAAAGTGGCGGAGAAGTACGGCATATACCATACGGTTGCTGATACGGTAGGTCCGGCTGGTTTCTCAAGAGCCCTAAGGCATGTAATTCCAATGGTGGAGATCTGCCGTGACGTGGAGAAGCTCTGTCCAAATGCTGTAGTCTTCAACGAGGCAAACCCACTGACCACTATGTGTAGAGCCGCTAGAAAAACGACTAAGGCGAATGTCATAGGTTTATGTACTGGTGTTAAAGCACCTAGGTACTTCATATCTAGAGCTGTAGGCTGTAAACCTGAGGATTTAGTTTTTACAGCGGCTGGTGTAAACCATCTAACGTGGGTTTTAGAAGCCTATGCAAACGGTAGAGACGTATACCCTGAGTTTAAACGTAAAATCGTAGCTATGAGGGATGAGGCCGTTAAAACGGGCAAGCCATTCCATGCATATGTTTCCGTAGAGCTTATGGAAATATTCGGATTATACCCTGTACAGGGAGATTCACATGTGGCTGAATTCTTCCCATACTTCCTATGTCAAGAGGCAAACTATGGCGCTAAGTACGGGCTTAAGCTATTCCCAGGCGATACCATATACCGTGAAGAGTGGAGAAACCAAGTATGGGAGATGGTCTCGGGTTGGGCTGACGGGAGAAGGCCTATTAAAGAGCTGGTTGAACAGCGTAAAGGCATAGCTGAACATTCGTTTGCATATGAACTTATGGAGATTATCGTTAAAAACCAAGTTAGACTATTCGAGGGCGCGAACATACCTAACAATGGATGCATAGAGGGGCTTCCAGACGACGCAGTCGTAGAAATACCAGTAGTAGTGAGCCCACTTGGATTTAAAGGCGTAAACGTCGGCAGACTACCTAAAGGTGTAGAGGCAATCCTACAGCAGAGAATAGCCCAGCAAGAGCTAACAGTTGAAGCTGCATTAACGGGGGATAGACAGCTCGCGGTTCAAGCCCTTGCTTTAGACCCCATGGTTCCAACACTTGAAATAGCTAAAAAGCTTTTCAACGATTACCTTGAGGCACATAAGCAGTATTTGACACAGTTTGAAAAATAGCTGGAGACTAGATTTGCCATTATTTCGGTCTGCCTAAGCTGAAGCCGATACCTTCTCTCTCCCTTTTTTCCATAGCCGTAGTTCTCGCCGTAGTTTCCACCCTTGCATGAAGTAGCTCCCAAAGCCAATCGACAAACTCGCGTATATTCTTAGTCTGAATGTATACTTCTCCAGGTCCATAGACTTCGGTTACTAAGCCTTCCCCTCCCAATATTGTGGATTTTAACCCGCCAAACTTCTTAACATCATACCTGCATGTGTCGTCAAAGGCTACCAGGTGGTAATTGTCTACTATTAGAGACTCACCACTTTTTAGACTGTGTCTGTCTATTGCGCCGAAGGCGTTTACAAACAATAGACCCTCTCCGGAAACTTTAAGCATGAATAGACTTTGGCCAAAGAGACCTCTTTTAAACCCCTGCCATTCTGTATCCAAGGTTATGCCCTCTGTTGATGCTAAATAGGCTGACTTTTGAAGGATAAGCCCCCTCCCGGCTTCCACTTTAAGAACGTTTATATCACCTACGGGAGCTGGAGCAAAGCCAACTTTACCCGGGCCTCTCTCTGCAATATACTCGTTTACGAAGAAGGATTCACCGCCTAAAACCGTCGTTTTGATGCTTCTCCATAGGCTGTCGCTTTCTCTTTTCCTCGTTTTAACAGTTATTTGAGGAGACATGTATATCATGGCGCCTGCTTCCGCTACAATAATCTCCTTAGGCTCTAGACTAACTTCCAGCATAGAGTAGCTTGGGCTATACTTAATCTCGTATTTCATCGTTTTCACTCCCTTATTAGCGCATGCGCGTTAAATAAATTTATGGCTTCCGAGGTGTGAGTTTAACTGTGACTATTTCATTACCTTTTATGTAGAAGCTCACCACGTCCTCTGATATTTTAAATTCTCTTCCCTCTATATACATATCCCATTCAACTAAGTCTGTTTCAACTGCTTTTAGAGGCTTAAAAGACGTTTTCAATTCTACGTCTGACTTTAAACCACAGGTTTCGTAAACCCTCAACACAAGCTCGTTTGAATCCTCAGCTTTTTTCAAAGCAGAGAGAACGACATTACCTGGTTTAACATCTATCAGTGATAGAGCCTTCGGCAGAAGCCCCGGGTTTCCTGGGGATCTCCACGCTATCAGAGGATAGTTGAATTCGTAGCCTCTTCTAAACACCATCGACTTCGCCCAATCCCCCTTATGGGGGTATAATGCGTATTTGACGGTGTGCACTCCAACACGTGGATCGTCTGATTGATCAGCCCACTGTTCAGGTGTAGATGGATATCCGCGTCTAGGACCCCTGAGAAGAGTCATTCTAATCGTATTTTCAACTACGTCGAAACCGTATTTACAGTCGTTGAGTAGAGCTACACCGTAATCTCCATTTTCAGTATCTATGTTTACCCAGTAGAGCGCGGGTACTTCAAATTTGGCTTTATCCGCAGGCTCCCACGGCCTCTTAGGCATATTCATCTGTCTGTCTGGGGCTTTCTCGTAAATGTACTGGTAACGCTGTATTACGCCGAAGGGTGTGTCGTATGTAGCCCAGTGGTTTTTAAACCTCAACGGAAAGGCCACCTTTAAGGTTTTATACTTTTCATGCCAATCGGCTTTAAGCGTAAAGTCCACCCTTGGAATCTTATCGTAGAGTGAGATGTATTGTTCAAAAGTAGAGCCGCCATATCTCTTAACTACTTTAATTGTGGCTCTAACAGGTCCCTTCTCAACTATACGTACTTCTTCTGCTTTATCTAGCTCTGTTAAAGCTCCTAGGTACATGTTCCAGGCTGGTTCTCCACCGGGAGCGTTGGGAGGCTTATCCTCATATACTTGGAGAATGTTTCCTCTCCCGGAGTCTGATAAAACGTCTCTTCCATTAACTTTATCGTAGATTCTAGAGACACAGCCTGTTCTTCTATCTATTTCTACGCGTAGAAACTCGTTTTCTAGGTAGAATTCGCCTACTTTGAGGTTTGAATCTACAGAGCCTTCTGATGAAGGAGTTAGACTGTACAGCTTATAGCCGAAAGATGGAATGTCTTCAGCTATGAATATAACGCTACGTCCATCTTCTAAGACTTGTACTGGAGCCTCCCTCCCAGAGTAGTCTAGTATTTTAAACGCTTTCACGTTTTCAAAGAGCCTTTCAAGGGAGAGTTCTACTACGTCTCTCCTGCGCCATGAAAGTGGGTTGAAGACAAGTATAGGTATTCCTTCACAGCCTCCAGTGTCAACGTTGGATGCGATTGTGTTTAAAGCCTCCTCTAAAACTCTACCACCAATCTTGTAGACTTCTCCATAGTCTTTTTCAGCTTGAACGTAGACCTCCTCTATGGAAGTCCCATCTATGTTGTCGTGGACTTGATTTAGGAGGAGCAGCTTCCAAGCGTGTTTTAAATCCTCATAAGGATAAGCCATACCTAGAAGCATAGCTATAGATGCAAATCTTTCAGCGGTCAGCAGGAGACATTCGCATCTCCTATTGTGGAGTTTTACTTTAGACTCTGTAGTGTACGTCCCCCTATGTGTCTTAACATATAGTTCATCTTTAACCACCGGAAGCTGTAGATTCTCCGAAACTGTTTCAACCTCTTGAAACCAGCGTTGAGATGTCGATAGGGTCACCCTGGGGTAGACTGCAGGATCACGTATTTCCATAAGTCTTAAAGCTTCCTTAACCATTCCCTCGGTCGGTCCACCTCCATGGTCTCCTCTACCGAATAGTACTAGAAGCTTCGTTAAACCATGACGCCTTTTCAATAAAGCCAGTTGTTCAAGCATCCTCATTGCGTTAACGTCTTCAGAGTAGCTTCCCACTGTATGGTAGGTTAAAACCCGCGACCCATCTGGCGATTCCCACCAGAAGACGTAGTGTGGAAAAGGTATTGGAGGTTTCATACGTTCTACTTGCCACTTCAACTTATGCGTTAGAAAATAGTCCAATCCACATTTCTTAAGCACTTGGGGAAGCGTCCAGCAGAAGCCAAAGCTGTCCGGTAGCCAAGCAACTTTAACGTCTACGTTAAATTTCTCCATGAAATACCTCTTTCCAAAAAGATACTGCCGTACGAGGGATTCGCCGCACAGGAGGTTTGCATTATGCTCCACCCATGAACCGCCCACTATCTCCCATTTTCCCTCCTTAACTTTCTCACGTATTCTACTGAAAATTTCCGGATGGTGAATCTCCAGCCACTCATATATTTGAGCAGAGCTCTGTGCATAGCATAGAAGCGGATACTTATCCATTAGGTTTAAAACGTTTAGAAATGTTTCAGGGCATATTTTACCTATCGTCTCTTCCCTCGTCCAAAGCCATGAAAGGTCTATATGGGAATTAGCCACAAGGTATATTTCGTCAGACATTAAAGAGTAAAATGTCTGAATTAGGACTTAAGCATTGCCCAGTCCTTTAAATATCCATCATATGAATGTTCATCGAGCTGTATATTTCCAATGAAAACATAGAGTTAATGCGAATAAGCTTTTAAGCAGAATTTCGTATACGAATACTCTGAGGAAAAATGGGTGAGGAATACAGAATAGGAGGTCGTACCGCACTCATAGTAGTGATCGCCACCATACTCATGGTTTCTATTGGAGTTCTATGGAATACCCTGCTGAGCTCACGTATATGGATATTCTACAACCCAGGCTCAGTAAACTGTGCCGAGGAATTCGCATCTTTACCATACCTAGTGATCCTCCTATACGTCATACCATTTAAACTTCTTAAAGGCAAATTAGATGGTAGAACTTTAACGGGTCTCTATGCGGCTTCGATATTCAGTTCTTACATGGCTATCGGCTACGGAGCATTCCGAATTCCACCTGGAATAATAGCACAGAGGTGGCTCAACCCTGAGACTATATCACCTCTTATACCTGAGCTTTTAGCTCCTCCGCGTGAGATCGCCGAACAAATCATATACGGTGGTGCATCGATACCGTGGAACTACTGGATGCCAGTGATGCTTTATTGGTGGTTTGTTCATAGCTTCTTTGGAGCTTACATGCTCTCCATAGCCACCATATGGCAGAAGGAGTGGATTGAAGTAGAGCAAGTGCCATTCCCTCAGACTCTAGCGGTTTATGAAATCGTAGGGCAATCTGAGAAGAAGGTGTCTAAATCGTATATTATCGGCGTGGTACTTGGATTTGCATTCCAATTCATAGTCTTTCTAACCATAACATTCCCATGGTTTCCAGATGTATTCGGCTGGAGGTGCGCCACTTCATGCCATGGTACGGGTTGTATACCGAGCAATCATCCACTATGGAGCATAGTTGCACTAACCATGTACAGTAAGAACCCGTCTCTCGCAGCTCTATTCTACATGGCACCGCTCACCACACTGTTTACATCCATAGTATGTAACCTATTCTTCTTCATAGGTACGCAGGCTGCATACTACGCTGGATACTACACCGGAGCGATGACGATGCCTGGATCATGCGGCCGTATTTGGTGTGGAACTGGCTCACTAGGCTGGGGTGCACCATTCAGATGGATAGTTGTAGCAAATATGGGCGGAGGACTTGGGCTTGTATTGATGTATATCTTCATGAGGAGGAGGTATTTAGCTGAAAGTTTTAAGGCAATACTGAAGCCTGAGGAGAAGCAGTATAAGGCTGTTGGAGCTACGCTCATACTATCGTACCTAATCCTAGTGGGACTACTATCCTCAGCGGGAATAAGTATTATAAATGCGATTCTTATGCCGATAATGGTCTGGGTTCTCTTCTTCGCCGCCATGTTCGTCTTCGGCAGAACTGGGTATAACGCGGTAGGTCTTGGTGCATACGGACTCTACTGGCTTAGAATAGTATGGCCTACGCTACCTGAAAGGGCTGATACAAACTTCGCGCTTACATGCATATTGATGCGTCAAAATGGCTCGGATGGTTTAAGCTTAGTCTGGGGAGGTTCATTGGCAGCTTCATTCGCAGGTTATAAATTCGCCAACCTCACGAAGACAGATACTAGAAGCCTATACTACATCATGCTTATCATAGTGTTTCTAATACCCCTAGTCTGGTGGCTTACAATACTTCCGCTAGGCTACTCGGTTGGATTAGCAAATCTACCCTTCTACCAATCAACGACATTCGTAGGGGACATATCCTATGCGGCCGACCCACAAAGTCCTTGGAGTGGAATAGCGCCGGAAGTTATGGGCGGAGGACCGTGGATACCAAACTTCGTAGCAGGTATGGTCGTTGTCTGGGTTTTAAGCTGGCTACACGCTAGATTCGTAGCATTCCCACTAGACCCATATGGCTTCCTATTGACATTTACTGATAGAAGTATGGCCGAGGGCGTATGGGTTATGGTTACCGCTGCGTGGGTTCTTAAGCTTCTTACGCTTAAAATCGGAGGTAGTAAAGCCTATGAAGAGCATGGAGTGCCTGTGGCTACTGGATTCCTACTCGGATATGCGTTAGCGATACTGGCTGGTGGAGTAATAAGCGCCATAAGATTCTTCATACCATTCTAAAACCACTCAACCTCATTTTTATTCGATTACGAAAAAACCATAAATACTGTGAGAGAAAATCTATTCAACTTCAGTGGTCTTAAGTGGAAGGACAGCGGTTTGAAAGTAAGTCTAGCATGACCCAATTAAACTCCACTACCCTATTTTCCTACATACCCACCTTCAATTTGAACACCTAAGGTTACCTTCTACGGATAGATTATTTCCACCAAGAGGTAGATACTATTTTTCCGTGTTTTGAAATATGGCCTCATAGAAAGCTATATTAAATCAAAAACTATGAAGAGTTTGATGTGTCATTATGGTTTTGAGGCTCGCTATCGTTGGATGTGGAGGAATGGCTGAAGCCCATTTAAGAGCCTACGTGGCTATTAAACAGAGGGAGCCTGAGAAGTTCGAGTTTACGGCTATGTGCGACCCTGTGTTGGCTTCGGCTGAAAAGTTTGCTAATATTGCTGCTCAAAGTCAAAACTTTAAGCCAAGAGTCTACAGTAGTGTAGAGGATATGCTTTCCAAGGAGTCGCTTGATGCCGTGGATATTTGTACACCCCACTCAGAGCATCATAAAGCCGCTATAGCATGTTTAAAAGCTGGTGCAAACGTAATGGTTGAGAAGCCTTTTGGAATAACCGTGAAGGCTAGTAAGGCTGTAATAGAGACAGCCAAGAGGTATAATAAGATTGTCGCGGTAGCCGAGAACGTTAGAAGGGGTTTAAGCCAGAGGACGGCATACTGGATTATAAACGAGAGGAAAATGCTGGGCGAGCCTAGGCTATTCTTCGCTCAACACGCTGGCTGGGAAAACCCATCCGAGGAGAGGGTTTGGCATTGGAGAATTGAGAAAATGCTTGGTGGTGGAGGAATGGTTATGGATAGTGGGGCACACTTCGCCGATACCTTGAGATACCTATATGGAGACCCTGAGACAGTATACGCTAGAGTAACACAGTTTGAAAAGTGGCCTCATAAGAAAGGCGACAAGATAGTTTACGATGAGCGGGAAGACACTTGGATAGCTATGATAACCTTCAAAAACGGCTTAATATGTACTTGGAGCTGGACTATAGCAGCCCCAGGGTACAGTTACACTAACGTTGTACACTACGGTAGTAGAGGATGCTTACTGGACCACGGCGACGTTTTTCACGGTCCATTTGACAACGCTGAAATCATAATCCAAGATGGGCCTAAGAAGATTACATACTCTATGAGAGAACTTGAAAGAGAATATTTAAGCTCTCTAGACAGTGAAGGGAAGAGGAGGCTCTTCCCATACGGCATCATGAATGGAGTATTCATAGAATGCTACGATTTCCTAGATGCCGTTGAGAATAAGAGGAAGCCTGAAGTCGACGGTGAGGAAGGGCTTAAGGCTAAGGCCATATGTGAATCGATATACGAGTCTGCCTACTTAGGTCAGCCTGTAAAATATACGGATGTTTTAGAGGGTAGAGTTGAAGCCTATCAGAAGCCGATCAATGAGTACTTCGGCCTCTAATGGTCAGTTTAAATTGAGAAAAGCTGGCTTTAACCCTACTTTTTCTTCTCATAGAGGAAGGCTACTAGTATCGTTGCTAACAGTGTGCTGGTGAGGCAGAAGGTTACAGCACCACTCCAACCATGTGCCTCGATAAGCCAGCCGGTGGAAGACTCTGCAAGCATCGAGCCGAAGTATCCCATTCCATCTATGAATCCCGCTACACTGGCTCCACCGTAGCTTTCATCAAGCTCCATAGGTATGACGGTAGATATTATCACATGTGGACCGTAGAGAGTAAATCCTACGATAAATAGCGAAAGTACTCCTACTTCAAGACCTATATTAGAAGCATAGTGGAAAGCAGCTATTGCAAAGCCGAGGGATATTGTTAAAACGCATATTGTCAGTTTCCTCCCGGATTTCTCCAAATAGTCTGAAAGCCAACCTGAGACTAGTGATCCCACAATACCTCCGAGAGGTATAACGGCGGCGGTGTAGCCCGCCACGTCTAAAGGAAGCCTGTATTTTTCAAAGAGATACGATGGAGCCCATAGCGTGAAAACGCTTCGTACAAATTGAAGCAGTATGTATACTGAAGTCATTGTGGCTAAACCCTTTGAAAAGATGAGCTTCTTGAAGTTTACGATTTGCTTTGAATTGTACGCTTCTGTTTTCTCAACCTCTTCAACCGTCAGGTAAAATAGAACTGCAAGCACTATCAGTATGATCGACGGTATTGTAAAAACCATACGCCACCCATAGTTTGACACCAAGTAGCCGAGAATAGGCCAAGCCACCATATTCCCAACGAGGAAACATGAGCCGAATAATCCGCCTATTTTTCCAAGTTCAGACTTAAACCTGCTACTTACAAGTTTAACTACAGCCGGCCATCCGGTCGACTGAGCGTATCCGTTAACAGCCCATACAACTATCAGTAGGATTAATGTGTTAATGCGGCTGAATAATATATTCATAATCCCAGAGACGATTAAACCTATGAGTATTATCTTCTTAGGCCCATAGCGGTCAACCAATCGCCCATGTATAAACTGTCCTATTGCGTAGGAGATTGAGAAT
>Ga0209080_1000173_pt1 | contig 49716 bp, 47 predicted proteins | sample JNZ110809AmetaG_FD_184123 | JGI IMG/M metagenome (GOLD analysis project Ga0209080, IMG submission 184123) | Hot spring microbial communities from Jinze hot spring, China to study Microbial Dark Matter (Phase II) - JNZ 110809A (SPAdes) (version 3) ...
AAAATTTGGTGGGCCGGGCCGGATTCGAACCGGCGATCTTCGCCGCTCTCAAATCCTTAACAATCTCCATTTTGTGAGGGCGACGTCCTAGCCAGCTAGACCACCGGCCCAACCTAAAACACTTATAGTAAATTTCAAAATAAAAGTGTATTCTCTGTATAAATTTTCTTTAAGAGGAATACGTTTCCTAATTGTTTATCAATGAGTAATAGATGGAGGATGTTAGTGTAACGCTTTTTACTAATAAGATTAGTGTGGGCTAAGTTTTGATTCTATGATTTAGTTTTAGATGATCTTTACCGATGAGGCTTTAAATGATATGAAGATGCGTTTACCTATGTTTAACTTCATCTCTTCAAGGGATTTTCTAGTTATTTTGGCAGTAAATTCTCCTCCACCCCTAACTCTAACCCTGACTTTAATTATATTTCCTTGGTCAGATATCTCAAATATCTCCCCCTCAAAGAAATTTCTGGCACTTGTCGGCACTTTTTCGGTAAGGAGGGTTATGCTTTCTGGTGGTACGTGAATCCGTATAGGTCCGGTCTTTATGAAAGCTGCTTCTATCTTTAATTCTTCACTAACCTCTATAACTGAAGTGCCGTACTCAGTTACTCTTGAGAAGCCTGAAAAGACGTTCTCTAGTCTCATGTACTCTGCGAGTTCGTCAATGGGGCTGACTAGTATTTCGTTTGGAGAGCCTATCTTAACTATTCTCCCTCTATTCAATATGGCTATGCGTTTAGCCAAGTTCTTCACTTGTTGAAGGTCATGTGAAGCCATTATAACTGTTACCATTCCATGTGTGTTAATGTCAAGAAGAACCTTCTCGATTATTGACGCGCTCTTCGGGTCCAGGTTTGATGTGGGCTCATCTAGAAGGAGGAGACGTGGCTCGGTTACAAGAGCTTGTGCTAAAGAGACCCTCTGCATCTCGCCGCCAGAGAGTTTTAGTGCATTCCTCCTTTCAAAACCACTTAACTGGACGAGGTCTAATGTTCTTTTAATCCTCTCCTTAATCTCATGAGAGCTTAAACCCCTAAACTTTAAGCCATAAGCGATGTTGTCGAAGACGCTAGCATTAAATAGTATTGGTCTTTGTGGCACAAACCCTATTTTTCTCCGAAATACATGTAGGTCTCGTCTAGAATAATCTATTCTTTCGCCATCAAGCCAAACCTCTCCACTGCTTGGCTTCTCTAACAAATCAATTATTCTGAGTAATGTTGTTTTTCCTGCACCATTTGGACCAACCAATGCGAAAAAATCGCCATACTGAACGCTAAGGTCAACATTATCTAGAGCTACTTTTCCATAAAATTCCTTAGAGACCCCGCGCATCTCGACGTGAGCACACATATTAAACCCTTAAGCGGCTTTTTCCGCTCCTACTCTGCATTATAGTTAGTGTTAAGTTTATTGTGAAGGCTATACCTAAAAGTATTACTCCAAGGAGTAATGCCATCTCAAAATTCCCAAGTTCAACTTCAGTTATTATTGCTGTTGTCAATGTTCTAGTATACCATCTTATGTTGCCTCCGGCAATCATTATCCCCCCAACTTCAGAGATAGCGGCTCCAAAGCCAGCGATTATGGCCGTTATGATCCCGCCCCTAGCTTCTTTAATAACCATCCAAGCAGCTTGCCCCTCAGTCGCCCCGAGGGAGAGCGCTCTCTCCCTAACAGCCTCTTCAACTTCAGTTATAGCGTACATGGTGACGCCGATAATTATGGGTGTGATGAGCATCACCTGGGTTACGATCATCGCCGCGGGCGTGTAAAGTAAACCTAGAAAGCCAAGTGGCCCGGACCTATTAAATAATAGGAAGACGATTAGACCCGCTACAACTGGTGGTAAACCCATAAGCGTGTTTATTGAAGATTTAATAGTTACCTCCACAAGCCGTGAGAGAGTCTTCTTCCTACTGAAGCGTTTGAGACCGAGTAGTGCGCCAGCTGGTATACCCATGGCTGAACTTATAGCAACGGAGGTTAATGACACTTGGAGAGATAATGCCGTTATATTGAGAACTTCCCAAATAAAGTTTTCCTGAGGAAAATCTCTTTGACCTGTTTCCACAAGTATCCCTTGGCTCAGATACCAGTTAAGCTCTTCTGCTTGACTTAAGTAACCCATCTCTCTAGCCAAGTTAATTTCCCATGCAAGGGGCTTAAAGAGGGGTTCATCATTCTTCTTAAAACTTTCAATTAGGCTCTGACCGCTTCTAGAGATTAAGAAAACTGCCAATGTTAAAGCCCCCTCATAATTTACGAACGGAATCTTCTTAGGATTAACCAGTATCAGGCTATAAGGATTATATAGCGGTGGATCACACTCAACTAGCACCGTTAATTTGTCTAATTGAGCCTTATACGAGATCCATGTTGCCCTATCAACGATCGTGTAAGCGCCAATCCAATCGGCCAATCTCAGGAGCGAGCCCATTCCACGTTTAGCCTCAATATACCATGATCCGGGGCCTGGATTTGGAGTCACCCCGATGCTCCGCCATATGCTTAGCTCCATGAAGTGCGTTCCTGACATATCAGCCCTAGAGAGAAACTTTGAGCGGCTCTCAGCTATCTTACGAAATGCCTCCTCCGCTCTCTCTAAGCCGCGTATTCCAGCTGGATCATCAGGTGGGCCGACAATAATAAAGTCATTGTACATTAGTCCAATCCTATGGACTCCAAAGCCTTCTTTAATGAAGTCGATCTCCTGATCCCTTGAGTGCACAAGAAGTATATCTGCCTCGCCTCTTTTAGCGATCTCAAGAGCCTGTCCTGAACCAACAGGTATCACCATAACCCTGAGGTTATACTTCCTCTCAAACACTGGTACAATTATGTCAAAGAGCCCTGAATCATACACGCTCGTCGTTGTAGCCATCTTCACGATAGGCTTTTGAGCGCCAGCCGACCAGAAGCTGGCTAATAAGACCAGAAGTAAAGTAATCGTTACTATGATTAACAGTTTTCTTATTGGTTTGGGCAAGGGCGCCTTCACCATTAAGGTTTTATAAGTATTTACGCTTAAACCCTTCTTGAGGCTTCTTTGAGCTCTTCTCCATTTTCTCTTATTTTCTCAATGGCATGCACTATATCATCCATGTCTTCCCTAGAACCTAAAAGTACGAACTGTGGGATCCAGAGCCCCTCGTGATAACACGCTTTCTCGGTGGCAGGCAATGTAACTTTAGAGTAATCTATCGGTCTATTATAATATTGGCATGAGAGGGGGCATCTCTTAAAGTACTCTAGATACGTCTCCTTATAAAGTGGCTTAGAGTATCCGACACTTACAGGTATGCCCTCGGCTTGAAGGGCTCTAGCAATAACTGACTTTGAGACCCCTTCAAATGCTTCTGGATCAACCTTAAACACATATAAGTGGTACGGATTTCTTGTTACTCTTTCATCATTTTTAAGGGGTTTAATTCCGTCAATTTTAGATAATTTTTCCGTCAGGTACTTAGCGTTGTCAATTCGCTTCTCCGTCTGCTCATCAAACCTTTCCATTTGGGCCAAGAGGATTGCTGCTTGAAACTCAGTCATGCGATAGTTTGAGCCGGGAAGGTAATGTTCATACCATGCTCTATTTGGTAATCTGCCACAATTATGTAATGACCATGCTTTAATGTAGAGGTCTTCATCGTCCGTCACTATTATACCCCCCTCACCACTCGTAATGTTCTTGCTTGATTGAAAGCTGAATGCCCCTATATCGCCAATTGCGCCGACCCTACGGCCCCTCCACTCAGCTCCCCATGCCTGGCATGCATCCTCAATTATATGTATACCCTCCCTCCTAGCAATTGATAGGAGCGCATCCATATCAGCTGGCCTTCCGCCAATATGGACTGGTATAATAGCTCTGGTTTTATCAGATATTAGCGATTCAACGCTCTTCGGGTCTATTGTGTATGTTTCCGGGTCTATGTCGGCGAATATTGGGACTGCATTCACATATAGGACCGCTATTGCCGTGGCCATAAAGGTGTATGCTGGTAGTATAACCTCGTCCCCGCATCCTATTCCCAGAGCTCTTAGAGATATCTCAAGGGCCGCTGTCCCACTTGTGACCGCGACACCATACTTAGCGTGCTGGTATGCTGCGAAGCGCTCCTCAAACTCCCTCTTCTTCTGGCCGCCAACGCCCCAGAACCCACTTTCAAGAACGCTTAATAGGGCCTTAACCTCCCTTTCATCAAAAACAGGCCACTTCGGGAAGGGCTTCCTCCTAACTGGTTCCCCACCGAGCAGAGCGAGCTTAACCAATTACAACACCATCTCAAAAATAAATATTAAACCTGAAAAATATTATTGCAGCCCATAATAACAGTTACCATTAAATCTCAGCTAACTATTCAAGAACTTGAATAGTTAACTTTATGTAGAGAATTTCCATAATTGTGGAAATAACACTTTCAGTACCGTTCGGTTATGAGCAAAGCGAGGAAATACGAAAACTCTTAGAAGACTTTAGAGATATGCTGAATTTCTGCATTGAAAGGGCGTTAAAGGATAACATAACCAGCTATGCTAGGCTGAGGAAGCATATCTATAAAGAATGGAAATCGAGATGGGACTATTCAACACACTTCTGCCACTCGGCATGTGCTGTTGCCACCTCGATACTCAAGAGCTGGAGGAGGCTTAAGCGCAAAGGTATGACAAGAAGCGATAGACTAGTTGCCAGGAAACTTTTCATACGACAACGGAAGCATAATCTTTATTTCGTACTATTCTTTTTGTCGAGATTAGTCCGTTTTCTCCTGCTGGCTGTTGATGGAATATGAACAGGCTAGTTAGATCCCACTGCATTAAAATTCATAAGAGGTTCGGTGAGAAGGCGATAAGGCTTTTAAATAAACTTAGTCTTATAAACAAAGATTTGAAGATATTGAATTTAGGCGATCACCTACTCATACCTATCAAGGAGAAGCCTTCTAACACGGTTCTAAATGAGATCAGTAAGCATATAGAAGAGTTAGAGTTCTCCCTTCATGAATTTCCCGTACGCGTGAAGGGGCCTAAGACTATAGTCGATTATCTGGAGGATAAGCTTCCTCCTTATTTATTAGCGAGTCTTCCGAGATCTATAGATTTTATTGGAGATATAGCGGTTGTAGAAATACCCGAGGAGCTTGAGCCACATAAGTATCTCATAGGCGAAGCGGTACTAAAAGTATATAAGCGAGTTAGGTCTGTCCTCGCTAAGTCGGGCGCTGTTAGAGGTACTTATCGGGTTAGGGATTATGAGGTTATAGCTGGCTCAGATAATACTGAAACCCTTCATAAGGAGCATGGATGCAAATATTATCTCGATTTAAGGAAGGTTTACTTCTCGCCAAGGCTATCTTATGAGCATTATAGGGTTGCGTCGCAAGTTCATGATGGCGAAGTGGTAGTTGATATGTTTGCGGGGGTGGGTCCCTTCTCAATTCTAATAGCGAAGATGCGTAGCAATGTATTAGTATACTCCATCGACATAAATCCGGACGCAATTGGTTATCTTAAGAGGAATATTTATACTAATGGCGTTGAGGGTAAGGTTATCCCAATACTTGGTGATGCACGAGAGGTTATAGGGACCAGACTTACTCATATCGCTGATAGGGTTATAATGAACCTTCCAGAGAAAGCTGCGGAGTTTATTGATGCTGCGTGCATGGCGCTTAAGCCCTCAGGCGGCATAATACACTATTACCAGTTCTCTGAGGCTCCGTATCCGATTGAGAAGGCTAGGGAGAGCTTGATTAATGGTGTCGCGAGTGCAGGTAAATTTATCGAAGCGATATTAACTGAAAGGGTTGTTAGAGAGGTTGCGCCATATAAATGGCAGATAGCGATAGACGCAAGGGTTCGATGAAGAAATAAATGTCCAAGAAATAATATTCTAGTTGGAGCAGCATCATTGGGAGAAGGATGTTCACCAAAGTTATAAAGGATGATTCACTCTGCAGGAAATGTGGGTTCTGCGCTACCGTCAACAGATGCCTGAATAGTCAATGCGTTAGCTGCTTAGCGTGTTACCTTGCATGCCCCTATGAGGCCAGGAGAATAGTTTTGGATGAATCCCCTAGAAAGATGATCAATGTAATAGTTGATGGAGTTCCATATTATGTGCCCGAGAGGATCACTATTAAGGAGGCCTTAAGGTTATGTGGTTATGAGGTTGGGATATATCCGGATGAAGGTATAATACAGGCCCCATGCAGCTCTGGCGGATGCTGGAGCTGCGCCGTCATAGCTAATGGCGAGGTTGTTAGAGCATGCTTAACTGGAGTTAAAGATGGTATGAAGATAAGCACGGATACGAGACATATAATGCCTCTACGAATAATTCATGGACCCGAGCCGCATACTGTTGGCGGTAAGGCTACCCCCTGGTTTGAGGAGAAGGGGAGAAGATACATTGAGGTTGCTATTTGGACTGCTGGTTGCAACCTCCGCTGTAGGAGCTGCCAGAACTACAGTGTAACATACGATAACTCCTCTAAACCGATTAGTCCGATTGAGGCTGCCAGAGAGATAACTTATTATAGGAGGATTTATGGGGTTAAAGGCATGGCTATTAGTGGTGGCGAGCCCACGCTAAATAGGCGCTGGCTAATAGAGTATTTTAGGGAGCTTAGGAGACTTAATCCGGATAAAGGGGCTAGGCTGCATTTGGATAGTAATGGCACATTACTTACACCCGCATATATAGATGAACTCGTTGAGGCGGGCGCCAACAACATTGGTGTTGAGCCGAAAGGTATTCGTGTGGAGACCTTCATGAATATAACTGGCATAACTGATAGGAGCCTAGCCGAGAGATATTTAAAGACGAGCTGGGAGGCTGTAAAATATTTGGTAGATAACTATAGGGATAAAGTGTACATCGGAGTTGGAATCCCATATAATTCGGCATTCATGAGTCTTGAGGAGCTCGCTGAGATAGGAGATAAAATAAACTCTATAGATCCAGAGGTTCAGGTGTGCGTCCTAGACTACTTTCCAACTTTTAGGAGGAGGGAGATTAAGAGACCGAGATATAAGGAGATGCTTAAAGTTAGAGAGATACTCAATGGCAGAGGGCTGAAGTATGTAATAGTCCAAACTATTTATGGTCATGTCGGCCCTTAGGTGCTGGAAGAGAATGGTAAATCCAGTAGAGATTGCCGAGAAAATAATGCTTGAGTTCGCTTATGAGACGGGTCTATCCTCAAGCCTAAAGCCTAGGAGATACCTTTGGACAGATGCTTTTGCCGTATGCAATTTCCTAGAATTATATCGCCGAAAATCTGATCTAAGATACCTTCAGTTAGCGCTTAAGCTAGTCGACCAAGTTCACTACATCCTTGGTAGACACCGTGAAGATGATTTGAGGAGGGGTTGGATAAGCGGGCTTAGTGAAGAGGATGGCTACGAGCACCCGACGATAGGGGGCCTAAGAATAGGAAAACCCTTACCCGAACGGAGACCAGAGGAGCCATATGATGAGATTTTAGAGTGGGAGAGGGATGGACAATACTATCATTACCTGACTAAATGGATGCATGCACTCAACATGGTTAGTAGGGCTACTGGAGACATTAAATATAAGGTCTGGGCGATTGAGCTGGCCAAAACCGCGCATAGAGCCTTCATTTATATGGCTCCTGATGGGCGTAGGCGTATTTACTGGAAGATGAGCATAGATTTATCACGGCCACTCGTGCCACTAATGGGATTGCATGACCCACTAGATGGATTAATCACCTACATGAATCTTTCAATTGACGCTCCAAAGGAGCCAAACCTAAACTTGCTCTCAGAAATTATGGAATTAGAAGAAATCTGTCTGGGAATGGATTGGACGACGAACGATCCACTTGGCGTTGGCGAACTTTTATGGTCTGCTTATTTCCTCGCCAAAATAATCCTATATGGTAAACCTGATAAAATGAGTTTGCTGGCAGATATTTTGAACACGGCTCTCCTGAGCCTGGAGCTCTCGCTGGCAACCAGATTCCTCAGACTTCCAGCTGGCATGAGACTAGCTTTTAGAGAGGCCGGGTTGTCAATTGGGCTTAAGGCCGCGGAGAGACTTCTCAAGCTAGTTGAGAGCAATAGGATTCTCAGGGACAACAGTGAAGTCTACTCTCTTGTGAGAAGTGTAGTGGGGTATAGGTGGATTTCTGAAGAGATCGAGAAGTTTTGGTTAAACCAACTTAACATGGAGAGTAGAGCATGGAAGGAGCATAAAGACATCAATATGGTTATGCTTGCAACAAGCCTACTACCTGATGGTTTTCTGGGAGTATATTAGAAGCTTACGCGGCCCTTAAGCTCCTCTAAAAGCTCCTCCGAGCTCTTGTATGTTCCTTCGGGTATTGTGTTTAAAAGGTCTCCAAGTTTAACCTGCCTATTAGGCTCTATTTCAACAAGTCTCCAACCAATCCTATCAATAAGCGCCTTCTTAGTTGCGGGATATCTTGCTGAACCGATGAGCGCTTTTATGGCATCCATACCATAATTGCCAGTTAATGGTGGGAAGTACCCGTTTTCGATATAAAATTTAAAGCGCTTCGCATCATCAAACATTGCGAGATTATTAAAGAGAACATATACGCCCATTTCTAAGCCCTCATACTTCTTAACTGTCTCATGAAGCTTCCTCAACTCATCATTCGTATACTGATAATAGTAAAGTCTCTCGCCTAGCCCATGTAGCCTAAAATAGGCTACATCCGCCACGTAGGCTGGCATAAGCCTTAGGGGATCCGTTACATGCGTCACATTAACCTTGCTTAAAGAGTCCCTGAGGATTTTAAGTCCCTCTTCACTCTCCCACGTTGGGCCACGCGTCTCCCAGACTAAGACTAAATCTTCCCGTTCAACTCTCTTAAAGAAATCCTCAGCATCATTAATGCTCTTCACGGTGAATGAGGCTGGCGTCTGTATGAGTATTATCCTAGCCCTCAGTATGCGGCATATCTGCTTAACCTTCTCGAATGACTCTCTGGCCCACTCAATATTAAGCTTATATTTATGGCTTATATCCTGATGAGCCTTAACCGTAAACTCGAAGTTCTCTGGGGCTTTCTTTCTCCACCCTTCAACGGTCTTTAAGCTTGGGTATCGATAGAAGGTTGTATTCAGCTCAACGAGAATAAATGTTTCATAGTATTTTGATTGGGAGACAGGGAAGCCACAGCAGCCAACTTTAATCATCTCTCAATCCCAATTATAGCTTTCGTTTAGGGTGCTAAAAAAATAATTAAACGGTAACTGTGTATTAGGGAGGCTTCTCTAAGCGTCTATAAACACCTTTTTGAGTAGTCTTGTCTTAGCCTTCATCTTTCTTCTCTTGAATCTCTGGAGGTTTTAGGAAAACTGCCGCTATTACTATGCCTATTATCGAGAGGATTGCGATTACTGGGAAGACGGTCATATAGGATCCAAGAATATCCTTTACATAACCAGCTACCAAGTTTCCTATAAGAGCTCCAACACCATATGCCGTGAAGATAAGTCCATAGTTCCTTGCATAATCTCTCGTCCCAAAGAAGGATGCTGTTGCAGCTGGAGCTATTGCGAGCCACCCTCCCAGATTTAGCCATAGAACAGCGAATGTGAAGATATATGCTTGAAGAGAGTTCTGTAGCATGAATGTTGTCAGGGATGCCGTAAGAATTAGAGCGAAAGAGATTATTGCTGTCTTCCTTGGGGTGAGTTTATCGGTTAGCCAGCCGAAGAGTGGGCGTCCGAAACCATTACATAAGGCGAAGGGTACCAAAAGGGCTGTGAGCAGAGGTGACACCTCCCCCTCACTTAAACCGAGCCTTTCAGCGATCTCTAAACCAACCTGCTTTGATATGCCAATCGCCATTAAGCCAGCTAAGGTTCCAATTATATAGCATATCCAAAGGGCATAGAAAGTAACCGTCCTCATAGCTCTCTCCCTACTTAAGTCCATGCCTTCAGTAATCCTTTGTCTTGTAGAGCTCCGTCCATGCGGGGTCCAATCGCTTGGAGGGAACCTTAAAGATATTGCTGAAAAAATCATGATTATTAAAAAAATGAGGCTAATGGTTCTTAACATCATTTGCGCTCCTAGGCTCGCAGCGAGGTAGTCCGCCAACGGCCCCACAACGGCTGCAGAGAAACCGAAGCCTAAAACCGTTAAGCCGACAGCTAATCCCCTCTTATCCGGGAACCATCTCGCAGAGACTACGATTGGACAGTTATAGGCTACGCCGACACCCACGCCGCCAATCACGCCGTATAAGAGAACAAGTATATATGGGGAGGTTGCAAAGGATGCTGAGAACCACGCTAAGCTCACTAGAATGGCGCCGAGAAGCGCGACTTTCCTAGGACCATGCTTCTCGATGTATTTGCCCATGAGTGGCATTGTAAACGCGAAGAGAAACAAGAATACTAAGTAGGGGATCTGCATCTCGGTTGCAGAGATCTTTAGGCCAAATTCTTTAAAGATTTTCTCGAAGTGAATTCTAATGATACTATAAGCGTAGACGGCGCCGAGACATAACATCATGGCCAATCCAGCTATAACAAAGATCCATCTTCCAGTCTCAGCCTTTAAGCCAAAGGCCTTCAAAGTTTTTTCTGACATACCTGCATCCCCTGCAATAATGAATTGAATAGTCTCTTCATCAGCGCTTATTAAGTTTATCGGAGAAGATCTAAAACTACCATTTTAAAGGTTCTGTGCCGAAAAAGGTTCGGTCAACTATTAATCTCATTCCCTAAGTTTTGGCCCCCTCCCCTCAACAAGGTATGGTAGATTGTCTACTCTGAATACTACAATCTTATCATCAAACTTATTGAGGTATGATAGAAGAAGCTTCTTGCCTAATCTCGTTAATGCGAAGACAGGTATCGTTACGCCGAGTTGCATTAACGCCCTCGGCCCAACAACCCTACGTATGATTTGGGAGGCGCTGGCACAAACTATGTCTGCTCCAGAAGCTATTATTTCGGCATCTTCTTCAGAGATACATGTATTACATACTGAGAAGATCGCAACCTCCAGTCCTCTCTCCCCCTCTATCCGGCGAATCTCCAATATCGAGCTTGGGCTGAAGCCAGCTACGGTGACTGCTATACGTTTATAGCCTAGCTCGGCGGCCTTTAAAACACCCTTCTCTTGGCTTATTATAGCGCTTCCCTCATCCAAGATCACTCCTCCCCTACTCTTGATATATTCTATTATCCCCCTAATTGGGCTGGTTCTAATTATACCAGTTAACCTAGCCCCAATCTCCTGAACGAGTTTTGGGTTCGCTGTTATGACTGTCCCAGCGCCTTCACAAACTGTTACTCCACACTCTATAATGCCATCCTCCATACATGTTGATATAATCTCCGAGCTGCCGTAAGGCACTACTTTAGTGGGGTCGAAGACCCTCCACTCACAGCAGAAACCAATGTTCCTGACCTTCATCTCGACGACTCGCTTAACAGCATCAACATCAACTTCACGGATTCCAGAGAGTTGCTCTAGGAGGGGGCAATATGCCACCCTCTGCTTAGATAAAACCTCTATTTTACCCTTTTTAAGTAAGACTTTAGCTCCACAGCAATAAAATTCATGTTCTCCGGATACGTCGGCTAGAGCCATTATATCCCTCCTAGCCTAAAGCCTCCTCCACTATTATGCTTCTACCCTCCCTTTTATCAACTCTTATAACATAGTCCGCCTTTTCCGCAAAGGCTTCACTATGCGTCACCGCTATGATCTGCTCAATGCTCTTTAGGCGCGAGAGCATCTCAGCTAACTTATCTATTGATCCATCTTCCCTGCCAAGACTCTCTGTCGGCTCGTCAAGTATAAGTATGCTGAGACCTCTCCCGGATTTGAGGTGCATGATTATCTGGCCTACGCCAAGCCTGTATGCGATGGCTAGGAAAGTTCTCTCGCCGCCAGATAGGTTATGCGCGCCCCTCTCATACCCTTCCTCGCCCCTCATTATTGGCGTATAACTTTCATCTATGCTGACCGATAAGGGCGGCTTTTCGGGTCCCATGAGCTCATCAAGTATCTGCTGTACGAGCTTCTCAAGGTACTTCACAAAGTCGCTGCGGATTCTTGGCTGTATGCTCCTATAGGCTGTTCTAGCCTCCTCAATGAAAGTGAGAATCCTCTTAACCTTCTCTAAGCGCTCCATCTTCTTTTGAGCCATGTCTAGCCGCCACTTAAGATTATTCAACCTATTTACTATCTCGCTCCTCTGAGTCTCTAGGATCTGAACCCTGGACTTTATGTTTGAGTACTCCTCGAAGGCCTCATTATAGCGCTTCTGCGCCTCCTCAAGCGCGGAGTAATCGAAGCCCGCTATCATGGATAACGTTTCTTCGAGCTGTCTCCTCACCTCATTAAGCTCTATCTCTTTAACCCTCATCTCCTCGACAATTTTATTGAGGGCTTTTTTCTCATCCTCAATCTGCCTAACGATCTCCTCTCTCTTAGGAATTATGCTCTGGAGGCTGGAGAATATTGTGAATAAGGTGCTTCTCAGGCGCTCCAGCTCCTTAGCGTTTTTATCTAGCTCATTTAGTTGTTGCTTATAGTTCGCTATTTCGTCATAGAAGCGCTTCATTAGCCCCTCTTTATATTCGGGTGGAAGGGGCTGGAGACATAGAGGACACTTATTCTCCATCGCTAAGCTTGATAGGCGTTGGCTAATCCTTTTAATCTCACTTCTGACGCCTTCCTCCTCACCCCGTATGCTCGATATCTGCCCAACAATAGCATTAATATATGCCTGTAGACTCTGAAGCGTCATATCTGCCTGAAAACCCAGCTCCGTAAGTCTCCTCCTAAAGATGCCTTCTTGACTGAGGAGCGTCTCGAGACGGCCCTCAAGCTCACTTATCTTCCGCTTCCTCTCCTTAACATCACTCATAAGTCTCATGTAAACATTCTCAAGAGCACTGATTCTAGACTTAAGCTCCATCTCTTTAGCCCTGAGCTCATCACTTCTCCTGCGCAGCTCCATGAGCTCTCCTAATCTGGCAGATGTCTCCCTTAGTTTAGCCTCGGCTTCCGCAAGTCTCTTTTTGGCATCCTCTATCTCAGCCTCCTTAGTCACAAGCTCCCTCACAGCCTCGTCATATCTCTCCCTAACCTCCCTAGCGCCAACGACTTCCGGATCCTTAGAGAGGTTCTCCAGCTCACTCTCATACCACTTTTGGATTGATCTAATGTTAGCCCAAGAAGTCTCGTAATCAGATATCCCGAAGAGCTGATCGAGAACCCTCTGCCTATCACTTGGCGCCATATCTAGTATTTCCTTTAACCTCTCCTGCCTGATCCAAACGATGTTTCGAAAGATATCCTTATCGAGTCCAGTAATCGACTTTAGCTGCTCTATTACTGCTTCGTTCTTCGTCTCGGCGATAAGCTTACTCCCCTCAAAGAGCTTCAGCAATTCTGGATCGTGGCTTATTTTATCTCCTCTCCTCCTAAGACCTCTCCATATAGCATATTCCTTCCCGCCCTCAACAAACTTTAATATAACCTTCCCGTAATTGGCTCCTTCTCTGAGGAGGTAATCGTAGCTTCTGCCGAGTGGCTCTCCAAATAGGGCGAAGTCTATAGCGTATAATATGCTGGTTTTCCCAGCCCCAAGTCCGCCGACAAGACAATTAAAGCCTTTGGAGAACCTCACAGTGGTCTTAACATGTGACCTAATATTCTCTATTATAACGCTTTCTATTCTCATTAGAATAGTTCCTCCAGAATCTTCCTGACCTTGCCCTCATCATCTCTAACAAGATATTGAATCAAGTCTATGGCTGCACGTGCTCTCTTCTCAGCCTCTTCACGACTATAATTGCGCTGTATGAAAAACTGTAGGAAATACTCGTAAGATTTTGTTCTCAAATCTTTCATGCCAGCATTGAAGATACCCTTTATGATTTCCTCGGAGATTTCGGTCTCCCTCAAAAACACAATTGGGTGCACTATGAGGGCCTTCTCAGCCGCACTCCTAATTCTAGCCAAGTCAATCTCCTTCTTAGATGCCCCTACTGGGAGGACCCCCTTTAAGACAGGAACTATAACCGCCCCAGCCTCATCAGCCTCCCTCACAGTCTTCACCGCAGCCTCAACTATATCCTTTGGATGGAGCCCACTGTAATCCCTCTCTATAACCTTAAACTTGCGTGTTCTTTCGAGCTTTATATAATTTAAATTGACTTCCATGTCTCGGCTGACTTCGACATAGTAGAAGCCCTTCATGAAGGCTGCGTCTTCATAGCTCACGTTCTCCGTTGAGCCGCTGTAGGCCACGATGCCGCCCCTTAACCTGAAATGGATTGGTGCGTGTATGTGTCCACCAGCATAATAGTTAAAGCCGTCTGGAATCAGGTTTGGGCTGGCATCCGCCGCAGCCCTGGGAAAGACACTACTTATTTCTGAAGTATCTAAAGCCATGTGAAAGACAAATATATTAAATTTGTCTTTTCGGGGTGCGGGTTTTTTGAGACTATAAAAGCCTGATATCCTCTCTTCAAACCTCTCCCTCGTCCTAAAGTTTGGTATGCCGTAAACATAACAGTAATCATTCTCCCAACATGCACCATCATGTCTTGGAAGGTAACATATTAAGCCAGCAGTATCAAGTGGATTGAGTATAGTTCCAGTCACAACGTTCGGCGCATGATCATGCGATCCATCAACAACTAGAACTGGAATATTTGCCTCCTTTAGCCTCCTAAAGTTCCTAACAGCCCTTTCCAGAGTTATGTTTGATGGTCTAGCGTGGTGGAATAGATCTCCAGCAATTATCACGAAATCAGGCCTAAGTTCCAGAACCTTCTCAACAACTTCGGAGAATGCGTTATCGAAGTCGTCTCGTCTCTCGCTGAGATTATACTGCTCATATCCGAGGTGGGTATCAGCCACATGTATAAAGGCAAAGCCACTGCTCAAACTAAATCAGCACCAATACTTTATAGAAGGGGGACAAGATAATTAAGTTTAGAGCCAGTTAAGAGAAAAAGCTGGTGAAGATTAGAGCCAATACTATTAAATAATATTCCCCAATTATCAAAAATATACAAAATTTACAGCCACTTTATGGGGAAATTTTCTATGTTTATTCCAAAAAATTCTTAAGGCAAATTTAAGATAAATCTTAGTTATGCCAATAGTTCACGTATATGTTTGGAGGGGCTTCTCTAGCGAAGCAAAGAGGAAGGTCATATCCGGTGTAACTAAGGTTTTCATTGAGTTAGGTATACCAGCGGAGGCCGTAGAGGTTCTGATACACGAGGTTCCTAAAGAAGATTGGGGAGTTGGCGGTGAGCCGGCTAGCGAGAGACTTAAACACGTCCAGCCGCCATGATAGCTCCCAGAGCATAACCACGCCTATAATGCAACGTCAGAAGTGGGTATTCTAATTCCACAATAATCTTACATATATCCTAACCAACCTTTTAGTAGCATACCTGTAAAATAGCCTTAAATGGGGGTTAATCCATTATTCTTCCGAGAGAGCGAGAATGCTGATAACAGAAGTGATATTAGAGAACTTTATGTCATATGAGTATGCTAGGATACCCCTTAAACCTGGCGTTAATATAATCTGTGGCCCTAATGGCGCTGGCAAATCATCTATTCTCCTTGGAATATCAGTTGCATTGAGCCAATCCTATACTGAGCGCTCTAAAAGGCTCAGCGACCTAATAAGGTGGGGGAAGGATGTTGGTCGCGTAACTTTGGTCTTGAATAACGCTAAGGTTAAGGGTAAGCGCCCAGTCCCAAAGATAAATAAGGATCAGATTTATTTGACTAGGGTTTTGAGGCGTGACGGCAAATACTGGTTTGAAATCGATAATGCTGTGGCAAGTAAAGCGGATGTTTTAAGGCTCCTATCGCGTTTTAACGTTGATCCAGAGAATATGCTGATAATAATGCATCAGGATATGATTGAACAGTTTATTCTGCTCTCGCCGCAAGAGAAGCTTAGGCTCATTGAGTCAGCCACTGGTCTAGAGGCTTATCGCAGAAATGTTCTAGAAGCGCAGAGTAAGCTGAGCCGCGTATTAAGCGAGGAAGAGTCCCTAAGGAAGATGCTTGAGTCGATTGAGCAAACCCTCAATTACTGGCGTGAGCAATATGACCGGTACCAGGAAAAGAAACAGTTGATTTTAAAGAGGCGCTTTTTAGAGCGTGAGCTGGCGTGGGCTGAGGTTGTTAGGAGGGAGGATGAGGTTGAAAAGCTGAAGAGGGAGGTTGAGGCTAAAAAGGCGGAGATAAATGCTCTTGAATCCTTAATTAGTGAGTTGGAAGATAAAACTGCTCTCCTTAAAAGTGAGGTTGCGAATCTAAAGGAGAAGAGGGGCTCTCTCCTAGAGGAGATAATATCTCTTGAGAGGGAAAGGGCTAAATATATGGTTGATATCTCAAGGAGCGGCGAAATATTAAGTAGCCTGGAAGACCTTCTCATGCACGCGGAGAAAGACCTCACAGACCTTTTAAGAAGCATTTCAAAGCCCGAAGTAAGCGTTAACTTCCACTCATGGAGCACTGTAAAAGATGATCTCGTTAGGACTGTAGGCGATTTTGAGAGGAGACTCAATGCCATCAGATCCAAAATCGGTGAGATTAAGGATTTAATGGAGATCAGCGATGTTAAGCTCGCCAATATTGAAGTTAGGCTCCTAGACATTAAGGATGAGATGCGAAGAGCTGAGGAGGAGATAGATAGATTAACTGATACGCTCGTTGACAATAAGGTTGACTTGGCTATCCTCAATTATAAGAGGGAAACATTATTAGGTGAAATAAATTCCCTAGATAAGAAATTAGATTATATGCTCTTCAGCCTTAATGAAGCTGTTAAGAGGGCTGAGGAGAAGGGTGCACGCGTAGCAACTACACGGAGCCCAAACGAGATTATAGAGGAGATCAGGGTTATAGATGGGCGGCTAATGGCCATGACAGATATTTCGGAGGAGGTAGAGAGAATGTATGAATCATACTCTAAGCTTTACTTTGAATTAAAGGAGAGAGCTAAGATTGCGGCCGAGAATAAAGAGAAGACTTTGGGGGAGATTAAGGCTCGTATGGAAAAATGGAGGATGGTTATCAAGGATTTATTAAGGAGTGTTGATGCCGAGTACCAGAACATTCTCTCAAAGATTGCCGGAGTCGGCTTTGTTCGCCTAATCAACGAGGACGATATTGAGGAGGCTGGAATAGAGATTCACGTAGGGTTCAGGGGGTCCCAGCCGATACCATTAAACATTTACTCGCAGAGTGGAGGCGAGAGGAGCGCGGCGACAATGGCATTTCTCTTAGCTCTTCAGAAGCATATAAAATCTCCATTCAGGGCAATAGATGAATATGATGTGCACATGGATCCGAGGAATCGTGAAGTCTTTGCAAATCTTATAATATCAGCTATCGGTGATGAAAGTTCACAATACTTAGTAATAACGCCGAACCAAATGTTCTTTGAGGGAAAAAATGTTCATGTTATTGTTGTTCAAAATATTGAGGGTAAATCACTTATAAGGGAGGTTACTCAATGACGTCAGAAGCGAGTAGTATGTCTAAGAAGGATATTATAGCCGCTCGCGAAGAGCTTTTACGGATAATTAACCTCTGTAAATCTATTGAGCTCAAGGGCTTAGATCCTTATTCAGTTGATGTTGAAGATCTCATCAAAGTTATTAAGAGTTACTTTCCTATGTGGAGGGAGAATGAGGATCTTTGTTTAGACGCGGAAGCTCTTAATCACATAGCATCTGTAGTTAAAATGCAGAGTGAGTGGGTTAAGAAGAGGGCTACTAAACTTTATCGAGATCCCCTCCTAATAGAAGAAAAGATTCGTAGTTTGCCGGCGGATGAAATTGCTGAAATATTTCTCAGGGCGTGGCGTCCAATAGTTGAGCTTGAGCAACTGACAATGAGATGTTTCCGTGAGGCGCTTAAGTACTGGGGTAACCTACTCCCGCTTAGCGAGAGGTGGAAGAAAACCAGCTACATTATGACTGAACCAGAGGCTATACGGAGAGAAGATGCTATTAAGGAAGGAGTGTTGGCAGACGAGTCCTTTATGTCCGATCTGGAGAGGATTTGGCTTGAACTAAAGAACTCTTTTCTTAAAGGCGGAAAGATTAAGTACTGGAACTTTATCAATTCAGATACTTTCGAAGAGACTATCAGAAGAGCTTACTTAACCAGTTTTCTTATAACTTATGGTTATGCAAGGCTTGAAATAAACCCCCTTGAGGACGAAATATTTATATTGCCAAACGATAAGCTTGCACGGCCCCCAGAGAGCGAAGTTATATCCTTCCCAATAGCCATAAGCTTTGAAGAGTGGGTGAAATGGAGGGAAAAGCAAGAAGCGGAGAGAGAAAAGCATACCATGCTACAAAAATAAGAAAGGCTGCACAACTGCTCTTTTACAAGAGACACTCCATCCCAGGAGCGAGGGGATGGGAGCTTAAAAAGAAGATAGGCTCAGATTATCTAAAGGTCATAAACCTATTAAATGAATACTTAGCAAAGATAGGGCTCACAATTAAAACCGTCTTTGAGGAGGAGACTAACCCACCAGAGAACCCGTCAAATGAGCAGTATGATAAGGCAAGGTTTTACATTACATTAAAGGATGAGGTAAACGTTGAAGATGCTAAGATGATGGGCTGGCGAATAGATGACCTAGCGGCACTATGCGCCTCAATAGCATTCATAATCTCTAGGGGCGGGAAGGCTCCAAGAAAAGAACTAGAAGATTTATTAAGGGCTAAGATTCCAGAGTGGCGTGTTGAAACAAGCATTAATAAGTTTGTGAGGATGGGTTATCTGATTGAGGATGAGGATGAAATGATATATATAGGGTGGAGAACAAGGGCTGAAGTTGACCAAAAGAAGCTGTTAGACTTATTGCTCGAAGCCGAAGGCAAATGACTTGAAAACTAGCATTATTAATTTAGTCCCTGATTTTCAAAGGATATTTTCATAGAAGACTAGACTATGTTTACTGGAGAGCGGGAACTGAGATGGATCAAAAGAAGATAATAAACCTGTTGCTTAAAGCCAAAAGCTTAGAGCTAAAAATCAATTTAATCTATTTAAGAAATCAAGATTTTATATAAAATATGATATATTAAATTGAAAAGTGTTTCCTTTTTTTCTAAAAAAGGATTACTCAAAGCATTTATAATGGCAAGAGAAATCATATTTAAAGCAACTTGGCTAGGATTTAAATTGATAGATGAGATTTGCGAAAAAATATGTTCTATGGCTCGTGACTGGGTGGGCATAGACGTAATATTAGACGTTTTAAGAGGGTTTTCCTTGACTGACGAGGAGGCAAAGATCATCTTTAATTTTTTAGTAAAGTATTTTTTGGAAATGGATGAACGTGGAGAAAAAGTTAAAGCAAAAGAGGAATTCTATAACTTATATAAGGAAGGTGATTAACACTATTTAAAGCCGCATTTTATCCAAAATGCTCTTAATTCTCCTATAATCCTCTAGAAACTCCTTACCTTTATCAGTTGTTTTAAATATTTCTGTGTTATTATCTTGCTTTAAATTACTGAGTAAACCAGCCTTAATTAAGCAGTTCTTATAGAGGTTAAATTGGGAAAAGTTTAAGTTGCATTTATATACAAGTTTAGTCTTCCTGACACCATTTATAGAACACTCAAGAATAGATGCAATTATGTCAATTCTACTTCTTTGTTGAAATAGGGTTTCACGCTTATTAGGCAATATATCACAACATTATTGCTTTACTAAAATATTAGTAAACGTGAATATAAGGTTTATTATGCTTAAGATAACACTTTCTAACTGGTAGTCTGCGAGCGCATTATGAAGCTCATGTATTAATATTTTTAAAGTTACCATGAGCCCTCCTTATGTTCTGAAAAATTTTTAAGTGGCTGCGTGCTTTACGATACATCTTATATCTTATATACTTTAGAAGAGAAATATTCACTTGTTCTGAGGGAAGAACTTTGAAAAACAAAAGCTCATCTGCAAGAAGGAGTCGTCTTGACATACTTTATCAAATACTAGTACTATGTAGGAAACCTCAACAGAAAACTTGGATAATGTTTGAGTGTAATTTAAATCATGAGTTGTTGCGTAAATGTTTGAATTTTTTGGTCGAGAGTAACCTTCTAAAGATTTTGAGGGAAGATAACAAAAAGTATTATCAGACGACGGAGAATGGCGAGAAATTCATAAGCGAATATGATAGAATGAAAAAAGTTTTGAATGAAGCTGCTAGAAGACGAGAATTGTCTGGAAGGAATCATGGTGTCCAGTAGAGATCACCTAGCCGCTGACTTACAAGTCAGCTGCACAGCTAGGTGACCGATAATATATAACGGTTAATTGTTAAGCGCTTAAAAGAGACATCTTTTTGAATTCTACTCTTTAGCAAATAACCTGATTGTTTATTTATTGGTTCTCATGCCCCGAGTCTCTAGTAGTGCCAGCAAAAGCGGAACTATTGTGAGCAGAAGCGATAATATGAAGCCGTCGCTTGTGAATATTGGAGCATCTAACGATTTAAGGGATTCAAAAATTGTCAGAGTCTCTTTAATATAGATTGATGCCTGTGGCCTGAAACTCCATGAGGAAATAGTAATCCAACCGTCAACTTTAACCCATAAGCTTTTTCCAGTGATGGGATATAATATGGGCGTATATGTTTGGAAGCAGTCCATTATGGGGTGGCTTAGGATCGCTAGAAAGCTTAGGAGCCCCAATTTAAAGTATTTACGTTTTAAAATATAGGCAGTTAGTAGTGTTGGTAGGCAGAGTGCACCCAGCACTATGATAGAGTGACTCATAGACCTATGAATATACAGAGTTATGTCTAAGTCAGGAAGCAGAGCGAATAATGAGAGTAAAATAGCTTCTCCAACTCTTAACCTGGGAGCTGAAAGAGCAAATATAACAGCGAAGTGTAAAGCGGGCTCAGGCATTTTTCAGCTACGCCTATGAAGAACCCTTCAATACCTACTCAAGAGCGTATCATGAAAGTAATTGTTAGAAAAATCTACACTTTAACATTCACGGTATTGGATATGCATCTTATATTTTAAAGATCCAAAGGCCAAAGCTTTTATAAAGTTTCAGTTCCGTTTCTAGAATTATCCCAGGAAATGCGGAGAAGCCTATTTCACAGTTACTGATTTTGCTAAGTTTCTCGGTTTATCAGGATCACGGCCATGCTCCAAAGCCATATAATATGCGAATAATTGGAGTGGGACAACATACGGTATTGGTGATAGGACTTCTGGAATCCCCCCAATTATTTCAATATAGTCATCAGTCATCTCTTTTACTTCTTCATCTCCCTCCTCAATTATCGCTATTATTTCGGCCCCTCTAGCCTTCATTTCCATTATGTTACCCATCAAAGTCTTCCTCGTCTCATCTGGGGGGCATACGAATATCACTGGTACTCCTGGTTGTATGAGACTTATTGGACCATGCTTACTCTCTCCAGCTGGATATGCAATAGACGGAATATACGCTATTTCTAAGAGTTTCAGTCTTCCTTCCAGAGCTGTTGCGGTGCTTATTCCCCTGCCTAAGAAGAAAAATATATCTTTATTCTTATACTTCTTAACTATACGCTTAACATTTTCTTCCTGTCCCTCTAAAACCACATTAACTATGTCTGGGATCCTCCTCAGCTTGCCCTCTAAACTTTTAATTTCAGCTTGCGAAACCTTACCTCTCTTTTTAGCTAAATGAAGGGCCAGTTGGGCTAGCACTGAAATCTGTGAGGTAAACGTCTTTGTTGCGGCAACCCCTATCTCCGGGCCAGACTGCTGGCAAATGTATACTCTGGATATTCTCGTCAGGGTTGAACCGATAACATTTGTTAAGCCAAGGATTGTTGCAGCTTTTTGTCTAGCCCATTCTACAGCGGCTAATGTATCCGCCGTTTCACCACTTTGACTCACAGCAAGTATTGTGCTATCTATGTTAACGGATTTACCATACATTTCAATAAACTCGGATGCAATTACGGGATAAACTGGTATGCAAGATAATTTTGAAAACATGTAAGAAGCTGCTAGGCAGGCGTGGTATGATGTGCCGCATGCCACAAGAAATATTTTTGCTGCCCTATCGAGGAATGTAGCCATTAATTCTAGGTAATGCTCTTGGAGTCTTAGAGTGTTTCTTAGACATATTGGTTGCTCATGGATCTCCTTAATCATGAAGTGTGGATAACCATGCTTCTCAGCCATCTCAGGAGTCCAGCTTATAGTTTCTGGCTCACGTAGTATCTGAAGACCATCTATAATTCTACTGATTTTATAGCCTTTATCAGTAAGAACTACAAGTTCGCCATCATTTATAGTGACAATTTTATTTGCTAACGGGAGAAAAGCGGGTATGTCAGATGCGCAAAATAACCCATCTTCGGAGATCCCTAGAACCAGAGGGCTTTCATTCCTAGCGCAAACTATCTTGTCTGGTTCAACAGTAGATATTGCCGCTATAGCATAAGAGCCCTCTAACCTTTTGACAGTCTCTCGAACAGCCTCAGTAAACTCTAATCCCATGTTGAAGTTCTCTTCTATTAAATGGCATATAACCTCGGTATCCGTTTTCGACTTGAAAACATGTCCTCTTGACTCTAGCTCCGCCTTTAGCATAGCATAATTTTCGATGATTCCATTATGAACCAGCGCTATTCGCTCCTTACAGTCAGTGTGTGGGTGAGCGTTGGCCCTAGATGGAGCTCCATGAGTCGCCCACCTAGTATGTCCTATACCTATTCTGCCAGGAAGATCATTTAGATTCAGAATCTTGTGAACTTCATCTATCTTACCTACGTCTTTCTTTATGTAAAGTCTTCCATCACTTATTGTTGCTTCCCCCACTGAATCATACCCTCTATATTCTAGGCGTCGCAGGGCTGCATGAATAATAGCTGCTGAATCCCCATCCCTAACTATGCAACCAAATATACCACACATTTCTAAAACTCACCTAATAAATTCAAAATTAAAACTCAACACTAACTTTTCAAAAGTAATAGAGAGTTTACCTATAACTTATTAAACTTCTAGACCACTAGCCTTTTTTATTGTTTTGCTTCATTCTCTACATCCTCTACTGGCTTCGGCGGTGGCGTGGTTGCCATCGTATATCCTATCCACGAGACTATCGCCAACACAGATGCGACAGCCACAAAGCCAGTTAATTGGAGCACAAGTATGGACCACTGAGTTAAAAAAACCAGCCAACCGTATAGAATTACGCCAAGAATCCCTATAACTAAGAGCACTAGACCAATCGCCTGATCCTTACTCAATTTTTCTCTCACCTCCCTTAGCTTTTTACAAAGTGACCTTCATTTTTGCAAAACTATTATTACGGGACTTAAAATGGGTAAAATATTCTTATAATTACTGTGATCATAAAACCTAAGCCTAGAATTAGGGCTGCAATTCTGAGTCTCTTCTTGCTAATTAATATGTTGCTTGTTAGCAAAAGCTCAGATGCTATGAGCAGAATTATGGTCATAACTGCCAACCAAAGGCCTATATCTGAAAGAGATAGGGGGAAGTTGAAACTTATTTTCATGCTCTAGCCTCTATTATACGGTATGAGACTTTAACTATAAATGTTTGATTTTCTCTAGATACGGCAATTTTTTGTATAGCCACTACTTTTCCTGTAGATTTAGCGATGGCACATGCTATTGCACTTGCAAGTGGGCATCCTAAAAAGTGTACGCTTGATAAATCTTCTGACGTATAAAGACTTTGGTAAGCGGGGTTAACCATAGTCACATGAACTTGGTTTTCTTCAACATCTATTTCTATATCCTTTGCGAGTTGAAGATCCCCAATGAGTACCTGCGGCATAATCTCGCTTAGGTCGCTCAACTGTACGCTTGCTAAATCTTTCCCTATTTCTTTTTCAATCTGATCTAATATTCCTAAGCCTGGGGGAGGAATACATATACCTCTTGGACTTTTCACTAGGAATTTCCTTTGAGCAATTTCCTCAATTGGGGGGATCTTTTCAGCCTCCTCGGATATAAATAATATAGTCTCTTTGAGACCCTTCAAATGTTCTGGTACGTACGCATCCTTTGGATACGGCGGTATATAGTATCCATTGCTTCCAATCTTTAAGTCTCTGATAATTCTGTCAGCTGCTGCGTAGATTGAGAGTGCTGTAGAATCTAGAAGGCTTCTGTGAATGAGTCGCTCAGGTCTTATGAAAAAGAATAGCGCACCCCAGAATGTTAAACCTAGGCCAATGAAGGCTAATGTAGACGAGTTCTTCAGAATGGAGAAGACTAAGGATACCACTCCTGGGACAATAAATGCTATGCCTACTTTTTTATGTTGAGCTAAAATTCTCACCTTCTATACATTTTCACTTTCAATTATTTTTTTGAGTAATTCATGAATTTAAAAATTTACCAAGTTTACAAGTTTTATTCAGAGCCCGTTTTGACAACTGACTTAACTATTGTCTTAAATATTTTGATGCTATCATGAAGTGTCCTTATTCTCGACTTGCCGTGTTCTCTTTTTCTACAATTTATCGGGATCTCTTGCAGCTTAAATCCATTTTTTAGCACTTTAACGGTTATCTCCGTTTCAATTTCGAATCCACTTGAGTCTAAACTAATCTTCTTTAATGTCTCCCTCCTAATCGCCCTCAGCCCTGTTTGGCTGTCTGTTATAATTTTCCGCGTTACAATCATTATAATTGTATTAATAACTTTGTTACCAAATATATGCAACTTCGACGTGTAGTCTTTCTGGCCACCGAGAAATCTCGAGCCCGTAACCATATCAACCCCTTCGAGCGCTGGTTTTATCAAGTGCGGTATCTCTTCAGGATCGTGGGAGCCGTCTGCATCCATCGTTATAATGATGTCCCCGCAAGCGCTTCTAAACCCCCTCCTTAATGCGTAACCTTTACCCATATTTCTCTCATTAAATAGTACTTTAACCTTATAGTTACTCGCATTCTCCCTTGTGCGATCTATTGAGCCATCATCAATCACAATTATTTCATATGGTAATCCAAGAGAATCCATCACCTTAGTTGTTTTCTCTATAACGTGGCCTATTGTCTTTTCCTCATTATAGGCTGGTATAACTATTGAAACGCTAAAGACCTGAATTTCTATCCCGCTCCATACGAGTTCTTAAGTTTGAAAATTTAGTTAGCATGGATAATGGCTCAAAAAGGCCAACTTTGTTAAGCCTACGCCGAGCTCTAAAATCACTGTTCTTTGGCTATTATCGATATATCAAACCTGAATTCCTGCACATTATTATACATTAAATACTCATAGAACTGCGGATCGGTTGATGCCCTAATCGTTAGGATTACATAAATTTCTTGCCCTGGGTTAAGCGGTGCACCGCTATAATTCCATGTAAGGCTTAACGGCTCTTTTACCAGTAGTTTGTCTGTAACGTCCTCCCCATCGGAGTTCAGTAATCTTAAATTTATAATTGACACATTTAGGGTTATGGGAACATTACTTTGACTTTTAATGTAAAGTGAGCGATTTACTGGTAGCCCGGGATGAACCGTTCCCCAATCAATGTACTGTTTCTGGTCTTGAGTAACAATTATGTCTCCATCATAAACCTTAACATCTATCACTTTGATCGTTCCTAAGCTTAGTATGTGCAGATCATGAAAGCAGCTTAGCCATATTGAAACAACCACATTAAGAAGAATCGTCATCATGGAAACAAATAGTATGAGCAGTATAGTCTTTCTATGATTCCTTAAAAAAATTGGAAATCTAACATGAAAATTTCTTTGGCACAACATTTACTACTTCCTCAATCATGTTTAATGGAATATTTATTAGTTTCGAGAGAAGTCCTAAGCCAGAGAACATTAGTTTAAGATTCTTGATATCCGCTTGCTTAATAGCTCCCGTTAAAGAAACTGCTAAAATATATATCATAAAGAATGATACACTTCCAAATAGTAACTCGATCCAATACAAGGATGTGATAACATTTACCACTAGAAATGTTACTATAGCCGCTATAGTTGAAGCAGCCAGTATTTTCATATTCTCTTCTAAGCTAACTTTCATTCTATAACGTCTCCACAGCATATATAACCCTAGAGCTAAGCTGGGAAAACCAGCTACAATTTGGGTTATAATTAAGCCAATTATCCCTATTGAGGGTATTAAGATATAGGCCATTGGTATTCCGCAGACAAGTGTTGTAAGGCTTAGCCTCATTAGCATTTTTGTCTCCCCAATACCTGCGAGTAGGTTCCCTAAAATTGGGCCCCCAAAAATTATAAATAAATTATTTGCGGCATATAACGTCAAGTAGGTGGGCGCATATACCCATTTTTCACCAAATAAGATACTTATCATCTGTTTTGAGAAAACCATTACAGCCATTGTTACTGGAACTATTAACATTGTTGTGTATTTAACTGCTGAATGGAAGACTGTTTTAAGCAGGTTGTTTTCGTCTTGCGGGTTAATTTTTGAGAAGGCTGGGAATAATGCTGTTAATATTGGTATTGTAAAGAATGTGAATATTGTCGCAAATTGTACCGCCACATGATAATTGCCAATAAACGTATCTGCACAGTAAATTGCCATTAAAAAGGCATAAAGTTGTGTTAGAAAGCCACCTATTATCGATGAAACTGATAATGGAACCCCATAACGTAGCATCTCCTTCAATGTTTTTATTGTTTCCCACTTCTTTCTTATTTCGGGAATCTTCGTCTTTAGGTTTTTGTTTAGCGTAATATATAGAAGCGTTAGGCCCAGTGTTGCAGCGGCCAGAAATGATGCCATGTAGCCTATAACAGCCCCTAGAGATCTAAAACCGATTAGAACGAGAACTGGAGATAATATTGTTTTAGTTGCTGCTTGACATATATTTATTAAGCTGCTAAATTCCATTCTTTCGAAACCAATAAAGCTAGATTGCGAAACTGTAAGCAAAGCTCCTATAAAAATCGTTGTGGAAGCTATCATCATCAGTGTCGAAACTTCCGGTCTTTTAAAGATTACTGTTGCTATAAAATTTGAGGTGGTTAATGCGAGTATTGTAAGCGTTAATCCTAAAGTTATTTCAAAGGCTATGCTGGCTTTGACCACTCTACATATTTCTTCCTTCCTATTTTGCTCCTTGAAAGTTGCTATGAATTTCGTTACTGCGGCGTTTATCCCCCAATCCCTAAATAAAGCTATCATGCAGGATGGAACTAAAGATACGGAGTATAGACCATATTCCTGGGGGGTTATGACCTGCGCTAAGACTATTACGCCTAATGCCATTATACACGTGGAGGTAACTCCGCCTAAAAATAGGTGGAAGCTCCCGATAGCCGATATTTTACCTATTTCTAAAGCTTTATCCATTAATTCCACTTACTTAGTTCTTGTTTTATGAAGCGGCGGGAACTCTAATTCTAATTTCACACCACCGAACAAAGATTTTTAAATGTGGTTAAGAAAGTGAAATTATTCCAAGGGTATTTGGTTTTTATAAGCTCTTTCAATAGCCTCAAGATCCCTTAAACCATCTTCACCCGTTGGCGTTGGTTGGCTGTCTCTTAATAGGCAGTTTACAAAGTGTTGGAGTTCCACTATGTGACCTTGATGGAATTGTGATATTCCAGTTAATAATATTTGAACTATTGTTGTTAAAGGGTTTGCTGGTTCGTGTCGTGCGATCACATGGTCCATTGTTCCTAATAGCTCTATTTTCAGTTGATATTTCTGAGAGAACCATCCCACGTTTACTATTGCTGTTGTTTCGCTCTCAAATTTCGCTAAGCATATTGCCTTATCCTCAAAATCCATATTAAATCTATATCCTAGATAACTTTTTATATTAGTTATCTCACCAAAGTACCATCGAAGCAAGTTTATTAGGTGACTTCCTAAGTCTATAAGGGCTCCACCGCCCGTTAGATCTTTTTGAAACCACCATTCGGGGACAGGTGTTGGTGCATGAGTTTCTGTCCGGTGGAAGAAGGGACCTGTGCTTATATAGTTTGCTATGGCTATTTCAATATCGCCTAATGTTCCATCATAAATTCTTCTTTTTAGATCTTGAAATTGTTGGTTGAATCTTAGTGGGTAGCCCACCATCAGCTTAACATTATTTCTGCGTGCTGCTTCAATTATTTCCTTTGCTTCTTCGACGTTTCTAGCTATTGGTTTTTCTATCATCATATGTTTTTTTGCTTCAGCTGCGTCTATTGCGCTTTTCAAGTGTAGATGTGTGGGTAAAGCGATTATTACAGCGTCAATTTCAGGATCTTTAAGCATCTGTTTATAATCGGTGAAGGTTTTCCTGACCCTATATCGTTTGGCTCTGCTCAACGCCTTTTTTGATATATCAGCCACGGCTACAAGGCTGGCATTGCCAAGTCTTTTAGCGTTCATTAAATGAATCTGTCCTGCATAGCCTAAGCCTATAATTCCGAGTTTTAAGATCTTCATATATGTTTCCTGCTTTCATACTCCAAGCTTCTTATCTAGCCTTGTTAAAACTAAAATGGTATAAGCCTTATCCATCAGCTTCTTCTTAAAGTCCTTCCTAGGATACCTCGCTGTAAAATATTCAATTGGCTCCCCCCTTGGTATATATAAGGTCTTGCCCAATCCCTCTTTTTCCGCTAGTTGCAAATATTTTATCTTTTTTGGGTTTAACCCTGCGATCTCAGCCGCCGCGGCGTCAAGAGCTACCGGATCCTGGCTAGCCATCACGAGTCCAAGTTTCCGTGGATGAGCACCTGAAACAATGTTTCCATCAACAATACACAGGTTAAATCTCATTAGCTTGTTTAAGGCCACAATCACTTCATTGAGCACCCTATGATATTTGAACTTTTTTGGATCAGGATTACACCCATATATGTTTTTTAAAGCGCACGTTAACTCAATACCCCTCACAGTATACTTTATCTTTGGAACGTTGATTTTTACATCTGCCTCCTTAATTATCTTAGGTATCATGAATTGGAAAGTTCTTCCTTCAACAGTTATATTTGCTCGGACGGCTTCTTCACTTGATAAATTTATCAGCCTAACACCATATTTCTTAACAAGTTTCTCGTAACTCAACATTTTAAAAGCATATTTACAGATCATTGCAGAGGCGTCAGATTCAACTATAGATATTCTTACATCCCCTTCCGTCTTTTCTTGAATCAACTCAATTAACTCAGCTATAAACCTAGGATCCGTTGTCTGCCCAGTAGTATAATCCCAGTAATAACATAAGTTTGGCTTAATAACAATACGTTGAGCTCTATAAGGGAACTCATAGTTTATTAGGCTTAAAGATTCTTCTATGGCATGCTTTATACGGCAGTTTTTAATTTTTACGAGACTAACTAGGCTCATTTACTGGACTATCCAGCACTTTTACCTTTTCTGGGAAGGTTCTCTTCTTATCTAAGATTGCGGAAATATTATCCTGTTTACCAGGGTCTTCGCTTTATTGATGGATACTTGTGGCCTTTTAACTATCAGAAGATCTCTCCGAAGAAAAAGTTGTCTCAATTTTTGTATAGAAAAATCACGTATAATTCTTTTCTTGATTGCATATAGATCATTTGCATTAAGGGTTTTTGTTCGCATAACAACTTCATAAGAAGTGTACCTTGACCAATCACGTGTTAAAATTAAAGAATTTTTCTTGGCGATTTCATACATCTTGGTTCCAGGGTAGGGGGTTAAAAAGTTCAAGTTTATAGCCTCTGGCTCTATTTTAAGGATTAATTTACGGGTGTTATCTAATGTTCCATAATCATCATCAGGCCATCCTAAAATAATATGAGCTTGTCTCGGTATGCCGATCTCCCTTGTAATTTTAAATGTCTTTTTAATAGTTTCTATTTTAACTCCCGGTTTTGCAATTTTGAGTATACTTGGATCTCCTGTTTCAACCCCAAAATGTATGCGTCGACAACCAGCCCTTTTCATCTTTTCTAGGAGCTCGCGATTAACCTCATCGACACGTGACTCACACATCCATTTTATATCAAGTTTTCTCCGCATTAATTCTTCACAAATTTCTAATGCACGCTTTTTGTCATATGCAAACGCCTGACTCCTAAAATCAAATGCTCTAACTTTAAAACGAGAATATAATTCTTCGATTTCATCAACTACCAACTTTATAGGTCTGTAAATGTATTTGCGACCAAATCCAAGGGGGTATGGACAATACATGCAATTGTATGGACAGCCTATGCTGTCTAATATTGTTACACAAGGAAATTGCTCTTCAGACTCGTCTATGAAGGGTTCATAGCCGTCAAGAGGGATGAAATCATAGCAAGGTCTTGGTAAATCGTCAAAATCCATTTCTGTGGAACCTAAAGTGGAAAGAATTTTCCCATCTTTAACAAAGGCGATACCTTTTACAGATTTAAGATCTGTAGATTTTTGAAATGCCCGAACTAGCTCAATTATATTAGCAACATATGGATAGCTGCTGTGCAGAACAGCATCAATTTTGCTTTTGAGTAAAACTTCTTGAGGAAGAACGCGACAAACTGTCCCAACACCAACTATTTTCACGTCTGGAATAAATTCCTTTATTTCATCTAAAACTTTGAGATCATTCTTTATTGAGGGTAGTGAGATCATGGAAAAGATTATGTCTGGATACTCTTTTTTAACAAGCTTTACGCTTTGATCGTTGCCCAGGCGTAATCTTTGGCAATCAATAACCTTAAACTCATACCCTCCTTTCAAGAGGAGGGCCGAAGCATAGGGGAAAAACGGGATGAGGGGTGTTTTGCCAGTTTCTTTCCATCTCGGGTTAATGGGGATTGCTGTACCAAATCCACCCGCGTTCTCTCTCCAGAGCGTCTGGTGGGGTGGACTTGGTAGATTTAAGAGGAGAATTTTAGGGTCTTTATTCACGGCACAGAATCCTTCGTTATTAATCAGGCAGAAACAGGTTTAACTAGAAACCAAAAATCGGATGCTAGGGAAATATCTTATTAAAGTAAGGGTTCCAAACTTTCTTGTATAACCAGTACAAAGTACTACAAAGAGAACTTCTTGGGATCTCGACAGATTGATTCCGTCTTAGTTGCGTTTTCCATAAACCCTTGTATTCCTCGCCCCCTCTCATAAAATCAAATTCTGAAAGTCCCTCTCTGATACAATTCTCCATAACATGGGCTATTAGTAAATTTCCAACACTATATTCAGAATAATTTGGGTCAAATCCAGAAAGATATCCATAGAACTTCGTTTGATCTTTGAACCCGTAAATTGCCGCAGCGGGTTCATCAGAAAGTTTGAGTAAAAACAGCCCTAATCGCCCCTTCTTCGCGAAAATTTTTGCAATTTCTAAATGAAAATTACGAAAACTTGTATTAGCAAAGGCACCTGGTGATCCTCTTAATTCCCATCTTTTCTGATGAAGCTTGAATAGCAAATGCATGCCCTCAGTGCATGACTCGACATTAGAGTAATCCGAAAACGCTACTTTGAAATTTTTTTTAGCTTTCTCCATGTATCTTCTTAGATTGCGTCTCATATTTCGGCCTAGGCTGTCTAAAAATGCGCTAGGGGATTTGGGGAGTTGCTTATAGGGGCATATAGAGGAGGGTTTTAAAGCTTTCGACAATTTGCTTAGAGTCGGTATGGACTTTGAATTTTCTGGGATTTCAGTTAATTCTATATAAATCCACTTTTCTGGAAGTCTATTTAAGTATTCAATAAACATCCGTATACATTCTTCCGTCTTACCCGCTATTATGAAATCGTTATAGTCTGTATGAGGGGTTCCGATAAAAGATACTTTGCCTCTATGAAGACCATGTATTTTTCTAGTGGAATACATTAATGGCGCAATTCCAATAATGTGATCTTTTTCTGTGGCTAGTAAAAGAATAAGTCTTTGATTACTTCCAAAATACTTCCACCAGGTCGAAAGCCATTCCCACGTTGAAAAAATACTATGTTCACATCTCTCAAGGAGAATATTCCACTCCTTTTCAAGACCCAGAAAATCAGAATAATTGTCGATCTCAACTATTTTCATTGTCGACCTGAACCTAGAAATAATTTTACAAGTTGGATAATTGCTTAAAAATCAATTTTCAAATATGTTATTAAAAGCATGTTTTATTGACAAGCAGCTATCCTTCCCTTATGCTCCTCCTTGTAACGCTCCTTTTTAACACCTCTATGAGTAGAAAAACAGCAATACTCATTGCCGCTAAGGTCCATGAAGGTACATGGTAATCTAAAAATATGAAAAGTAGTATGTCAAATGCTGCGCTCATGAGCAAGGTCACTTGGGCGACTATAAGATATCTCACTAAACTTTTCACGCATTCACCTTCTCAGAAATCGTATTCTCGGGTGGGGGCGCAGGTATATTAAAAAATTCATAGAAATGTTTTTTGAGAAACTTTGGCTTATATCCAAAAACATTTTTAGCCCATCTCATGCTGTAATTATAGCATTTTTCCACAGTTTTTATGTCGATAACCAAGTTATCCTCCGCTTTTTCTAAAGTTGACGCTACTTCCAAAACCTTAATTCTCTCTAAAGACTTAAGGTTTTTGAGTAAAAGATTGAAGCCCCCAATTAAACTTTTAACTTCCGATAGGCTTCTCGGCTCCGGCGGAGTTATAGCCTTTGGATTTCCATTAAAATAAATTTCATCCCACCCATTGTATGTCATGAAGAGACTTGGGTGTAGGCTGATAACAATATATTGCTTCTTAGCAACAGCTATCCAGAAAAGCCTGAAGTCTGAAAGTTTGCCATCCCACCGCTCCAGTATCGAAGATGGATAAAAATTTATCCCCTTATAGTAGGCGGGGGCCTTCACGATGTTTGATGAAAAGTCAAATTTTATGCCTAAATCTCTAAGAGCCTCAAGATGTGGTGGGACCCAGCAATTCCCGGGAGCTCTGAAAGAGGATATCTCTTTAGATGGAAACATTTTCTGAAGTGTTAAGATCCCACCCCTTCCCTCTATTTGGCCAGTTAATGGATTAATGCGGGATGTTTCCCTCTTCAGTGAAACTTTATAGGCCTTTTTGTAACTCTTCACATCAGTAAATTCAAAAATTGTTGGGTGCACCGAATGGCTAGATGAGTGATAGCCTATTTCGTGCTCCTCAAGTAAATCAACTATCCTAGGATAATTTTGTAATTCGTCAGCAACGTGTCCCGTTATAAAGAAAATACCTTTAAAGTCATATTTATTTAAGAGATCTATAGTCGCGTGTAGTGCTAAGAATGCCCTCTTATTGGTGAAGTCTTCAACATCAAACGTTAAAAATATTTTGCGCATTTTAACACGCCAATCTCCTATTCACGCTCTAACACACTTTGAGCCCCGATGCACTACATATCTACAACTTTTTCAGGAAATTTTCTAGGTATTGAGTCCACGGTTTTAAAAACCACTTAAGTAGCGGGAACGCTATAACCGATTTCACTCCGTAATATTTATATGCTAAAGAGGGATTTAGCGAAACTGCCTTATAAAACACAAGCAATTTAATGGCTGCAACAACCTGGTAAAACTTAAGTCTCTGAGTAATATCTCTACCAAGATTTGATATATAATTTATAGTAAAAGAGCTGGCAAGAGATTCACCACCACTCTTATCGAGAACCCTTAAGTAATGGTATGCAACCCCCACATCATGCGCAGGGTCACCTATATCCGCCCATTCCCAATCCGTCACAACCATGCGGTCTTCATCATTCAAGAAAGCATTTCCGGGACAGTAATCGCCATGAATAAGAGAGTATTGATCGCAGAAATTTGCTGATTCATTATCTCTGAGCCAGCGGATCACTCGACTAAAGTCTCTAGTGAGGTCTATACCATAGTCATTTGACAAGTAATTTAAAAGATTTTCAAGGTGAATTATTTGACGCCTTGCAAACTCATATTTATTATGCGGGATTTTAAGACACTCGATTCCTAAATCTCTTAATTCTAAACTATGTAGTTGAGCAAGGGTTTTTGCAAAAAGCCCTAGATGGTTAACACTTTTCTCTTTCATTCTCTCGTAACTCATTATATTAAACGGGAAACCAAGGTATCTGTAACTGTTTTCACAAATGTACGCGCGGGGAGCTGGAAAAGAAAAAAGTTCTAAACTCTTAAGAACCTGATATTCCCTTAAACATTTACCTGGATCATAGTTGTCAAAATCCATTTTTAAAACTGGATCCTCATTTTCTGGGTATAGTTTAAGGATTAGTCTCTTTTTTTGCCTTACTCCATCTCTTAAATATGTTAGTTGAAAAGAGAATACTCTGTTTGAGACCCCTCCACCCAATCTCTTCATGTCAAAGACCCTAATTTGCGTGGCGTTTTTTGGCAAAATTCTACTAAGATCACTTTTATTAATCACGAAATATTCTTCGACTTTTCTCCTAAGTTTTCTTATGATTAACGTACTTTAGCCTCCTCAAGAGCGCGTCTGGTAGGGAATCCCAACGCTACGGGGTAAAAGGCGCCATTATTATTCATCTTTTTTAATAGCTCGTCCTTCAGAGCATTTATTTGTCTCATATAGTGACTACGGAGATATTTATTCCGGTAGAATTTAGTTAAGAAGTAGATGTTTAGGTAGATTTCATTGGCAATTTCCTGTATCTCTTCACAAGATGAATCATTTTGATTAATCGCTTTCATCCAAGACTCTAACATAATTTTCTCCTTAATTCCCTTAAGATACCCTATAGGATTATTCACCAGCTTGATAATTCTATCAAATGTCTTTTCATATAAGGCGTGCAATTTTCTAAAAGTCCTCCTGAACTGATATTTACTGCAAATAATATTTTCAACATAAGCTCTTTTAGGGCTGCCTTTTGGATCCAATGAGTTGCAATGTATTCTATACACGTGTAAGGGCTCGAAGACAGTTTTCGCTTTCCAACCTTTAAGGAGCAACCTATAGCATACATCTAAGTCTTCATATGCAGGTAGGTTATTATCGTACCCGTACTCTAAACTATCAAAAGCCGCTCTCCGAAAAAGAGCACAACCTAGGGATCCTTTCCATCCTGCATGAAGCGAGTATTTAGTGCGAATTTTATCAGGTATCCAAATAGTTTTGAAATTCCTTCTTTCATTCCAAAAGATCGAACCAGTGACAACAAATCCGGTTTTTGGATCTTTCATCATTACGTTGATGGTTTTTGTCACATACTCTGGCAAGAGTTTATCGTCTGCATCTAAATTAACAAAATACTCGCCACATGAAAGCTTAATACCATTGTTTCTCGCAGAAGCGACCCCTCTCCTAGGTTGATAAACATAATGTACAGGGTAACTTTTTGCAATTTTCTCTGTATTATCTTCTGATCCGTCGTCTACTACTATCACTTCAATATTTGGGTAAGTTTGGTTTAGGGCACTCTCAATAGCCTCTGACAAGTATCGCCCATAATTATATGATGTTATAATGATACTTACGAGGGGATTCTTTTCCTCTTTAGGGCTTGCACCATTTTTATTCAAAGTCTTATGTCACCCATATGGATGATGATTTGAACTTAATATTGTAACGCTCTCTGGTAAATTCTTAACAATTTTTTGATTGCTGTTGTGTAAGAATAGTGTTCTACAACCCTTCTCCTTCCACTTTGGCCTAGTCTGATTCTAAGATCTTCATTTTGTAGTAGATAATCTATTGCCTCGGCAAGCTTTTTCTCATCATTTGGTGGAATGATTACTCCGCTTTCATTATTCCCAATAATTTCGGGTATTCCTCCAACAGCGGTTGCAATAACAGGTGTCCCGCACGCAAGTGATTCCAGGATTGTCATGGGTAAAGCTTCTTTAAAAGAAGGCAGGACAAAAATAGATGATCTTTGATACCATTTTACCATATCTCGCTGTTCCTGCTCGCCAAGGTATTCTATCTTGTGGTAACCTCTCTCATTTTCTCTATCTATTTGTCTGCGTATATAGTTAAGATACCCGGAATCCCAGTCTGACGGACCAATTAATACTAAGTGAACCCTGTTTCTTAAGAGGCGTAAGGATCTTAGTAGAACATGAACCCCCTTACTATATGTTATTCTTCCGGCAAATAAAATTAAGTTACTATTTTTCTGGGCAGCAGGACGAAATTTTTCAACATCTACACTATTTGGTAGGTAAATAACTTTGTCTTGGCTAATCCCCAATTCAATAAATTCTTTCTGCATCTGTTCTGTAATGGCAATATATAAATGAGCGATGTTCTTCAATATGAATCTGCTTAAAAAGTATTTTTTATAAAAATTAAGCAAAAATCCATGAGACTGAAATATTTTAGGTTTTTTTAAAGTGTATGCAAAAAGCGGAAGCGTCATGTCTCCCCCATGAAAATGTATTACGTCATATTTTCTCATGATGTGCATGAAGTATCCGGGGATCAAATTTACACCCTGTGTCACTCTGTCGGAGTGAGCTACCGGTAACCAATTTAGCGCTGGAATTTTATAGATTCCTACGCCATCTTTTACCTCAGTCCTATAACGCCAGTATGGCTCCCATTTTCGATCCATATTAAAAGTGAGGATATCAGTTTGTATACCTGCTTTGTTGAGTTTTACCGACAGCTCATGAATTGTTGTTTCGGCCCCTCCTTTAATTGGATAGAATGAGGGAGTTACCATTAAAACCTTCATTTTTAAGCCGCCTCAATCTATTCTAAAAGGACAGGTTATCTGAAACCCACTTTCATAAATTAAAACGTTTTTTGGAGACTAGCCATTTTAATCCTGTTAGGTTTCCAGCGAAGATTCCCTTTAAAATGACTATTTGATATTTCCAGTCTTGTTTCATCTTTATTATGTGTGTCATAATATTATATATCAGCACTGCGATTCTATGCATTTTTGATAGCTTTTCCCCCTCTAAGATCAGATAATAGAAAATTAATTCATCTTCAATTTTTGCTAAATATGTATTTTTTAAGTCAAGGAAGCGGCTCATCGATTGCCCATGCCTAATGTGATACACTTTTGCCTTTGGGTTAAAAACGGTTCTATAACCTTTCTTCCATAACCTCCAGCCAATAATTTGTTCAAAATTGATTCCGTGCTCTAAAAATACTGGCAATCTAATGTCTCTGAGAACATTACGCTGAGCTGACATATTAGCTGCCATGCAAAGTAATGAATCAACTATATTTTGGCATCTGAAGGATTTTTTCGTCTTAAAGTAGCCAGCTTTGGAAAGATATACTAAGTGCTTTTCCTGTCCTTCTAATGGGGTGTCACACAGCTTATCGTAAGCCATTCGTTTTTGGGTCTCCCCACAGAAAGCGGTAATTTCAGACGTGTTATCAATTATTTTTAGCTTTTCATTTATGAGATATGCCGGAATAACATCTCCCGAAACGCCGGAGATGTTATGCTGTTCATACATTGAAACATGTTCTTTAATGCAATTGGAGTCAACTATAACATCATCATCTAAAAATAGGATTATCTCTCCAGAAGCATTTTCTATTCCCTCTTCATATGCCTTCAGGAGCCCCTCATGCTTCTGCAATAAAAACTGTAAGTCAAAATGCTGTTTGAAACGTCCCGCCAACTTTATTGTTTCATTATCACGAGACTTCAAAATCACTATGACTTCAAAATCCTTAAAGCTTTGATTTTTCAGTGAATTAAATGTAAATTTAATTAATTTGGGTCTTCCGATGGATGGAATTAAAATGGTGACTTTATGCGTCATAATTCATGCCTTCGAGTTTAATTACTGCAATTTATGTCTTTACCTGCCTCTTTTTAAAAGAAATTGACGACCCTTACTAATGCAATCTTTCTATCCAATTGATAAATGGCTACATGTTTCTGTAAATCTCGCAGTAACTGTTTGAATAAACTTTGTTAATGAATTCAAGGTTAGATAAGATATCCGTTATATTCCATGAATCCCAGCTAATAATTATGCCATCAATAATGTTTGCCTTGTTAAGAAATAAAATTCCGCTGGGCGATATTGTTGTCACGTTAAGTAAAACTTCTGTATTACCGCTATAAATCATCCCATAGCTTCTCAGAACATGATCTATGGAAGTGATATCCGCGTATACTTTTAGGTAATTAGTCATATATTTAGAAATCCAGATAGCGCCAACTACATCAGGTTCATCGAAGCATCCCATACGTGAGCGTAGAAAAGTTGCGCCCATTCTATATTTACTTAAGGGTAATGACCAACTCTGTACTCCAGCAAGCTCGTAGACGAAGCCCGTTTGGAATAGGAAATAAGATCCTAACACAGCTAATAGAAAAATTGAGCTTAAAAGTTCATTTTGCCGTTTGAAAATCAATTGTACTATTGTTTCTGCGCCCATGACGCATAATGGTGCCAAAAATATCAGTAAAACATGATAAAATCTTGTCATATTCATTAAATTGGCTAGACCCGGAACAAAAATTAGGGCAAATAAGAATAACATGGCCACTATAGCGAAAATAATATTCCCTTTCCTGGTCTGTCGTTTTTCATCAAAGATTAACTTTACAAAACCAACAACAATGAGGATTTCTGTAAGATATGCAGATAACCTGCCGAGCATGTTCCAGATACTTGGTGGAGGCTCAAGTCCTAGGCCCATTAGCACTGTTTTCTGCCTTGTTCTCAAGTTAAATAGCTCATCTAACCGCTCATATAAATACCTTCCATATGAAACGAAGCTAGTAAAGACGGCTGAACTAGATGTATAAAGGTACCAAGCGAACGCTATAGTGAAGAAAGCCACGATTATGGTTATAGTGATATTCCTGTTAAACTGTTTTGTCAGTAGCAGAAAGATCCAGGCGGCAGAGATGAATAATAGAAATATTTCTGCAAGCGCGTAGTGGGATATCACTAGAGCGAAGCTGAAAACTATGAATAATAGTGCTCTCATAAGAGAACTCGGCTTTTTATTTAAGACAACAAGTAATAATAGGACGAAGAATAATTCTGCTATCATCTGTCTACCTAGACCTAAGATTTCAGTATAGAATACATTTTGCGCCATGAAGAGAAAGACAGCTATAAAAGATCTCTTTTCCCCCAAATTCTTTCGATATAATTCATATAGAGCCAGCGGTACTAAGGAGAAAATAAGTGGATAAACAATTTTAAATATCCATGTCGGGTCAATATTTAACAAGGCTGAATAGATTGTTGGAAGAATAGTGATACTGAGCATTGAGTATATTTTTCCATATCCTATATCCCAAGAATAAATAAATGCTGATCTCCATCGACCATCGCTTTCTGTAAGTTTAAATATATAGTATTCTATTGGATTGTCAGATCCAAAGGAAACTATGTAATTGGATATAAGCGATGCATGAAGGAGAAGAGATGTTGCGATTATAAATATAATTAATGGATACGACTTTGAAACTAATGAGTTTTTAGCGAGAACGCTAATGATGAATAGAAATAGAATTAGTATTATTGTAAGGAGAAGCAGTATATTATTTCCATAAAGGTTTACATACATTGCCCCGATAATGCTTAGGATTGGAAGTATTGAAAGAAAAATTGCTAATCGAAATAAGTTTGGAGTTTCAAAGAAGTGGAAGTCAAAGTTTTTCCCTTTAAGATAAACTAAGATACTTCCTATGAAAACGAAACTATTTATGGTGATAATTAGTGGTGACAATAGTGAAAGTGGACGTGGGATACCTAGCAGGGGGAGTAGCTCGTTTAATAGAAGCCCTACAAGCATTAGAAAGGCAATACTCAAGCCTGCTGAGAAAACGACTACTTCAGTTTTGTTGAGGTCGGTTGTATTCAGTATTCTAAGGATTATATATCCAGGAATGAATGTAAGAAAGAGGAATCCAATAACCTGTCTAGCAACTGGGATATCAGCTAATATTGTTAGGCAGAACGCTGTCTGTAACATTAATACGGTTGCCAGAAAGTCTATAGGTGTACGTTTACCAATTGCAAAATTTTCCAAAAATTAACACCTCTTTAATCAATATTTACTATATGTTTTTCCATTCTATATTAGGTGATGACAATACTTATATGATTCATAACATGATAAATATGAAATGAGTCGTGTGAGCAATTTTATCATTCAATGTTCAGGTAGGTTAAGGGATGTAAAATGAGACTATTCAAATCTTACTTTAAAACTCTAGTTCTGCTTATTCTTTTAGGGATCTTTTGCGTTTCCCTTGCAATAGCTCCGTTATTTTATAAACTTACTATACCTAGCCAAGGTAAAATAACAGTTCCTAAAATACCGACAACTATAGTCCACAGAAGCGAAATTCGCGGAGTATTTATTTGGGAAACCATATTTGGGTATGACCATGATTGGGATACTATTATGTCAACTTTGGCAAAATATGGTATAAATGCCGTTTTCGTGGCTGATTTCAACACTCATCATCGATTTCCAGATTCTGAAATATCTGCCGCTATTGAAGCTGCGCATCGATATGGTTTGGAATATCATAGTGTGATGATGTGTCTTTCCGAGACATCTCCTCCACCACCCGGCGTAGATACTTATGCCAGAGACCACACTGGTAATATTATTTCGGAATATGTTCAATGCCCTCTACGAGCTTATAACTATGTTCTCAAAGCCATTAAGGATTACCTTCAAGCTCATCCTAACATAGATGGTTTAATGCTGGACCACATAAGACACTATTGGGCTGATTCTTGCTACTGTGATCAATGTAAGGCAGCGTTCCAGCAATGGCTTGGAGAAGAAATAACGGATTGGAGACCCTTCTACCCAGATGGCTCCAGATGGCTAGAATTCGCCGAGTGGAGGACAATTCCTATCAGCAACCTTGTCAGAGATATACGCAATTTAGTTAAATCCATCAATCCAAATATTGTTTTAAGCGCTTCTGTATGGACATATTATGATGGAGTTGCTTGGGCCTGGCGGTTATGGCTAGGGCAGGATACAGGATACTGGATTAAGGAGGATTACTTAGATTTTGTTGTACCTATGATGTATACTGACACCATTTACGGTAGTGGTGAGACCCTACAAAGCTATATTGATACGTGTTTGCCTTATATGGTTGCGGGTCCGGAAGGAAAAATTCCATTAGTTGCAGCCTTATACTGGATAGAAGGAATTACCCCTCAATTGGCTAGGGATCAGGTGAATTATGTGAGGAGCAGAGGGCTTGATGGATGGATATTCTGGCACTATTCGGGGCCAGGTGATAGTGAGCCAGGACCTAACATTGTAGAGGCATTAAAGCTGATTAATATGCCCCAAACATTTGATATAAGCAACATAAATGTCGAAGTCTCTGGAAACACCGCTACGATCACATGGCAAACTGATCTGCCAACCACAAGCAAGGTTGAATATAACACATCACCGCTGTTCACTGCTGTTCAACGAGAAGCATATAACGGTTTCTACTATTGGGATATAGAGAAAAACTATGTTTTAACAGCTGAAAATTCTTCACTCGTAACTACTCACATTCTGCATCTATCTAATTTAGAAAAGGGTAAGACGTACTACTTTAGAGTCCAGAGTCAAGGTTCTTCCGGGATCGTGACAAGTAAAGTATATACATTTATAGTAGGACCGTAAATGGGTTCATCCCCCAACAAGATAATCAATTTGCGCTTTAACAAAACCACAAAACCAAGCTATTCTTTTAAAGGTATATTGGAGTGGTAATAGAAAAACGATTTTGCGGTGTATTATTCCATATGCTATAATAGAGTAGAGTATGCCTGCTGCTAAGCCTCCAAAAGGCGACATTTTCCAAGGAGCTATGGCTCTATTATTTTTGCGATATAAGGTATACCCTCCATATCCATGCCAAAAACCTTCTCTCCATAAATCCACTAGATTCTTTCTGCGCCTTTCGTAAAATATTGCAGGGGTAGCTCTATAGAGTATCCATCCAGCATTTTTGACCCTATATTCGACGTCCATATCCTCTCCTGCCCCACTGATACGCTCATCAAAGCCTTTAACACTCTTAATAGCATCAACACGATATATCGACCCGCCGGTTCCAAGCGCACGTGTTAAGTCTGTTTCACCCCCATACTTATGATCAACTGCCTGGTACGATGCGTCCTCTAAAAAACCGATTAAATTATTTTGCAGATAGAGGCCATATCTCGCCTTTGCTATACCAACTTTAGGATTTATTTCCATAAATTCGACCTGTTTTCTTACATGGTCTTCCGGAAGAATCATGTCGCCATCAACCCAAACGATATATTTTCCAGAAGCATTATTCACAACTAAGTTCCTAGAGTATCCCAACCCCCGCCAATTCTGATGAATAATTTTGACCTTCATTGCAGATTTGGTCGCGTATTCCTCTATAATGGAGAGAGTTCCGTCAACGCTTCCATCATCTACAACTATTAATTCTATAAGTTCGTGAGGGTAATCTTGCTTCATAATACTCTCCATGGTCTCCCTAATAGTACTTTCACAATTCCTAACACAAACCCCAATAGTGACATTAGGATTACACATTTTTTCTCACCGAGATGTTCCGTGTCGTTAAAGACAACTTTGACTATTTTTTCCAGGAGATGTATCTCTTCCCACAAATGTAGCTTACCAAGCCGCCTGCCAAAACAATGTTATCGATGAAAAACTCGATGAAGACCCGTCTAGCAAAAACCAGTAGACCTAGAACTGAAAAAATGATTGTTAGGCTGAGCGGGGAAAACGGTTTCATAATGATTAAGGTTATGCCACTGGCCACTGATGCTAAGAAGATCATGGGGTTAAAAATGAACAACATTATTTCAGGTATTGCTATCCTTTTCGGGAGAAAAAATCTCCTCTTTAAAAGGAGCTTAAAACATCTGATCCATAAAGCTATAAGATGATTCGCACGCCGAAGCTTAATCTTAAACTTCATTAACAGGCTTGGTGGAAAGCTGCTGTAGAATACTGCGTCAGGCACTAGTATACTTCGATATCCATTTAACACAACCTTCAAGGCGGTTCCGGAGTCATCGGAGCCAGTTTCATGATCAAATGTATCAAAAGCACTTCGCTTAAAGGCACAAAACCCGCCTTCAAACCTTATTGTTGAATGAACCTTCGATTCACCTAGCCTAATGAAATTCGTAAGTTGCAAATAAAGCTCCTCAGATCTAGTAACCCATGTCTCATAAAAGTTCTCATTTAAACCTCTGCCGGTGACGGCGCCAACCCTTGGATCAGCCATGAAAGGTAGTGCTTTTTGAAGGATGTCTGGTGACCACGTTGTGTCAGCATCGGAAACTACTACAATAGGCTTAGTTGATGCGCGCAGAGCCCTATTCAGAGCTGCCGACTTCCCTACCCGCGTGTTCTGTCTCACTAATTTGATGGCTAAATCCGAGTACCTTCGCATAAAGCTTTCAACTTTATCTATGGTGCCATCATTTGAGGCATCATCAACAACGATTATTTCCATTTTCTTTTTTGGATATAGGATTTTTCTAAGATTTTCCAGCTTAGTCTCAATATTTTTCTCTTCATTATGAGTTGGAATCAAAATGGATATCTCTGGTTCAAATTCTATATTTACTTTAATGTTCCAAGGTTTATTGATGTGCTTCTTAATATAGAGATAGTATGCTAGGTAGGTTGTCGAGAAGATGAGAAAAGAAGATAAAAAGATAAGTTCCAGCACTTTAATCGCTACTTTTCCTTAAACTATGTGCTGGGCAGTTCTTCAGACAAAGTTTTAAGTTTCTTCTTCAGTAGCCTAAAGGTTTCAATAGCATGCTTCTCTTTTGAGACGCCTACTGCCACACCTTTTATGTTTGGTAAGCCCGCTATGTAGTCTATGGCTTCTTCCGGCTTCAGGTAACCAGCTGCCAAGATACTAATGGCTAAAACGTTAGGCTTTGTTAGCTCCTTCAAGGATCTTTCACATTCCTCCCTGGATGGCACCATTTGGAAACCAGCTTTATTAAAAGGCGCGGCGACTATAATGTCATCTAGGTATATGTTCCATTCCTTAAACTTCTTAACAAATAGAGTGAAGTTACCTGTGTTAAAGCCTGGTGCTATACCAGTCTTCAATAGAAATCTGATATAATGTTTAAAGATCCATTCTAGGTTTAAGCTGAGACATAAATCGGTTAGAATTTGATGTAGTAAAACGGATTCGATGCTCATTCTTCTCCCAATGGAACGCTTAATTCTACGAAGTTCGTAAAGTAGGTAAGTTTTAATAAGTGATTTTAAGTCCGATCTCAAAATTCCATTTAGAGCTAGGGCAGCAACGCGAATATTCCCAGAGAAGATTATTTCTCTAATAGCTCTTTTTGTTAAGCCTGGAAGACCACCAAGAGTGGAAGATATCTTAACATATTCATAAGCATAAGGTATGATTGCATATAATCTTAAATCCCTATTCTGATTCTTTCGCAGATTTCTTAGAATAGAAAGTGTTTTCTCGCTTACTGAGAACATGAATCCGTCAGCGCCATTTTGGATAGATAGATCTACTATTTTAGCGGCATACTCTGGGCTTGTTATTTCGTCTCCTCTAGCCCTTCTCCTCTCCTGCGAGAGATGACTTATTCCATGAAATGGGTTGTCCCCGACGAGCAAAACCTTATCCTCATTCTTCAATCCAATCAGCCCTAACTAAAATCTCATCGATTAAAGCGTCAACTCTCGCAGCGGTTTCGAAACACGGCTCAGCGTTTTCTTTTTGGGTAACTGCCTTTATAAACTGCTCATCCTCACGATAATATTCTGGGCTCCCAAGCCAGAAGCCGCAATAATCACCTAAATCATGCTTAAACATCTTCTGCGATCTTCCATCTTTTAGGCTTAATGTCAGCTCATCATCATTTACACTTAAGCTTCCTCCAGAACCCTCGATTAGGAAACCGACTTCAGGCATTCGATATCCATTCATACACCATGAAACTCTGAAATCTCCAGCAATACCGTCTGAAGTCATGGCCTTAAAATAAGCCGAGTCTATTGAGCAGCTACTCACAGTTGACTTAACCTTAACATCTTTAATCCCAAAATCATTAAAGAACCATAGAGCTAAATCAAGCGCGTAGCAACCTAACTCTCTGATCACATCAATCCGCGGCGCATTGACCTTTGATTTATTTTCTAATCCGAAAAAGTCGGATGAATAGGCATAAGCCTTAAAGTATGTTGGGGCGCCAATAATATCCATGTCTAATAGACTCTTTGCCTTCATAAAAGTGGCTGAGAAGCGCCTTACATAGCCAACCATGTTTACTCCACCATACCTGCGTGCTAGGTTACAGATCATTCTAGCTTCATCAGAGTTTGAGGCTAAGGTTTTCTCGACGAATAAGTTACACGTAACACCACTTTCATAGAGACTCTTTACAATAGGAAAATGCGATCTTATGGGTGTAGTCACATAAGCAGCATCTAAGTCAACATTAGAGAGCTTTTCAACGCTGTCAACTATTAGAGTATCTCTAAAAATCTTCTTTAAAAATCTTCGGAGAAATCCACTTTTCTCACATATAGCTATGAGGCGAACGTTGGGTAATATGTTCAGTATCCCAGCATGTAACATACCCATTTTACCAAAACCTACAATAGCAATATTTAGTCTGCGCATTTCCAACTAGAATCGCCTATCTTAAATTTTCTGAAGAAATCGTCATGTTAAGCCATAACCCGGTAAAACACCCATGATAATGAAAATTATTAGTTGTGATATTATATAGCCAGAGTTCAAAAAACAGGAATCCTTGAAAAGCTTTCCTCTCAGGATCCCAGGAAATAAGGCAATTATCTATATTTAACAAGATTTCATTAAGCTTTAAACTTAGGAGCTTAATTTCAGGAGAATGCTCATCTAAAATATAGTTGAATGAGAAAGTTATGGGGATTTCCACAGATTGCTCATTGGCCACGAAGACCGAGATGTTTAAGAGCGACGGTAGGATGCTTGGAGAGCGATTCTTAAGTGGTCCAAAACTTGTCGGCGCTGGCTGGGATTGGTTTCTAAACTTCACCTGAACAATATAGTAAGCACAGCATCCTAGATGATTCGTTATGCCGAGATGAATTGTGTAGGTTTGGCCACGCGTGATGTTATATGGATAGTTTTCGCCCCTGCGATCCGCATCCAGAATCCATAGTTCTGTGAAAAACTCCACTCTAGGATGAACCAGGGTTCTGCTTAGAAAGGGTGAGGCGGCGAGAAGTGCTATAATGCAGATGCCAGTCCAATAAAGGAGACTATGCTCTTTAATGCTCAATAACATTACCCCTATTCTTTTCACGCCTAGTTAAATAAAGCCAGGTTGCATAGCCGCCAATAATAATGCAGAGAGCCCCGACACCAGAGCCGATGTAGTTAAGCATGAAGTCCTGTTCTTTAATCTCCCTCGCCTTACGCCTTAAAACCTCAGTTTTATCCATAATGCTCTCGGTAATTAATAGGCATTCGCCAGCATATTTGATGGCATGCTCATAGTCGCCATTAATATAGGCTAATTTAGCCTTTGAGAGGAGCCAGCCCGCCTCATTAAGGAAGCCTGTTAATTCAGTAATGTTCGCTCCGTCCTTTTCAGCGTTAACGAGAGCCCTATAACAGGCGGTAACTTTAGCTTCAGCATCCGAAATAATCCGTTGAGCTTCGTCACCGCCGATGCCTAAGCAAGTCCGAGAACTATAATGTGTGGAAGCTATGAGAAGTGCAAGCAATATTAGGAATCTTAATAGACCCTTATCCAAAGAAAACACCATCCAACTAAATTGTTAATGTAATTTTGCAGCCTGACCCCGTCTTCTCCTCTTATTGCTTGTTAGTGGGGAGCACATATTCTCAAGATTTTTTCTCTCTAAAATAGCCGTCTCCATCTCCCTTTGAATTTTTGAGAATTTAGTCATAAAGCTCTCATATTTCTCTAAAAAAATGAACCCCTTCTCAGTAACTTCGTAGCCGACTTCACCTAAGCGGAGTAAACCGAGACTTATGATTCCATTTAAATATTTCTCCAGAAGTGCATGGCTCAGATTAGCGGCATACATTATCCTGGTTTTTTTAGTTGCGCCGCTGGCAACGCTTGAGACAATGTCAGCTACAATTTCTATTTTACGCCTATATTTAACCATCCGTAAAACCTCAAACATTGTTTAATCAGTTTAGAGGAAAGAAACTAGAGGGAGGAATCTTTAAGCGTGTAGTGGAGCCAGCCTCTTCCACCCTTCCTCTTCTGTAGGTTCGCGGTCTTCTTTGGTTTATTTGAGGGGTTCTTAATCTGTTCCTCCTTAATATGACCCCTCATAAACTCTTTAATGAATTTCCTCCATCCACCAATATAGGGGGTTACATTAAAGTCTTCAGCAAAAGCTTCAGGCATATAATGTTTAAGTATCTCATGGAAATTTGGCGGCCTACAGTCTTTAGTTGCCAGTATTACAGTGCCTTTGTCAATAAATAGCTTAAGAAAATCTTTACTAGCAATACCCTCAGCCCTAATCTTGTCATCGATCCTAGTCCGCCATAGGCTCTTCCATTCAGCTTTTAAATCCCTAACAAAATTCCTCCACTCAATAAAATTATCTACATAATCCCTCCCTGAAGGGAGCGGATTAGAAAATTTTCCATTTTCGCTCTTGTTGTTCATTCCATGGGCAACCTTCAACCTAGCACATTTACCACAATTTTTACAGATTTTTAATTAGGAAAAGAATTTATTATGAATTGCGAAAGGAAATTCTGTAAGAGAACTTCAGAAAAACTTTGAGGAAAAATAAGTAAAACCTCTTTTTGGTTAACCAGCAGTCATCAGAATAAGGCTAAAATTCAATGATGTCTTCTCCTCTATATTGAGCAAATAGATTGAGGATCCATCTTTATAATTCAAAATGCTTTAAATAGTTTAGCCCTTACTTTAATATTGTGACACTATCATGGACACTAAAATATTAAAGGCTATAGGAATAGTGGCGGCAGTAAGTCTTATCTTAGCTAGTGCAGGGTATACTCTTGGATTGCTCTCATCCAGTGTTCGCATCAGCTCCTCAGGGGTTATAGCATCAGTAAACCTAGCGGTTTATTGGGATAACACATGCACAAATCCAGTAACAGCAATAGACTGGGGGACAATTCGCCCTGGTGAATCAATGCCACTTGAGATATTTATAAAGAATACAGGGAATGTTCCAATAACGCTGTCATTATCAACGGAAGGTTGGGACCCCTCTAACGCTGGAAGTTACATAACTTTAACATGGGATTATATAAGTGGGACAAAAGTTCAGCCGGGCAGCGTCTTAAAAGTAACCTTAAAGTTAACGGTTTCAAGCAGCGTTCAAGGAATAACAAGCTTCAGCTTTAACATTGTCATAACTGGGACAGAGAGCCCGTAGATTACATAGGATTTCAATGGGTTATCCCTCCAGCGTTAAAGAAATCGTGCTGGTGGGATTATGAGAAGGACCCTCATTATATCGTTATTTTTAGCATCATTATTAATGGTTACCTTAGCTGTGAATCAATCTTTTGGCTTAAGTGCGTCTAGAAGGAATATTCAAATAAAAGTTGTTGGCATCTCAGTTTACTCTGATAAATCGTGTAGAAATGTTCTTACGTCGATTGATTGGGGCATTATTAGGCCCGGCTCATCAAAAAGTATCATGGTGTATGTGAAGAATACTGGCAACGTGATAGTAAGATTATCGTTGTCTACAGAGAATTGGATCCCTGAACAAGCCTCAAAATATATCTCACTAACATGGAATTATATGGGACAGAGGCTTCTGCCCGGCAGAGTGCTAAGCCTAACCTTAACGCTAACGGTCTCGCCAGAGATATCGGACATAAGGAACTTCAGCTTTGACATAGTTATAACTGGACTGGCAATCTCCTAACAACTTTGTCCTCCCCCTAATAAGACTATAAGAGTAATCTGCGTTAACGAACGTGAATAATTTAGGAGCGAAATTTTCCCAGCGTAACAACTTTTTAGAAATCTTGGAGATTTTGGCCAGCGTTCTCAGAAGTAGACTAAGAGCTTTAAGGTGCGCGCGATGGCTGGGGGATGCAATAATGATTGCAGAATTCACAGTGTAGAGTATCCAATGATAGATCCACTCCTCAAGTCTCAACCTTTCAATGAAATTCCACAAAATTAGCTACAAAACTTTTAAATTTCTTGGCTAAATTAAAATGATGTTGATATACCAGCTCTTAAAGTTTGATGAGCATGCTCAGCCGGGTTACCCTAGCCTGGTAGGGGGCAGGCCTGCTAAGCCTGTGGCGCGTTTGCGCCGCGCGGGTTCAAATCCCGCACCCGGCGCCAGCCTCCAGGGTCCAAATCCTTTCACCTCCTTTTAAATTTGGGAATAATGAGTTTAGCGTGAAGAGCGAGATCTATGACTATGAGGAGAGGCTTGAGCGCTACAGGCGGATAATCGCTAGATTCGGGCATAACGGTGAGATCGCGCTCCGCTTCTTGGATCACTTGGCCAGCCTTGGGCTTTCGCGGCTAAGCTGAGCAAGGTTGCAAGCCATATTCCAGCACCTCTTTCAATTCTCTTTTTCCACAAGAGTCTGCGGTAAAATATGACTCCACTAGAAATGTTGATTCATTATATTTTTTCCACTGGGCTTCGGTGGAAACACATACCCTAAATGCAGATCAGCAACCACCGAAGCGGCACCATAAACCTTAAATACAAAAACAGCCTAAAAAGGAAAACAGGGCAAGAAAAACCCTCGGAATCTCAAAAAGAGAATTGAAAGT